>ENA-OQJH01000307-OQJH01000307.1-human-gut-metagenome-genome-assembly--contig:-NODE-307-length-28039-cov-2.082868_pt1 | contig 28039 bp, 25 predicted proteins | sample MGYA00242597_ERZ504763 | MGnify/ENA primary metagenome ERZ504763 (study PRJEB26092, sample SAMD00036359) | human gut metagenome | host: Homo sapiens | study: EMG produced TPA metagenomics assembly of...
ATTTGTAACTGTAAATAAACAAATTACGATATGTTTGAACGAAGGATACAGAATCAGTTGCATGAGTGGGCAGAGAAAAATAATAGAAAGCCTCTGATATTGAGAGGAGCCCGCCAAGTAGGGAAGACCACTATTGTTGAGCAGTTTGGCAAAGAATTTGATAATTTCCTGTCTTTAAATCTTGAAAAGAAAGAGGCAAAGGATTTGTTTGAGTCTACTGATGATGTAAAGATGCTGCTGCCTTTATTGTTTTTGTATGATAATAAGCCGCAGAGGCCGGGACGAACCCTGCTTTTTATCGACGAGATACAGTCGTCTCCACAAGCTGTTGCATTGTTGCGGTACTTTTACGAGGAATTGCCGGAGTTGTATGTTATTGCAGCAGGTTCTCTTCTGGAAAATATGTTGGACAAACACATCTCGTTGCCTGTAGGACGGGTGGAGTATATGGCTTTGCATCCGTGTTCCTTTATTGAGTTTCTTCAGGCAATAGGAGAGGGACGGTTTGTAGATTGGATTTTGGAAGCACGTTTGCCGGAGGCTTTCCATCAACAATTAATGCTACTTTTTAATAGTTATGCACTGATAGGCGGGATGCCCGAAATTGTAGCGAGGTATGCTGCCAACCGGGATGTTGTATCCTTGTCCGATACTTACAATCAACTGCTAAATGCCTACAAGAATGATGTGGAAAAGTATGCGGAGACAAACACGCAAGCTGCGGTGATTCGTTACATACTGGAAGAAGGTTGGGGGTATGCAGGGCAAGCTGTCACTTTAGGAGGATTTGCACAGTCCGCTTACAAAGCCCGTGAAACGGGCGAGGCTTTCCGTACTCTGGAAAAAGCATTGTTGCTGGAGTTGGTATATCCTACCACTCATACGATAATGCCAGCTACCACAGATTTGAAACGCGCTCCTAAATTGATCTGGCTGGATACAGGACTAGTAAATTATGCGGCTGAAATACAAAAAGAATATCTTCTTAGTAAAGATTTGACAGATACATGGAGAGGTATGGCTGCCGAACAAATCGTTGCGCAGGAATTAAAAGCTCTTTCCAACGAAGTAGGTAAGAAGCAAAAGTTTTGGGTACGGGCTAAAAGGGGGAGTTCTGCTGAAGTGGACTTTGTATACATATATGGCGGGAAAATCATTCCAATTGAAGTGAAAAACGGACACAACGCCCACTTAAAATCCATTCATCAGTTTATGAATGAAACGGAGCATGATTTGGCAGTTCGAATCTGGTCGGGGAATTATGCTATAGACGAAGTTACTACTAATGAGGGAAAACATTTCAAACTTATCAACCTTCCTTTTTACATGATAGCCGCATTGCCTAATATTTTAAAAAAAATAGAGACATAAGTCATGTTGGCCCGATTCTGTTAAATAGCCGCTAAAGATTGCATGATACTACAAGTATTTTTCTATCTTTACGCCACAGAACCGAGTGATATGATGAAGAAAACCTTAATTTCAGTAATTCTTTTGTTAGCTATTGCGTTTTCAACATACGCGCAGCAGCACTGTTTTTCACCCACTATTCTACTGAAGATGGATTATCCCAAAATACGGTGATGAACATCTTGCAGGATCACAAAGACAACCTTTGGTTTGCCACCTGGGATGGTATCAACGTTTCAACGGTTATACTTCAAAACATACAAGGCCCGTCAGGGAAACTACATCAGTCTGACCAATAACCGTGTAGACCGTATGTATGAAGATCGTTACGGCTTTCTGTGGTTGCTGACTTATGACAACCGTGTCCATCGTTTCGACCCGAAGACAGAGACATTCGAGCAAGTGCCTGCTGCCGGAGAAGAGGGGAGTGCTTTCAATGTGCATACCATTGAAGTGATGCCCAACGGAACCGTCTGGCTGCTGACAGAAAACGACGGAGCCATCCGCATCCTGACGCATCCGGATGAGAATAATCGCTTGACATGGGATATTTATTCCAGCAAGACAGAACTGTTTCCTTCTTTACATGTATTCAAAGTTCATCAAGATAAAGCCGGCAATGACTGGTTGCTGACGGATAATGGCCTCGGTATGATCCATCCCGGAAAGAAAGAGCCGGATTCTTATTTTACGGAGACAAAAGGAAAGTTTGGCGGAATGAATCAGGCTTTCTATGCTGTGCAGGAACGTGATAAAGATATTTGCTTCGCCTCGGATCATGGACGCATCTGGTCTTATCAGAAAGAAAGCGGAGAGTTTACGTTGATCGAGCTTCCCACAAAAGGACAGATCACCTCCATTCATCCCATTGCACCGGACGTATCCGTTATTACTACCGATTCGGATGGCTTCTTTACTTACAACCTGCGAACAAAAACAAACGCACATTACTCGTTCCTGACTTGTAAGGCGTTACCCGCAAAGCCGATCTTTTCTGCATACGTAGACCGTTCTTCGGAAGTGTGGTTCGAACAGGAAGAACCGGGTGTTGTAGCTCATTTTAATCCCTCGACCGGAGTGGTGACCCGCGAGCAAATTCCTATCGAATACAGCAATCCCGAACGTTCCCGTCCGGCTTTTCATATCCATGAAGACGTAAACGGTTATCTTTGGGTACATCCTTACGGAGGAGGTTTCTCTTACTTCGATCCTCAAAAAAAATGCTTGGTTCCTTTCTATAACGGACTGGGTAGCCGTGACTGGCGTTTTTCCAATAAGATTCATTCGGCCTTTTCCGACAAACAAGGTAATCTGTGGCTTTGTACCCACTCTAAAGGATTGGAGAAAGTAACTTATCGAAATGTACCCTTTGCGATGATGACCCTATGCCTCATGAACACGAATCGTTGCATAATGAGGTGCGTGCTGTGTGAAGACAAACTGGGTAATTTGTGGGTTGGCTTGAAAGACGGTATACTTCGTATGTATGATGCCGGCAAAACTTATAAAGGATATCTCACCGAAAGCGGCACGATCTCTACCACCGGTACTCCCATGCTGGGAACCGTTTATTTTGTTATTCAGGATTCAAAAGGAATCATCTGGATTGCGACAAAAGGAGACGGCCTTGTTCGTGCCGAGCCGATTTCTTCCAACGGAATGTCTTATAAGCTGACCCGTTATCTTCATCATGAAGATGATATGTACAGTTTGAGCGATAATAATGTATATTGCGTCTATGAAGATCATTATGGTCGTATCTGGCTGGCAACTTTTGCCGGAGGTATCAATTATATCACGGAGAATGAAGCTGGAAAGACATTGTTTATCAATCACCGGAACAATCTGAAAGGTTATCCCATCGATCCTTGTTACAAAGCTCGTTTCATCACTTCCGATAACAACGGACGCTTGTGGGTAGGAACAACTACGGGTGCCGTTGCTTTTGATGAGAATTTTAAGAAACCGGAGGATGTGAAGTTTTATCATTTCTCCCGTATGCCGAATGATACGCAAAGTTTGAGTAATAATGATGTCCATTGGATTATCTCCACCAAGAAAAAGGAACTTTACCTGGCTACTTTCGGCGGCGGACTCAACAAACTGGTATCTATCAGTAAGGACGGTCACGGAGAATTCAAATCATATTCCGTATTGGATGGTCTTCCTTCCGATGTCCTGCTTTCCATCCGTGAAGATAGTAAGCAGAATCTATGGATTAGTACGGAGAATGGAATTTGTAAGTTCATCCCCTCTGACGAACGTTTTGAAAGTTATGACGAGCGTAGTATCACTTTCCCTGTACGCTTTAGTGAAGCTGCTTCGGCTTGACAGCTAAAGGAAGCATGCTTTTCGGTGCCAGCGGCGGAGTCTTTATATTTAATCCTGACTCTATTCGTAAGAGCAGCTATATCCCGCCTATCGTATTCTCCAAACTGACAGTGGCTAATGAGGACATTACCCCCGGAAGTAACTCATTGTTGAAAGTGGATATTGACGACGCTGATAAATTGGTACTTCGCATAAAGAGAATATTTTCTCCGTTCATTTCGCGGCACTCGATTATACCAATCCGCAAAATATACAGTATGCTTATATTCTCGACGGATTTGAAAAACAGTGGACCTTTGCCGATAAACAGCGTAGCGTGACTTATACGAATCTTCCGAAAGGAGAGTATGTGCTCCGCGTCCGTTCTACCAATAGCGATGGTGTGTGGGTGGATAACGAACGTATCTTGGATATTGTCATTCTGCCTTCTTTCTGGGAAACGCCGATAGCATACGTGCTTTATATACTTTTCATTCTGATTATTATTCTTGTGGCCGTTTATATCCTGTTCACCATTTACCGGTTGAAGCATGAAGTGTCGGTCGAACAGCAGATTTCGGATATAAACTGCGCTTCTTTACGAATATATCCCATGAGTTGCGTACTCCGCTTACGTTGATAGCAGGTCCGGTAGAGCAGGTCTTGAAGAATGATAAATTGCCGGCTGATGCCCGTGAACAGTTGGTGGTGGTGGAACGGAACACCAGCCGTATGCTTCGTCTTGTCAATCAGATATTGGACTTCCGTAAGATTCAGAACAAGAAGATGAAGATGCAAGTACAGCGTGTAGACATCGTTCCTTTCGTGTGCAAGGTGATGGATAATTTTGAAGCTGTGGCCGAAGAGCATCGGATTGATTTCCTGTTTCAGACGGAAAAGGAGCATCTTTATCTTTGGGTGGACGCCGATAAGCTGGAAAAGATTGTATTCAACCTGCTTTCCAATGCATTTAAGTATACGCCGAATGGCAAGATGATAACGATGTTTATCCGTGAAGATGAGAATACAGTTTCTATCGGTGTACAAGACCAGGGAATTGGTATCGCGGAAAATAAAAAGAAGTCCTTGTTTGTCCGTTTTGAGAATCTGGTGGACAAGAATCTGTTCAATCAGGCTAGTACGGGTATCGGACTTTCATTGGTGAAAGAGCTTGTGGAGATGCACAAGGCTACTATTTCCGTGGATAGTCGTTTGGGAGAGGGAAGTTGTTTCAAAGTCGATTTCCTGAAAGGGAAAGAACATTATGATAAGGAAACCGAGTTTATCCTGGAAGATGCGGAAGCTCCGGTAAGGATGGGGCAAGTGGTGGATATAGCCAACTCTTCCATTCAGTCTGAAACGCTGATACCCGATGATTCGGAGAAAATTGAAGCTGTTTATGAGGAAGATGCTGCGAAAGAAGAAAACTCCAAAGAACTGATGTTATTAGTTGAAGATAATCAGGAGTTACGTGAATTCTTGCGTAGTATATTTTCTCCGATGTACCGGGTAGTGGAAGCTGCCGATGGTAGGGAAGGAGCAAATAAAGCATTGAAGTATCTTCCGGATATTATTATCAGTGACGTGATGATGCCCGAGAAAGACGGTATCGAAATGACGCGTGAACTGCGTGCGGATATGACAACCAGCCATATACCTATTATCCTGCTTACTGCCAAAACTACGATTGAAAGTAAACTGGAAGGACTGGAATATGGTGCGGATGATTATATCACGAAACCTTTCAGTGCTACCTATCTGCAAGCCCGTGTGGAAAATCTGTTGATGCAGCGTAAGAAACTGCAAAGTTTCTATCGGGATAGCCTGATGCATATCCATATCTCTGCCGGTCAGGAGGATGCACCTGTTGCTACGGATGTGCCATCGGCAGAAGAAGACACCTCCGAAACTGTATCTGCAACGCTCGAAATGTCTCCCAACGACCGTAAATTTATGGATAAACTGGTGGAATTAATGGAGCAGAATATGGATAATGGTGAACTGGTGGTAGATGACTTGGTTCGGGAACTGGCTGTCAGTCGCTCTGTCTTCTTTAAGAAACTGAAAACACTAACCGGACTGGCTCCTATCGAATTTATCAAAGAAATGCGTATCAAGCGGGCCACGCAATTAATAGAAACCGGAGAGTTTAATATGACGCAGATTTCATATATGGTCGGTATTAATGATCCACGTTATTTCAGTAAATGTTTCAAGGCGCAAGTTGGAATGACGCCTACGGAGTATCGGGATAAAGTGGGAAGATAATAAGAAAGGCTATCATTTATCTGATAGCCTTTTTTATTCAATATGTCTTTTCTGACATTCTACTCTCTTTTATTATTCTGTCCAGCGAGGGTCACCAATGCTGCTTGGGAATAAGGCATCTATAATTTTGAAGTTTCCTTCTTCCGGATTTTCAAAAAACTTCTGTAGATGGCTTATCATATTTGGTTACGTCACCAAGAGTGCTATGGAATGTCATGTCATTGGTACCATAAACTTTCTCGATAGTCAGACTAAGATTAGCAGCTGCATTTGCATTATGAGCTTTTCTATTGCTTCCACCATTAGCCAAGATTGTATTTTTGATAGCTAAAGACATGCCTAGGGTATTTTTATCTCCCAGTTCTAACATAGCTTTTGAACCTCCCCAGCCGTACATCGTACAATAATCGATGGAGAAAGAAGCAGCATTTCCTGCATAGAAGATGCGTCCTTGTGGTTTTATCAAGGTACTATTAGTTATTTCAGTAACAGGAATTTGGGCAACCGTTGATTCTTTATAAGCAAACATATCTCCGCTACAACCATTGATAATAGATTTGTTTACACTAACTTTATTAATTTGGATGCTTATACCTTCTTTGGCTCTTACTAATGATTTAGAGTTACTAATCGTACAGCTTTCTATTAATAAAGTGTTGATATTGGTTGATATATCATCTGTCATATCTGCACCTTTTTGAAGATTAAAGAAATAATCTCCTTGTGCATCAACATTTAAATTATAGAAACGTACCACATCTTTGTTGCCTAAAGTCAAAATAGTCTTAGTTGTCATTGTTGCCTGTTCAGCTCCGCCACTTGCTCCCCAGAATACGATTGATGTAACAGCTTCAGGTACAATGACAGTTTTACTGAATGTGATTGCTGTAGAATGTGGTACAACTAGAACTACATTTCCACTTTGTGCAGCAAGTACCTCGTTTGGATCATCAGCAACAGTAAGATATACAGGTGTGTAACCATCCGGGAAGTTTTCTGTAGTTTGGAATGATTTCTCACCTCTTAATATATCTTCACCGTTAACAGTATTGTATATACCGATAGTGTATGTGGTAGAAGCTGCCAGATCTGTAAGTTGATAACTACCTTCTGCATTCATTTCCGAAGAAATTGGAATGTTTGTTACTGCTGAAGTCTCTGTGTTCGTCAGTAAGAAGTGGGTTACGCTCTGATTCTTTTTCCATGTGATAATGGCAGTAGAACCAGTGATGGTTGAGATCTCCTCAATTAATTGTTCTGTCTTGGTCTTAAAGCTTGTATTTTCCGGATATACCCATTTGGAAGGTGAAGCTGTTTCAGAGCATGAACGGATACGAATATAATAACTGGTATTTGCATCCAACCTTCAATAGTGTACGGAGAGCTTTTTATACTCTTATCCTCTCCGAAGATAACAGATCCTTCCTGATAATTTTCAGCTGTAAGTTCAGAAGTATTCACTTCAATGATATAATAATCAGTATTGATTGTATTATTCCATATAACTTCAGCATCATTGATGCTAGGGCTGACTGCCAGTTTAGTACTACGGAACAGACGATTATAGGCACTATCTGTTTCCCAATCATTTGCCTTCTCACACGATGAAAGCAGTACGGTCAGGGCTATAAAAAGCTGATAAACCGTGTATTTTGTTGATTTGATAAAATTCATGTTCATGAGATCAATTATTGAATGATATTCATAATTTATTAGAAGTTATAAGAGTTCTCTATGTAACCGTTGGCATCCGAGACAGTTTTGGAGCTATCGGTAATAGATGTCTATTTTTGATTGTAGCATTTAAACCACTGCTGATATCATCTACATACTCAAGATTTAAATCATTGGTTGTTTTACTGGTATCTGCTACTCCCTTCTTCCATTCATAGTTGGTTCCCCAACCGGTAACATATTCATAACCTGCAGTTTTAGCAGCTTCTTTCACTTTATCTGGATCTTCAAGGTTGCTAAGCTCATTAGGAATTTGTTCAGTACGCCAAGTGATACTATTCATATCAATAGAATACGGATCATCTGTCTTCATTTTATAGAAGATGAATTTGGGAGCAGTCTCAATCATAGTTTTGTAGTCTGTTCTGAATTGATCCAGCTTTTCGGAAAGTGTTCCCCAACGTATCAGGTCATATTTGCGAACACATTCACCTGCAAACTCCCATGCACGTTCTTGGTCAAGGGCTTCCATGAAATTGTTTCGGGCAGATGCTTCGATTGCAGTTTTAGCAGCATTTTGAGCAGCAGTGTCAAAGGCACGAATATGTACTTCTGTTAAAGCTTCAAGTGCAGTTTTTGTAGTGGTACCATTGGGATTGCTGCCTTCTAATCCATACAAGTTATACATCACTTCAGCATACATTAATAAAATATCAGAATAACGCATAACTACCCAGTTAATACCTGGAGCCCACTTCTGGTCTGTATTTTGTGCCAGAGAGATGATTGCATCATCCATTTTACGAATGTCCCATTTTGCTACATAGGCACTGAAAGGAGCGTTAGAAAGCAATGTCTCTTTTATCACAGCTTTATTGTCTACTGTCGTTTGTTTTAATTCATAGTAAGCACATGTAATATCTCTACGGCTGTCGTTATTATCAAAAGATAAAATATAAGAAGCTGTAAGTCTGATATTACCACTGCTATTACCTTTTGCGCCATATTTGTTGCTGGCACCATTGATACGAACTCCGGTACTGTAACCCATTTCACCAGATCTACCTAATCCGTGAGCTACCTCATATAGATTTTCATAATATTTGGTATCCAGTGTCCGTTTATTGATTAAATCCCATTGGTTTTCAAAAGATGGATTCAGTTTATGAACTTGTTTGCTTACTACAATATCCAAATGTGCTAATGCACGTTCGTGTAATTTTTGAACTTCAGCTACAGACGGACATTGAGTAGGGAATTGTCCGTCGCTGCAAGTCGGATGATTTCTATAACCTGCTTTTGCCTGTTCGCGAATACTATATCCGGCACGTGATAAAGCGATACGGGCAAATAGACCGTGTGCAAAGCCAGCAGTGGCATGTTCCGTTGTATATCCATCTTCACCTGCCCATGGAAGATAATTGGCAGCTTCGTCCAGATCATCTAACAACTGGTCTAAAATAATATCCCGGTCTGTTTTTGCTGCATACATGTTAGAACCATCAGGTTGGGTAGGCTCAAAGCGCATCGGAACATCTCCGTAATTCTTAACTATATCATAATATACCATTGCACGCATGGTTAATGCTTCTCCTAAATAACGGAGCATTGGTTTACGGGTGGTAGTTCCTTCTGCTAACAAGTCACTATTACGAATACCGTCAATAACGATATTGGCATTCTCAATAATAGCAAAACATCTTTCCCAGTTCGTATCGAGTTTATCCCATCCTTTGCTTAGATAGTAATTCCCTAATCCTCTTTCTGAATTTTGATGAACTTCCGATTGCTTGGTTGCATTTGCCAGTTCAATATCCGTATTATTACCGAAATTGATAGGAATACGGGAACCATAAGTGTGGTCGTATGTCAAATCGGCATATACCTTGTTTAACGCCTGTTCTGTATACACAACGGAGTTAAAAACATTTTCTCCTTTCAACTCCGAAGGGGATGACTGGTCGAGAAAGTCACTGCATGAAAGCAAGCTGAACAATCCGGTTCCTAGTAATATTGATTTTATATAAGTTTTCATATATGTATTTCCTTTCTATTTATGGGTTAGAATGTAACATTAATACCCCCTACAAATGAGCGGCTTTTGGGATATGCAGAATAATCTACGCCCGGAGTCATTGGAGTACTGCGGCGTGTATCTACTTCCGGATCTGCTCCCGAGTATTTTGTGAAACAATACAAGTTGTAACCAGTCACGTAGATACGTACGTTTTGCATAAACATTTTGTTTACGAAAACTTTAGGTAATGTATATCCGATTGAAATGTTATTGACACGCAGGAAAGAACCATCTTCTACTGCCCAGTCAAGTAATGGCATTTCTGTGATTGAACCTGGATTATACATGGAAGCTCCGGCATTTATTTCATTTAAGCGATTAATAGTATAATCAAGCCCATTACTCTTGATATATGAACTTTTCAGCATGTTTTCTCCTGTTGACGGATCAATCCAGGAATAACGTTTAGCTAATGTAAAGTTATCATTTAAATTCCATCCTTTTTTAGTATCATTGTAGTAACTTGAACCTAACTTGGTTGCATTCACAATCTTGTTACCAAGAGAGTAATTGAAGAAGGCTGATAAATCAAAGTTCTTGTAACGCATGTTTATACCGAAACCACCGGTAACAGTTGGAACTGTATTTCCTAGACGTTTCTTCGTAAATTTACCATCTTCATCAGCTTTCAGTTTTAGTGAGCCCGGACCAAAATTGTTATATTTAATCAGTTCTGTCGGATCAGTGAGATTCTCGTTAAGTATCCACTTGCTGCCGTCCCATGAAAAATCGTCAGTAGTATAGAAGCCATCCAATTCATATCCATATACTTCTCCCAGACGTCCTCCTTCTTCAATGAAGAAGTCGTTTTGTCCGGCAGGTTTGCTCCCCAGTTACTACTTTGCCAGGTTTGTCCTCCGGCTAACTTATCAATTTTGGCTCTATTATAAGAAATGTTGAAGTGGCATTTAAACCAAAATCTTTAGTATCTACTATGACTGCGTCTAATGCTAATTCTATACCTTTATTTGATGTCTGTCCAAAGTTCTTATATTGGGTAGAAAAACCAGTGCTTGAAGGTATTGTTGCATTCATCAACAAGTCTTTAGTTGTATTCCAGTATGCATCAATACTACCGGATAAACGGTTGTTCCAGAATCCGAAGTCAATACCTAAGTTACGGGTAAGTGTTGTTTCCCATTTTAGGTCAGGATTAGAAAGATTAGAAGCATGTTGTAATACAACAGCACTTGTTTCATTGAAATAAATGTTCTTATCACTTGTCTCTGCTAATGAGAAAGTAGAATTAATGGCACCTGATTTAATACGGTTATTACCAGCTGTACCTACACTTAAACGAAGTTTTAGGTTGGATAACCATTCTTTGCTTCTTTCCATCCATGCTTCGTCAGATATTCTCCATGCTAAAGCTAATGACGGGAAATATCCCCATTGGTTTCCTTTTGAGAATTTGCTGGAGCCATCGGCACGCATTGTGAAAGTCATCAGATACTTGTCTTGTATCGTATAGTTGACACGTCCGAAGAACGATAATAGATTGTCTTTGAAACCAATATAAGTAGAGGTAGGCAATGCCGTTCCGTTACTCATACCGGAAAGGACATCACTGATAGTCATATATTTGGAAAAAGCAACAGAAGTATTAATCGTTTCATGATCGTAACTACTTGAAACTTCATGTCCTAACATAACATTTAATTTGTGAGTGTTATTCAAGAACTTAGTATCATACGTTACTGTATTTGCATTACGCCAGTTTTTATTAACGACCTTATTTAACAGAGCTTGTGGCTGTCCATAATAACCATATTTAGAATTACTTGTAGCTTCCACTCCCCATACTTGGTCAGTATTGTTATATCTCCATCCATAACCAAACTCACTTCTGAATGTTAATCCTTTGATTGGTTTCCAGTTAAGTCCTACGTTATAGTTTTGTTGCAAGCGGGTTTGTTTCTTGTAAGTTGCATTTAAACGTTCCAGTGGGTTATATTGTGCATTGTTCACATTTTCATCATCATCGCTGTCTGAACTTGTTGTATTGATTTCCTCTACCGGTTTGTAGATGACGGAACGTGATATTAGTGAATTGGCTGCACTTGATTCGTTTGCATCTGCTCCACCACTGATACCATCAATCGTTTGGTAACTAAAACGGGCATTAAAGTCCATTGTTAACCATTTGTTGATATTGGTATTAAGTTTGGCATTAATATTCTCTTTTGAGAAACCTGAACCAAGCATGATACTTTTTTCTTCGTTATGGGCATAACTAACACTGAATTTGGTATCTTTATTACCTCCACTCACACTCACATTGTATTGCTGTTGATTTCCTGTACGACCAAAAATCTCATCCTGGTAGTCGGTGCCTTTCATAGATTTGTAAATATCCAAATCATCAAACATACCATATTTCATCCCTTCCTGGTCTATTTCCTGTTGCCATAATACATATTCGTAAGGGTTCAGTACATCTACCATTTTAGTAACTTTACGAACACCGAACGAAGCCCCCAAATTCACCTGAATCTTACCTTCCTGACCGGATTTGGTAGTAATGATGATAACACCGTTTGCACCACGGGCACCATAAATAGCAGTAGAAGAAGCATCTTTCAATACATCTACCGATTGAATATCTGTTGGAGCAATATCAGAGATACTTGATACGGGAAATCCGTCTACAATATAAAGCGGTGAATTGTCTTGAGATAGAGAACCGCCACCACGTACGCGGATTTTTACGTCTGCATCAGGAGAACCTTCAGTCGTTGTGATAGATACACCAGCATTTTTCCCTGTAATGCTTCTGATGCAGAAGATACCGGAATGGCAGCTATCTGTTTGGCACTAACGGAAGATACGGAACCAGTCAAATCCTTTTTTGCAACGGTTCCGTAACCAATTACCACAACTTCGTCCAATGCTTGTGTATCATCGGAAAGAGTGACATTAATTTGACTTTGTCCTTTTACAGCAATATCCTGAGTTTTCATTCCGATATAAGAAATTGTAAGGGTTGCTTTTGAAGGAACCTTGATAGAATAGTTACCATCTAAATCAGTAATTGTACCATTGGTAGTATTACCTTTCTCTACTACAGAAGCTCCGATGATCGGTTCTCCTGTTGTGTCTTTCACATTACCTTTTACGGTAATTGTTTGCGCTGATACGCCAAGCGATATCGCTGCAAATAGCATTAGCAGCCAACTGCGCATGTTTTTCACTTTGTTAGACATTCTTTGCATGTTTATTAATTAATGGTTATTGTTTTGATTCTGTACTCACATTTAGAGTTAATTCCTCGGTACAAAAGTATATGAATGTGAATATAGATATGTGCAATATTTGTTTTTCACCTAGTATTTTTTGTTTTTTAATAGCCGGCAGGCATTTTTAGAATAGTTTTAAAACAAATACACATGATAGCTTGAAAAGCCTTGTTTTATCGATTTTAATGATTTGGAAAAACAAAATTTGAACAAGACTTTTCTTTATCCTGCCTACTTTTGCCCTCATTAATCTAATAATGTATGAAAATGGATATAATTCTAAGTAAATGGTGTTTGGCCATTTTGTTTGCTTTTGGAATCCTGGCGTGTACTGATGGTAGTGACGCAAATGAATTGCCTAAAGAACCTGAAGGGACTGGAGAAACTCAAGATGAAAAGATACCAGCTTTTCCTGGGGCAGAAGGACATGGAGCTACACAACCGGTGGGCGTGGTGGCGATGTATATATTGTTACTTCATTGGAGGACAAGTTGCAGAACGGAACTTTACGTTATGGTATTGAGAAACTAAGCGGAAAACGTACAATTATTTTCCAGGTATCCGGAACTATTCATTTAAATGGTGATTTAAAGATTAAGAATGGAGATTTGACCATTGCAGGCCAGACGGCTCCGGGGGATGGTATTTGTTTGGCTGGTTATCCGGTTTTCTTGGAAGCAGACAATGTTATTGTCCGTTTTATGCGTTTTCGAATGGGAAATAAAGAAGATGTCAGTGCAGACGGAGCCGACGCCTTTGGCGGTCGGTATCATAGAAATATAATGATTGATCATTGTTCTATGAGTTGGTGTACTGACGAATGTGTTTCTTTCTATCAAAATGAGAATTTTACACTGCAATGGTGTCTTATTTCTGAAAGTCTGCGTTTAGGTGGGCATACGAAAGGTCCTCATGGTTATGGTGGTATATGGGGAGGTATGAAAGCTTCTTTTCACCATAATCTATTGGCACATCATGATAGCCGTAATCCTCGTCTAGGTCCTGGAGTTAATTCGACAAAAGAGAATGAAATTGTTGATATGCGTAATAATGTCATTTATAACTGGTGTGGAAACTCTTGTTATGGTGGAGAAGCCATGCATGTAAATATTGTGAATAATTTTTATAAGCCGGGGCCTGCCACTCCTACTGGCACTTCTAAACGTGGACGTATTATTGCCATTGACAAAAAAGTGAGTGATTCGGATAAGAAATCATATCCGGCCATTTTTGACACTTGGGAGATTTCTTTATCCAAGGAAATGTGGTGGATGATGGACAAATTAATGGTGCGGCTGATTACGATCGTTGTATGAAGGCTACAAAGGATAACTGGGAGTATGGAGTCTATAATCAGTTTGATAAAAAGTATGGAACGTTGGATGAAGGTACAAAAAAAGCTCTTAGACGTACCACTCCTGTAGAAACAGGTACTGTTACCACTCATGATGCTCGTACGGCTTTTGAGCGTGTTATGGATTATGCAGGTTGTTCTTTGCACAGGGATAGAGTGGATGAACGTATTGTTCAGGAGACTCGTACCGGGACTGCGAACTATCAGGGAATGAACGAGCACAATGGTCAGGGAGTTGTTGAAGGTATTGATTGGAAAAGCGTGGGGTATCCAAAGAAAGGTATCATTGATAGTCAGGATGATGTGATTCCTGTTGGAGAATCTTCAGCATGGCCTGAATTGGTACAAGGTGTTATTCTGAAGGATTCGGATAATGATGGTATGCCTGATGAATGGGAAAAAAAGTATGGTTTGAATCCGAATGATGCTTCTGACCGAAATGGTAAAACAGTAGATGAGGAAGGAACATATACAAATCTGGAGATGTATATGAATAGCTTGGTACAAAAGATTGTTGAGGAACAGAATAAAGGAGGAGTACAATAAATAAATTTGGTGTATTTTTGTATTATTCCATAAATAAAAATATGAATATGAATTTGATCTTTCGTTGTTTAACCGTTTTATTAACTCTGATCGGAAATGAGGCTGTTTTTGCCTTTTCTGGTATTGGTAACACTCTTGATTTTGGAGAGTTGGCTGCTTTTCCCGGAGCAGAAGGATATGGACGTATGACTACAGGCGGACGTGGAGGTGAAGTGTATATTGTTACTTCTTTAGCAGATGATGGGATGCCTGGCACTTTACGTTATGGTATAGAAAAGTTGGATGGTCCTCGTACTATCATTTTTCAAGTGTCCGGTACAATATTTCTGCATAAAGACCTAAAAATACGGAAAGGGAATTTGACTATTGCGGGACAAACTGCACCGGGAAACGGTATTTGCATAGCGGGTTATCCGGTGACAAATTATGCTAGTAATGTAATTCTCCGTTTTTTACGTTTCCGTATGGGTAATAAAGAATGTGTGCATCCTGACGGTGCAGATGCTTTAGGAGGAAAAGGGGCAAGGAATGTGATTATAGACCATTGCTCTATCAGCTGGTGTACAGATGAATGTGCCTCTTTTTATGAAAATGATGATTTTACTATGCAGTGGTGCATTATTTCTGAAAGTCTTAGATTAGGTGGACATACCAAAGGTCCTCATGGATATGGAGGAATTTGGGGAGGTGAACACTCTTCTTATCACCATAATCTATTAGCCCATCATGATAGCCGGAATCCCCGTTTCGGATTAGGAGCTAAGGTACGTAAGAATGGAGAATGTGATGGTGATTATGTCGATTTTCGCAATAATGTGATCTATAATTGGGGTATGAACAGTTCGTATGGTGGTGAAAGGATGAATATTAATATAGTGAACAATTATTATAAACCTGGTCCTGCAACGGTGACAGGCTCTAAACGTGGACGGATTTTTGCTATAGATGCAACAGAAAATAGGAATGGGGGGTATCTGTGGGGAAGTATTATATCGATGGTAACGTTGTAGATGGAGGGCAGATGATAAAAACAGCCAAAAGGCTACAGCTAATAATTGGGAATATGGAGTTTACAATCAATTTTCGAATAATTATAAGAAAGTAGTTACGCAAAAAACTAAAGACTCGATTCGATTGGACAAACCTCATGAATTTGCATCGGTAACAACACATTCTGCTTTCAATGCTTATAAACAAGTGTTGGATTATGCGGGGTGTTCATTGCATCGAGATGATGTGGACGCACGTATTGTGAAGGAAACACGTACGAGAACAGCTGGATATAAAGGTTTGAATGTTCATAATGGGGAAGGAGGTATTTGGAAAAGTGAAGGATATCCGAAACCAGGATTGATAGATAGTCAGGATGATTTGCTCTCGTTAAATACTTCGGAAAATGTTTCCGTATGGCCAGTTCTTTTACAAAGAAGTACCTTGATTGATTCTGATAATGATGGTATGCCTGATGCATGGGAGAGAAAATTCGGATTAAATCCTCATGATGCTTCTGATGGCAATGGAAAAACGATAGATAAATATGGCCAGTATACAAATCTGGAAATGTATATGAATAGTTTGGTGCATGACATTATTGAAAAACAAAATAGCGGTGGAAAGAAGTAATCTGCAAACATCGTATTTAAGAATTATCTTTATCAGGTAAGATACTTTATAGTCAGTTTCACCGGTTTTTATCCGGCATTCATCGGAATTTATACCGGAAATCAACAGAAAAGGCTGTAGAAGCAGTGGGAAATGATGTATCTTTGAACCATTAATCAATTAATAATAGAGACAATGGAAGAGAAACAAAAATTTCCCACTGCTACAGGCTTTTCCGGTAAAATACTGATAGCTTCGCTTTTTATCCTTTCCGGGATTCTGCTGTTTGCCCGTAATATGGGATGGATTACATCTGAAGTCTTCGATATGATCGTGTCCTGGCATTCACTCCTTATTATATTAGGTATATATTCTATGATTCGCCGCCATTTCATCGGTGGAATCATCCTTTTGTTGATAGGTGTGTATTTTTTGATTGGAGGACTTTCATGGTTGCCTGAAATTCGCAGGCAATGGTATGGCCTATCGCTCTGATAACAGCAGGTGTCTTATTCTTTTTTAAATCCGGCAAGAATAGGCGGGGGCATTGGGCGCATCATCATGCCATGCAACATCGTCAGAAATGGATGAAGATGCATCAGGGACAACCCGGCATGAATTTTGAAAGTGAGCAACAGCAGGCAGAGTCAGTAGATGGTTTTCTACGTGCCGAAAATGTTTGGGGAGCTGCCCGTCACGTAGTGCTTGACGAATTGTTTAAAGGAGCTGTCATTCGCACATCTTTCGGAGGAACGACGATTGATTTGCGCCATACCCATATTGCACCCGGAGAAACATACATCGATTTGGATTGCAGTTGGGGAGGAGTTGAGATATATGTCCCTTCTGACTGGAAAGTCGTGTTTAAATGTAATGCTTTCTTTGGAGGATGTGATGATAAACGTTGGCAGAATGGAAATATAAATAAGGAGAGTGTGTTAGTAATTCGGGGAACACTTTCTTTCGGAGGCTTGGAGGTTAAAGGCTAGCGTATGAAAGCACATCCGATTATAGAATCTCCTTTTCGTTGGATTCCGATGCTGGTGCTGGCATTGATTCTGGTTGCATTCCAGGTAGCTTTGGTCTGTGGATACACCGGAAACGATTATCTTCCCGCTTTGGTAGATGGAATAGTAACGATTGGTTGGCTGGCGGCTATCGCTATCTGGCATGGTTTGTGGTCGGTCTTGTCTCGTTGTTCCAGACGGATGTAATTATGATTATCGTTGGAAGTCTGCTTTGGCTGGCAGGAAGTTTTATGGTCTGTGACATAATGGTGAGAATTGTAGGAGTGTCCTATGTTCCTTTTGCGCAGACAATCCCTTTCCGGTTATTGTTCGGACTACCGGTTTTAATTGCTATTACTCTATGGTACCGCTTGATAGTCACAAAAGAAGAAGTACAAAATCAGGAACTGGAAAAGAACTGGCTGTACATCAGGTGAATGTGGCTGAACAGCAGGAAGAATCACCCATTGAATGGATAGATCGTATTACAGTGAAAGACGGCTCCCGGATTCATTTGGTGAAGGCAGACGAAATGATTTACATACAAGCATGTGGAGATTATGTGATGCTGATAACCCCCACAGGCGAATACCTGAAAGAGCAGACCATGAACTATTTTGAAACTCATCTCTCTCCGGATACATTTGTTCGGGTGCATCGTTCTACGATTGTGAATGTTACGCAGATTTCCCGGGTCGAGCTTTTCGGAAAAGAAACCTATCAGTTATTATTGAAGAATGGAGTGAAACTTCGGGTTAGCCTTTCCGGCTACCGGTTGCTGAAAGAACGGTTGGGCATATAAAATCTGTTTATTCTGATTTTGTAATATACTATCACTACAGTCCTGTTATCAATGTTTCATCTAGCAGATCGGTTGGGTAATAATGTTGATCTCGCTTCTTTGTTTTGGAAAAGTGAAATGAATAATATTCGTTAAAAAATCCTCTTTATAATCTTATTCAGAATATAAAGAGGATAATTTATTGACAAGAGTTGCATGGGGTATGGTGAGATGAAATCATAATTGGGGAATAATTGCACAAGACTTTCACAAGTATCCTCCTGCCAATGCCTAAAATCATTACAAAGCTAATTAAATAGTTTTTGAATAGCAATGTTTATTAATTTATCTTATGGAATTTATGAAATTTTTAATATATTGAAGATATTTTGTGTCAACTTTCCATAACTCGCTGATTTTGCTTATGTTTGTAGGTAAAATAAAGAAAGAAGTGAATGAACATGTCTACACAGCTATTATATAATGATTTTCCTACTTTTTTGCGGAAATATTTTCCTTACAAGGTACAAAAGATTTCATTGAACGCAGGTTTCACTTGTCCTAATCGTGACGGAACAAAAGGATGGGGCGGATGTACATATTGCAATAACCAGACTTTTAATCCGGATTACTGCCGGACAGAGAAGTCTATCACTACCCAATTGGAAGAAGGGAAATGCTTTTTTGCCCATAAATATCCGGAAATGAAATATTTGGCTTACTTTCAGCCTATACCAATACGTATGCCGAACTGGAAGGCTTAAAGCGTAAATATGAAGAAGCGTTGACGGTAGACGGGGTGGTCGGGCTGGTAATAGGTACACGCCCCGATTGTATGCCGGAGAGTTTGTTGCGTTACTTGGAAGAATTGAATAAACATACTTTCCTTATGGTTGAATATGGGATCGAGAGCACTTGTGACGAAACCTTAAAACGCATTAACCGGGGGCATACTTATGCCGATACGGTGGAAGCCGTCCAACGGACAGCTGCCTGTGGTATCCTGACAGGCGGACATATCATCCTCGGACTTCCGGAAGAAACGCATGATACGATGGTGGCACAAGCGGAAATACTTTCCGATCTGCCTTTAGCTACACTCAAGATCCATCAGTTACAATTGATTCGTGGTACACGAATGGCGCATGAGTATGATGAAGCTCCTGATGGTTTTTATTTGTTTAACGAGGTGGAGGAATACATTGATCTGGTGATTGACTATGTAGAACATCTCCGTCCCGATATAGTTGTGGAGCGTTTTGTTTCCCAATCTCCTAAAGATTTATTAATAGCTCCGGACTGGGGATTGAAAAATTATGAATTTGTAGCGCGTTTACAAAAAGAATGAAAGAAAGAGGTGCTTATCAAGGTAAGAAGTATAGGGATTCGGAAAAAAAGGATTATTTTTGCAGACGATAAACTTACCACTGAATAAATAGCTGTTTGAGCGGAATATAGATGGTGGAAGAAATATAAATGGATTTGAAGAATGGAACATAAAACAAGAATTAAAGGAAATGTCCACTATGTGGGAGTGAATGACCGTAACAAGCACAGATTTGAAGGGATGTGGCCATTGCCCTATGGAGTTTCATATAACTCTTATCTGATTGATGATGAAATGGTGCATTGGTGGATACGGTAGATATTTGTTATTTTGAAGTCTACTTGCGTAAGATCAAGCAAGTGATTGGAGAACGTCCTATTAATTATTTGATTATAAACCACATGGAACCGGATCATTCGGGATCTATCCGACTGATTAAGCAACATTATCCGGGAATTATTATCGTGGGTAACAAGCAGACCTTCGGTATGATTGAAGGTTTCTACGGTGTAACCGGCGAACAGTATCTGGTAAAGGAAGGTGATTTCTTAGCTTTGGGACATCATAAACTGCGTTTTATATGACTCCGATGGTGCATTGGCCGGAAACGATGATGACTTTTGATGAAACGGACGGCGTTCTTTTCTCCGGCGACGGATTCGGATGCTTTGGCACTGTAGATGGCGGATTCCTGGATACGCGGATCAATGTGGATAAGTATTGGGGGGAAATGGTTCGTTACTACTCTAACATCGTAGGCAAATACGGAAGTCCTGTGCAAAAAGCTTTGCAAAAATTGGGCGGACTACCTATTTCTGCCATTTGTTCTACACATGGACCGGTATGGACAGAGAATATTGCCAAGGTAATTGGTATCTATGACCGTTTGAGTCGTTATGATGCAGACGAAGGTGTTGTTATTGCTTATGGAAGCATGTATGGAAATACGGAGCAAATGGCGGAAGCTATTGCAGAAGAGCTTTCGGCACAGGGTGTTAAGAACATCGTCATGCATAATGTGACAAAGAGCCATCCTTCTTATATTATAGCGGATATTTTCCGTTACAAGGGATTGATTATCGGTTCTCCCACTTATAGTAATCAGATATTCCCGGAAGTGGAAGCGCTGCTCTCAAAGATTCTGTTGCGTGAGGTGAAGGGACGCTATTTGGGTTACTTCGGTTCTTTCACATGGGCAGGTGCTGCTGTGAAACGTCTGGCAGAGTTTGCGGAAAAGAGCAAATTCGAATTGGTCGGTGATCCGGTGGAGATGAAACAGGCAATGAAGGACCTGACTTATACTCAATGTGAAAATCTGGCACGTGCCATGGCGGATCGTTTGAAGAAAGATCGTTAAAACTGTGAATGAGATAATAATTTATTAACTAACCTATAAAACAATCGACTTATGAGACTTATTATTCAGCCGGACTATCAGTCCGTATCTCTGTGGGCTGCACATTATGTTGCTGCTAAAATAAAAGCTGCCAATCCAACCCCCGAAAAACCATTTGTATTGGGCTGTCCCACCGGATCTTCTCCTCTGGGTATGTATAAAGCTTTGATCGACCTGAATAAGAAAGGAATCGTTTCCTTCCAGAATGTGGTAACATTCAACATGGACGAATATGTAGGATTGCCGAAAGAACATCCGGAAAGCTATTATTCTTTCATGTGGAATAACTTTTTCGGTCATATCGACATCAAACCGGAGAATACGAATATTCTGAATGGTAATGCTCCGGATTTGGATGCAGAGTGTGCACGTTATGAAGAAAAGATCAAGTCATACGGTGGTATCGACCTGTTCATGGGCGGTATCGGTCCTGACGGACATATTGCGTTCAACGAACCGGGATCTTCATTGACTTCACGTACTCGTCAGAAAACATTGACAATGGATACCATCATTGCTAATTCCCGTTTCTTCGATAATGACATCAACAAAGTTCCTAAGACTTCTTTGACAGTGGGAGTGGGTACTGTGCTTTCTGCAAAAGAAGTGATGATTATTGTAAACGGTCATAACAAAGCTCGTGCTTTGTATCATGCAGTAGAAGGTGCTATCACACAGATGTGGACAATCAGTGCATTGCAAATGCATGAAAAAGGTATTATTGTTTGTGATGATGCTGCTACGGCGGAATTGAAAGTAGGTACTTACCGTTACTTCAAAGATATCGAGTCTGCTCATTTAGATCCGGAATCTTTGATCAAGTAAGCATAAAACTGATTCTATAAAAAGAGAATGGGCTGCATCAGTGTTGAATTGATTGCAGCCCATTTTGTATGTTAGGGATAGCTGTCAGCGGAATTAATTCTCTTCCAGCCAGCCTTTTCCCTGTCGGACGATTTCCAGTTCGTTGTCCGTGCATTTCACAACCGTTGAAGGTTCTATACCTCCGATACCGCCGTCAATGACCAGATCGACGATGTCGCCGAACTTTTCATCTATAAGTTCGGGATCAGTCATATATTCCAAGTCCTCGTGCTCTTCGTATGGCAGTGTGGTGGTCATAATGGGAGCGTCCAGCAGGCGTGCGATTTCACGGATGATGTTGTTGTCCGGCATACGGATACCTACTTCTTTCCGGTTGCGAAAGATTTTCGGTAACCGGTTGGTGCCGTTCAAAATAAAGGTAAATGGTCCCGGAAGATTATGCTTCATCAGTTGAATACGTTATTGTCTACTTTCGCGTATTCGCTGATACTGCTTAAGTCATAACAGATGATAGACAGATTGTTTTTTCGAGGGTCTATCTCTTTAATCCGGCAGATCCGTTCTATGGCACGTTCCTTCAGACCATGGCAGCCGATGGCGTACATCGTATCGGTAGGATAGATGATAAGTCCGCCGTCATTCAGGATATCGATGATTCGTTGTAAATCCTGCGGGTTATTGTTTTTATCATATAGTTTCAGTAGCATATTAAAAGCTTCATCCCTTCCCTCTCGCAAAGGAGAAGGAGGAGGGACGAGTGGGGTTAAATGGTTATTATTTTCTCTTTTTATTTGAGTTTCTTTTTCAAGAAATCCAGTGCCTTTTCCGCAGCTTTCTCTGTGACTTTCTGTTTGATTGAGTCTTTGTTGGCGGTAGCGGCAGAGTCCAGTCCAAGTTTCTGTCCGAGTTTGCTGATTGCTTCATCGGCTACGGCTTCGACAGCTTGGTTGGCCATGCTTTTAGTATCTACGCTGACTTTCGGAGAGGTGAACGAACCTCCGATTTTCAAGTCAAGAGTCATTAACTTAGAGATATTGCCTACGGATGCGGGCAGTTTCACTTTACCGGAATAGTCGATGGTTTGATCGAGTCCTGTGCTGCCGGAAAGATTCAGTGTGTAGTCTCCCATCTTGATATCAAACGGTTTGGTTTCTACGCGGCCGTCTTTGATGGTGAAATCCAATGTCATGTCTTTCACTTTCATGTCTTTCAGGCTGGGTTGCTTCACGGCATCGGCTATCTGGTCGATTGCTTTTACTCCGCTTAAACTAAGGTCGCGGGTGGAAAGACTACCGTCACCCTGCATCGTATTCAGTACGGGGCTCATGGCTGCATCCAAATCTGTTAGGATATTGATGCTTCCGGAGAAATTACCTTTCAGGTTTTCGAAGATAGGAGCCATTTTCTGCACCATATCCAGTTCTTTGTAAGCTTGTGCGAAACCGATATTGGAGAGCTTGAATCCGGCTTTCATTTCCGGCTTCTTTACGTTGGCGGTGGAGTAGTAGCCGTTCATCACTACATTACCACCCATGGTGTTCATGGAAAGGTTTTTCATATCCACTTTGCCATCTTTTACAACAAGTTTGCCATTCATATTATTGAAAGACATCTTGTCGAATAACACCTGTTTCAGGTTAGCGTCCATTTGGAAGTCGATGTTACGGGGAACTTCAACAATACCTGTGGCGGCTGTAGCTACAGAGTCGGTGGACGCAGCTTCTGATGTGGAGGCTTCATCGGCAGAAGCGGTGATGAAGTCGTTCAGATTGAAGTAGTTGGAACGAATATTCAGGTTTCCTTTCAATGTGCTACCTTTCAATACATAACCGATGTAGTTTTCAAACCGGCTGTCGGTGGTGATATCGTTCTTTCCGATGTTGACGGTTGTTTCACTCAACTGGAGGTATTTCGGAGTGAAGGTGAAGAGAGACTTTTTAATTTCTACATCCGGCATATCTTTCATTTTGAGTTTCATGCCCGTCAGTCCGATAGTACCCGAAGCTTGTATACGTTCGTATTCTTCTTTTTCGATGGATGAGAGGCGTCCCGACATTTGCATATCGGCGTCGATGGTACCGTTCAACTCCATGTCTCCAAGCGGGTAGACTTGTTTGATCATACCTAAGTTGAGCACTCCTTTCGCTTCTGCTTTAAAATCCGGATCACTGATCGGCGTTTTCACTGTAGCAGTCAGGCTAAACGGATTTCCGGCAAGGCGGAAACTGAACGGATTGATGTTGACCGTAGTCAGGTCGATATTTCCTCCGGGATTTTGAACGTTGGCACTGATGTTGATTTGATCTACTCCTGCCGGTAAAGCCGGATAGCGGAACATCGCATCCTTGACTTGCATGTCAATATTGAATGATGGAACGGTGTCTCCTTGCAGGATACCTTTGGCCGTTGCAGTGAGCGTTGCAGTTCCGTCTGTTTTCAGGCTGGAGAATTCTGTGGCGTAAATGGCGGGAATCAATGACAAAATTTCCTTGAAGCTATATCATTCGTGTTAAGTTTCAAGTCCATGTCGATAGCCGGGTCTTTCAAGGCTACCCAGCCGTCGATGCCTGCCTGAATGGCGTTGAGGCGGATGGTATTGTCTTTTAATGTGTATTTGTTATTGGCAAGGTCAGCATCTACGTCCATCTTGGCGGAGATATTGGCATTTGCCAGGAAAGGGATTCCATTCATCTTGTAGGTGAGTGATTTGGTTTCCGCTTCCAGTTTCAGAGTGGTACGTTCGCTTCCTAAGTCTCCGGCACAAATAGTGTTGAAGTCGCGGATATCAGCATACATCTTTCCTTGTTGATCGTCATAAATTAGATTCATGTTTTTGATAACAAAGCGTTGCAGCTTGACTTTGAAAGGAGAAGAGGCTTCTTCTTCTGCAGGCGTTTCGACTGTTGCTATTGTATCCGGTTTCATGATATCCCAGTTGGCACGTCCGTCCGGCAAGATAATGGCATGTAATTTCGTGTCTTCGATAAATATTTTAGAAATATCGTAACCGCTATCTCCGAAAAGGGAGAATAAGTTGACTGCGGCGGTAACTTCTCCGGCTTGTACAAGGGTGTCATTGGCAAATTCACCCGTACCTTCAGCCAGAAATCTTCGAGAGTGACAGAAGCCTGTGGAAAATTGCGGAACAGACTAATGTTAAGGTTCTTAAAGTCAAATTGTGCGTTAAGCATCTTGTTGCCTTCTGTTTTTACAATGTCGGCTATCTTTCCTTGGAAGGCGAAAGGAAGAAGGAACATCAGAATGATAATTACTCCTACGGTGATAGCTGCGATTTTCAAACCTTTTTTTCATTTGCTTTTCTTTTAAGAGTTTGACGTACATACGAAGGCAAAGTTAATAAAAAGTTTTTGATGTAAGATGATATTCAATAACTTTCACAATCAGAAGACTTCTGATACACTACCAACTTATTTATGATTTTTTCTTTCTGAGTTCTTCGGCAATTCTCCATTGTATGGCGCTTCCACTTCTTTCCCCACTCTTAACAGGGCATCTCCGAAGAGCTCGTGTGCGCGGCATGCTCGGGTTTCAGACTTGTAGCCTTGTCCAGGTCTGCAATTGCCCCTTCTGTATTATCGATTTTCAGACGCAGTTTTCCACGGTTGTACACAGCTTTAAAGTTTGCAGGATGAAGGCTGACAGCGGTATTGAAACAGTTTTCCGCATCAAAATACTCTTTGCTGTTGAACAAGGTGATTCCTTTTCGTATCCAGGCGTCTATATAATTAGGGTCGAGGCTGAGCGCTTTGTCATAATTGGCAATGGCGGCACGGGCGTCGTGGGCTTGGGTGATACATTCATTTCCCATTAACAGATATTCATGGGCATATTGCCGCAGACGTTCCTGCTGTTCCCGCATTTGCTCTTTGAGCTTTTTGTTCTGCTCCTGCAAGGTATTGATAATCCCCAGTTTCCGGCGATTAATCGGCGAGGAACAGGTTTCTCTATATCATAACGGGAGTGAATGGCACGGAAAAATTGTTCCAGACATTCCTCCATATCCCCTTTGTCGAAAGCACGTGCGGCAGCGGCATACTGAACATCGGCCTGCGCCTGTTTCAGAGCCTTGTCGATGGCTTGCCGGTCGTTGAACCGTCCGGCAAAGTTTACGATTTCGGGACGCACAAAGATATCCGCCCGGTTGATCGGTTTTTTGAGCTGGATGCCATCCAGTGAGGTACAACGGCTGAGTGCTACATACGCCTGTCCGCCGGCAAATACACCTCCCGTGAAGTCAATCACTACTCTGCTGAAAGTCAGCCCCTGACTCTTGTGGACGGTAATGGCCCAGGCCAGCCGGATGGGATATTGGGTGAAGCTGCCTAGTACTTCCTCTTCAATCTCTTTCGTCTTTTCGTTGTAGCGATAGCGGATGTTACGCCATGATTCCCGTTTACATCGCATTCCTTGCCGTCATCGGTGATGACGTATATCGTTTCTTCTTCCTCGTCGATACCGGCAATCACTCCGATGGTACCGTTTACCCACCGGCGGTCGAAATCATTCTTGATAAAGATGATTTGAGCACCCGGTTTCAGAACGAGTTCCTGTGAGGTCGGCAGACTGCTTTCGGGGAAATCCCCTTCAATGCTTCCTTCAAAGGTGATCGGTTCTCCTGCCAGCTCGGCCAGTTTCTTCTCATTGATCGAGTCAACCGTGTCCCTTCGGGTGGCAAGCGTGATGTACATATCGGCTTCCGATTCTTCGATATGGCTTCCGTATCGGGTGTTCAGCAGTTGCAGGTCGGCTGCTCCGGCGGTGTTGGTACGGATATGGTCGAGAACGCTGACAAAGACGGAATCAGTCTGCCGGTATACTTTTGGAGTTCGATGGATACCAGATCGATCTGCTGAATACTCTTGCCGAAAAGAAGTATGGAGTAGGATAGGCACGGTTCAGAATCTCCCGCTCGTCATTCTTCACGACAGGTTCCAGCTGGAAAACATCGCCTACCAATAACAACTGTTTGCCACCGAAAGGTTCCCGTAAGTTATGCGAATATACACGTAAGATGCGGTCGATGGCATCAATGAGGTCCGCCCGTACCATAGAGATTTCGTCTATGATGACCAGTTCAATCTGTTCCAGTAATTTCCGGTGCGGTTTGGTGTACTTGAAGAACTCGTGAATGCGTCCTCTCTGGAGACTTAAATTCGGATCGTCCGGCAGTAACGGATAGAAGGGGAGTTTGAAGAAACTGTGCATCGTACTTCCTCCGGCGTTGATGGCTGCGATGCCGGTAGGTGCGAGAACGACATGTTTCTTCTTGGTATGTTCGCAGACATAACGTAGGAATGTAGATTTACCTGTACCCGCTTTTCCGGTCAGAAAAACCGACTGGCGGGTATACTGAATAAGATTCAGGGCGTCCTGAAAAGCTGCGTTATTAGTGTCTACGCTCATAAAGTTAGTGACGGATAAGCAGATGTGCTGACCGGATAAATGAATTAGATAATCCCGAAATGTTTCATAGCCTTGCTGATGCCGTCCTCATCAATGGGGCTGTCACATAGTCGGCTGCGGCTTTTACATCCTCTTTGGCCTGCCCCATAGCGACTCCGATAGCTGCGTGGCGGAGCATGCTGATATCGTTTCCTCCGTCGCCGAAGGACATCGTTTCTTCCAGCTTGATGCCAAAGTGCCGGATGATTTCATCGATGCCTTTCTGTTTGGTATCGCCTTTGGCTGTGACATCCGCAAAAGCCGGATACCAGCGGCCTATTTCGCAAGTCGGGATGGATGGAAGCACTTCTTTTTCTTCTTCCTCCGTGATGAAGGGAGTCATCTGGATCACTTCCTTATTGCTTGCTTCTTCAAAGGAAACTGTCGGGATGACATTTACATGCAGGAAGTCATAAAAGATCTTCTTCACCATCTCATTCGGTTGGCAAACAGAGATATTATGCTCCTCCACGAAGATGCAGGGGACTCCTTTCTTTTCGCAGAAAGCAGCCATTGCTTTTACTTCTTCCTGCGGGATGGCACTTTTGTAAATTACTTCTTCTCCGACAAAACAATAGGCTCCGTTCATGGTTATATATCCATCGATCAGGTTCCGGTCCTGCAATTCGGAAAGGTTGTTGATAATGGCTTTCGGGCGTCCGGTAGCGATAAATATTTTAAGCCCTTTGCATGGGCGGCTTCCAATGCTCAATGGTAGAAGACGGGATACGGTGTGTTTCGAAACTAACCAGCGTTCCGTCTA
>ENA-OQJH01000308-OQJH01000308.1-human-gut-metagenome-genome-assembly--contig:-NODE-308-length-28007-cov-12.436693_pt1 | contig 28007 bp, 31 predicted proteins | sample MGYA00242597_ERZ504763 | MGnify/ENA primary metagenome ERZ504763 (study PRJEB26092, sample SAMD00036359) | human gut metagenome | host: Homo sapiens | study: EMG produced TPA metagenomics assembly of...
AGCGGCTTTTATGATTTAGCCACAGCCTATCAGTCAGTGCACGTCAACTATTGAAAGCGCCGTATACCGAACGGTACGTACGGTGCTGTGAGAGGACAGCGGTTAGCCACCGCCTCCTACTCGATTAACAGTTACACTTTTGTTTATATAAAGCTACAAAAGAATTTATCAGATGTGGTATAATATAGTATAAACAGAGTAACTATTCAGAATAGTTACCGGTATAGCAGGGAGAAGACATAAAATGTATACATTATTACTGGTTGATGACGAAGAGGATGTAATAGAGGTAATCGAGAGAAAGGTATCATGGGAGCAGATTGGTTTTCATGTGGTAGGACATGCGGGAAATGGCTTCAAGGCGCTTGAGATGATGGAGGACATGCAGCCGGATGTTGTGATGACTGACATACGTATGCCTTACATGGACGGACTTGAGCTGTGCAGTAACATCAGGCAGAGGTTTCCTGCGACGAAGCTCTTGCTTTTCACAGGCTTCGACGATTTTGAGTATGCAAAGGAGGCTGTGCATCTCGAGATAGAGGAGTACATTCTAAAGCCACTCAATCTGGCTGAAATCACGGAGGTATTCAAAAAGCTTAAGACAAAGCTGGATGATGAGCTGAATGAGAAGAAAAACACAGACATATTGAAGCAGTATTATGCAGCATCGCTGCCTGTTTTGCAGTCAAATTTTTACACGACACTTATCGAGGGACGCATACCGGAAAATGAGCTGGGCAGGTACATGAGTGACTATAAGATTAGCCTTGAGGGACCATATTACTGCTGTATTATCATACATACCTCCGCAAGTCAGATGCCGCAGGGCATGGATATCAGACTGCTTACAGTGTCAGTAGAGAGACAGGCACAGGCTGATTTAAAGGAGCGCTGGAATGGCAGGATTTTTAACTATCTCGGTGATACGGTAATGATAGCCCAGCTTGTGCAGCAGGAGGATATCTCTGAGCTGACAGATGAGTGTGACAGATTCTGCAAATATGTAAATCATGTAATGGGAGCAAAGGTGACGGTCGGAATCGGGCAGGTGTGTGAAGGTATACAGGAGCTGGTTAGCTCTTATCAGAGTGCGAGGGAGGCAGTATCCTACAGGGTGCTTTATGGCAGCAACAGGGCAATAAACATGACAGAGGTTGAGCCACAGCGACGTATATCAAAGGATGGCGATGAGGGAAATGAGCTGTCATATTTATTTAAAATGATTTGTATCGGCAAGATAGAGGATGTGGGACAGGCTGTTGAAGCGTATATGCAGCACAATTTTATGTCGCAGCAGTCACTTGAGAACTACCATGTGGCAGTAATGGAGCTGATCAGTGAGCTTTATCACTTCATGAGCAATAATGAGCTAAATGCGCAGGAAATATCTGGAAGTGTAGGCAGGCTTTATAATGAGCTCTCCAATTTTGAGCCGGTAGTGCTCAAGCAGTGGCTTTTGGATTTTTCAAGCAGGCTGCATGATGATATGGCTGATGCCAGATACAACTCCAAGAAGTCACTCATAGACAGTGCAAAGGATTATGTGCACAGGAATTACAGAAGTATGGACCTTGGACTTGACGATACATGTAAGGAATTAGGAGTATCTAACTCGTATTTTTCAAGTCTGTTCAAGAAGGAAACCGGCAGCTCGTTTGTGGAGTATCTGACTGATTACAGAATGGACAAGGCTGCCAGAATGCTTGTGGAGACAGACGACAAGAGCTATGTCATAGCCCAGAATGTAGGCTATGCGGATCCGAACTATTTCAGTTATGTTTTTAAGAGAAAGTATGGGGTTTCCCCATCCAGGTACAGGACAGAGTATGAGAAGAATAAGGTATAAACCAGGCAATATACAATCCATAATAATGCTCTCATTCTCACTGCTGTCGCTTGCAATAATGCTTGTCACAGTTGTGGTGATGTATATAAAATTTGCCGATGCATCGCAGGACAGTATCATAGAGAGCAATCATAAGGTGATGGACCAGACAATAGACAGTGTGGAAAGCTATCTGGTCAATATGAGGCAGGTTTCGGATGCGGCGTATTATTATGTAATAAAGGAGAATGATATTTTAACGCAGTCTGACACCATACACGATGGCATGAGCCTGCTCTATGAATCAAACAAGGAATATCTGCGCAGTATTGCCATGTATAATCAGTATGGAAGCCTTATAGCTGCAGAGCCTGTCGTGTCCCAGAAGGAGGACCCGGATGTGACAAAACAGGACTGGTTCATAGAAGCTATGGAGCGCATGGAAAATATACATTTTTCAACACCTCATGTACAGAATCTGTTTGACGATGGTTCCATGAGATATCATCTGGTCATATCATCAAGCCGTGCCGTGGAGCTGACTTCCGGTTCAGAATCACAGATGGGTGTGCTGCTTGTGGATATGGATTATTCGAGTGTATCAAGGATGCTTGAGAGGATAAATACATCGGGAAAAGGACAGTATTATTATCTGTGTGATGCAAAGGGCAATATTATTTACCATCCGCATCAGATACAGTTTGATGGAGATGTTCCGGAAAACAGTGAGGTTGCGGCAAAGTCGCAAAACAGTATATATGATGATTATCTGAATGGAGTGCATCGTAAGATTATGGTAGATACAATCAGCTACACAGGCTGGAAGCTTGTATGTGTGATGCCATACTCCATCTTTACCAATAAGATGGCGGATGTGAAGCAGTTTGTTTTTGTTATAATGATTATTATGGCTATGATGTTTGTGTGGATAAACAGAGTGATAGCTATACGTATTTCAAAGCCGATAATGAAGCTGGATGATTCTGTGAAAAGGTATGAGAATGGCAATGAAGCAGATATTTATGTAGGTGGTTCCTCAGAGATACGGCATCTGGGATCCTCTATACGTAATTCATATAAGCAGAACAATGAGCTCATGAAAAAGATCGTATGGGAGCAGAACGAGAGACGAAAGAGCGAGCTTGATGTGCTTCAAAGCCAGATTAATCCGCACTTTTTGTATAATACTCTTGACTCCATCACATGGATGATTGAAGGGGGCAAAAACGAGGAGGCCTCGTTTATGATTACGCAGCTTGCAAAGCTTTTCCGTATCAGTCTGTCGAAGGGACATACAATAATACCTGTACGCGATGAGCTTTTGCACGCAAAAGCTACATGAATATTCAGAAGGTGCGCTATAAGAACAAATTTGAGGTGAGCTTTGAGGTAGACGAGGAAATAATGGACTACTGTGCGGTGAAGCTGGTGCTTCAGCCGATTTTGGAAAACGCACTAAATTACGGAATCAGAGAGCTGGACGATTTCGGAGAGATAGTAGTCGGAGGCCAAAAAGTGGGAGAGGATATAATCATAACGGTATCAGACAACGGAATGGGCATTCCGGAGAATGAAATTCCGCTTTTGCTGACAAATACGGACAGGGTTCACAAGAAGGGCTCGGGAGTGGGGCTTGTCAATGTAAATAACAGGATAAAGATACTGTTTGGAGAGCGCTATGGCCTGCATATAGAAAGTGAGCTTGATGAGGGAACAGTTGTGACAATCAAAATCCCGGCAATTGTCTATTCAGAGGAAAACAGACTTCAATTTGAGGAGCATCATATAGTATGAAGCAAGTACAATTGCCTTGCTGCATGGGAGGGGTGAGAGTGACAGTGAAAAATAAATGGACAAATATGAGCAAGAATAAGAGAAACTTCATCATAACAGAGCTGCTGCTTGGAGTACTACTTGTGATAGGAATAGGTTTTATCGCATACAATAAGCTCAATGAAAAACCGGAGCGTATTGCAGTTGTGATGGCTGATGTGGATGAAAGCCACAGTGCTGCGTTTAAATATGGCATGAAAATGGCGGCCTCTGAGTATGGTGTGGATGTAGTTATGATAAGTAAGGAAAATCTGAACAATATGTCAGATGAAATTGATGTAATAAAGCAGGAGATAAACAAAAAAGCTGATGCGGTCGTCAAGCCGACAGCAGAAAAAATGACAGAAGAAAAAAGCCTTAATACACTTATCCGGATAAATAAAAAGACACCGATAATGGTTGTCGGAGACCAGGCGGGAAGCGAGAGCTTTAAGTCGTTAAATACAGTGGAGTTTGACCAGTACAGCATGGGTGCGGAACTGGCACAAAAGCTTCTTGCTGACAACAACGGAACACTTTCAGGTAAAAAAATAGGAATCTATTGTGAAAACACTGAATCCGATGCCTGTAAAAAACGCATTGATGGCATAAAGGATACTCTCGCGGAGAGCGGCTGTGTTGTGATGTGGATTGTATCAGGTGTTTCGGATACCGGGGAGAAAATAAATCTGCAGTCACAGAGAAAGGTTGACATAGTTCTTGCAATAGATGATGCAAGTGTTGTTGAGGCGGCAAAGGAAGCCTCTGATAATAATCTGCAGGGTGCACTGGTATATGGGATAGGAAACTCAACAGAAGCCATATATTATCTCGATTCGGGCTGGACAGAGGCTCTTATCACACCTGATGAATTTGCTGCCGGATACAAAAGTGTTGTAGGACTGGTGGATATGCTGCGTGGCAGTAGAAAATATTCAGTAGAGGAAAAGCCGGTATCTTACCAGCTTCTTACCAGAAAAAATTTGTTTGATGAAGAAAACAAGAAGCTTTTGTATGCAATCAGCCAGTAGTGGGGGAACAATAAATGAGAAGCAGAATAAGAAATACCATGATGATACTGTGTTTTGCACTGATATTGTCATTTGTCTCGTGCAGCAACACAAGAGTTGACGAGAAAAAACATATATATATAGGCGTGACCTGTTATGACCAGAAGGATACATTTATCGGGGAGCTGATAGAAACTTTCAAAAAGGAGTGCGCAAGTCTTGATACAGACAAATACGATATCAGCATGACAATCATGGATGCTGCAGGCTCACAGCGTGCACAGGATGACCAGGTGCAGGAGATGATAGAGGACGGCTGCAATGTGCTGTGTATTAATCTGGCAGACAGAACAGATTTGTCGCATATTATAAATGCTGCAATGGAGAAGGACATCCCGATTATTTTCTTTAACAGGGAGCCGGTTGATGAGGATTTAAATCGCTGGGATAAGCTGTACTATGTCGGGGCCAAGGCAAAGCAGTCAGGTCAGATGCAGGGGGAACTCATTGCCGATTATATAAAGAATAATCCGGGTGTGGATAAAAACGGTGATGGCAGGATACAGTACGTCATCCTAGAGGGAGAGATGGGACATCAGGATGCCATCGTCAGGACAGAGAGTGTCACAGAGAGCATGAAGAATAACGGCCTTCAGATAGAAAAGCTGAGCTGTCAGATAGCAAACTGGAATCGTGCTCAGGCGCAGAACCGTATGACACAGCTTATAGGTCAGTATAAAAACAGCATAGAGCTGGTTATTGCAAACAACGATGCAATGGCACTCGGAGCGATAGACGCATACGAAAAGCTTGGTGTGACGGAGTCGAATGTACCTGCATTTTTTGGAGTGGACGGCACAGACGATGGGCTTGAAGCAGTGCAGCAGTCGAAGCTTGCGGCAACAGTCTACAATGACAAGGAGGGACAGGCAAGGGCTATGGCTCAGCTTGCTTATCTGGCAGCCACCGGGGGCAGCATGAAAAACATAAAGTTTGAGGATAAAAAGTATGTTTATCTGCCGTATGAGAAGGTGACACCTGACAATGTAAATGAATTTGTGAAGGATGAACAGTGAGCTTATTTATGCTCGTTCCTCCACTCCCTCGGAGCGACTCCGTAGATATTTTTAAAGGCGCGTGAGAAATGAAGCTGATTTTCGTATCCAACGGCAGAACCAACATCTGCGATGGATAAGGAGGTCAGCTTTAAAAGCTCTGTGGCCTTTATCATACGATAATTCATGAGAAATTCCTGAGGTGAATGTCCAACGGAATTTTTGAAAATTTTGCCCAGATAGCTTCGGTTTATGCCGCAGACTCTGGCAATATCTTCGATTGATATATCATTCTGAAAATTCTGCTCGATATAATTCATCGCTTCTTTTATATAAAAATCACTCATTTTCCCACCTGGAACGAGTTTTGATGATTTGGCTGACTGCATCAGATAATCCAGAAAAAGGTACATATGCCCAATCAGGTGATATGGTGATTCTGAGGGGTGCCTTGTGATGTAGAGCATTTCCTCAACAAGCTTTTCGCGGATATCCTTTGAGTGTGTGTGATATACAGGATTATTTTTGGTAAGCTCTGTTGTGGTGAGAGCCTCCTTGACGCGCAGACCGTCAAACTCAATCCATATGTATTCCCAGGGAAGTTTGTCATCTGCGATATAGGTATTTATCTGGCCGGGAAAAATCAGAAAGCCCTGCCCGCTTTTTATGTTGTAGGTTTGTGTAATGCCCTTTGCATTATCGGCCATCAGAGTGCCGGTGCCGGACAGTACATAGTGGAATAGATAGTGGTTTCTTGTGGCAGGACCAAATGAGTGTCCCGGTTCGCACTGCTCGTGGCCGAACTGGTACATACACAAATCTATGAAATTTACATTTGGAAAAATATTGAAGGAAAGCTTGTCCATGTGAGTCACTCCTTATTGATTAATGCTATAAATATACCCTTATGCGACATTATATGCAATTATAGCATATTTTATAGCATATTGGTATAAAAAAGCAAAAATAAGGGTATTTATTGTATACATAATGGTATGTTATAATCGGTTTATCAGGAAAAAGAGCAAATAAAACAGAAAAGGAGTGAAAAAATATGGCAAAAAGAAAGATTTGTCAGGCTATGGCGGTTGTGCTGGCACTCGGAATGTGCACTACAGGACTGACCGGATGTGGAAATGAAAAGCGGGCGGACGGAAAAACTGAGATTGAGGTGGTTTCTTATAAGCCGGAGGCTGTTAAGGCTTTTGAGAAGATTGAGAAGCAATTTAATGAGACTCACGATGATATTCATCTGACTATCTCATCTCCGAATGAGGCTATGACTATTTTAAAGACACGCTTCATCCGTGAGGATTATCCGGATATCATTGCAATAGGTGGAGATATCAATTATTCAAATTTCCTGGATGCAGATTTGTTTGAGGATATCTCAGATCTGGATGTAGTGGACACTGTAAAAGAGGCATATCTGGATATGGACAAGGAGCTTGAGTTCATTCCAAAGGATGGCACATATGCACTTCCTTACGCCGCAAATGCAGCAGGAGTACTTTACAACAAGGATATGTTTGCGGAGAATGGATGGAAGGTGCCTACAACCTGGAGTGAGTTTACAGCACTGTGCGATGAGATAAAGGAAAGCGGAACACTTCCTTTGTATCTGGGCTTTAAGGATACATGGACCTGTCTGGCACCGTGGAATGCTCTTGCAGTAGGTCTTTGTGATTCAGACACCTGTAATCAGGTAAATATGGGAAATACGACATTTGAGGAGGCATATTCTCCGGTTGCCGACAAGATACGTACATTGCTTGATTATGCAGAGGACAATCCATATGCTTACAGTTACAATGACGCATGTACAGCCTTTGCCAGAGGTGAATCTGCCATGTACACGATAGGAAGCTATGCTATTCCTCAGATTAAGTCAGTTAATCCTGATATGAATATCGGTTCATTTACTTTCCCGGCAAATGATAATGAGGCTGACAATGTGTTAAATTCAGGAATAGATTTACAGCTTTCAGTTATGAAGGCCTGCAAAAATAAGGAAGCAGCATACGAGGTGCTTGAATATCTGTACAGCGATGAGACAATTCAGACATATCTGGATGACCAGGGCGGAATTGCCTGCAAGGAGGGAGATTTCGCAATACCTGATACACTGGAGGATATGCAGGAGTATATAAAGGACAACCGTATGTCGGATTATCAGGATCACCATTATCCAAGTGAGATGAGCGTGGACGCATGATTCAGACATATCTGCTTGACACAGGTGACAATGCAAAAGAGAAGTTCTTAAAGAAATTTGATTCAGACTGGGAGCGTTACAACAGAGATCTGATTCGTGAAGTACAGGATTACCAGAAGGAACAGGAGGATGCAAAATGAAAAAGAAAATGTCAAATAGGGACAAGACATTCTGGGCAGTTGTGATACCTGTTGTGGTTTTATTTTTCGCATTTAACACGCTGCCGATGATAAAGGGTGTGATTTACAGCTTTACAAACTACAAGGGCTATGGCTCATATGATTATGTCGGACTTAGAAACTATACAGACCTGTTTACCGACGCCAGAGTCGGAAAGAGCTATCTGTTTACTTTTAAATATGCGATTGCAGGAACCGTACTTGTAAATGTATTAAGCCTTGTAATGGCAGTTGCGTTAAACAGCAATATCCGCGGCAAGAGTGCATTAAGAGGTGTTTATTTCGTACCGAATATCCTTGGCGGACTGGTTATTGGTTACATTTTCAGCTTTATTTTTACATATATTCTGCCGGTAGTAGGAAATACCTTCAACATCGGTTTCTTACAAAACAGTATTCTGGCGAGTGAAAAATATGCATGGATTGGCGTGCTGATTGTCGGGGTATGGCAGGCGGTTGCCATGAATACAATCATTTATATATCCGGACTGCAGACAGTGCCTGAGGATGTTTACGAAGCCAGCATGCTCGACGGAGCAGGCAAATGGAAACAGTTCTGGAAGGTTACGTTTCCACTCGTTATGCCGTTTGTTACAATCAATCTGGTGCTCAGCACAAAGAACTTCCTCATGGTATTTGACCAGATTATGTCATTGACAAAGGGCGGCCCGGCGCAGAGCACTGAGTCAATCTCATACCTGATTTACAGAAATGGTATGGATGGAGGACAGTTTGGCTTCCAGAGTGCAAACGCAGTAATTTTCTTTGTTGTAATTGTGGCTATTTCACTATTCCAGATGGGTATTATGAATAAGAAGGAGGAGCAGTTATAATGAAAAAACAAAAATCAAACTGGGTACTTACCATCGTTTTAATATTGGGAACCTTAACCGTATTTTTCCCGCTGTATATGGCTGTTATCATTGCCTTCAAGAAACCGAGTGAGATGACAAATGATGTCGCAGGAGCTCTTTCCTTCCCTTCAAAGTGGAGCTTTTCAAACTTCACAGAGGCTATGAAGGTGACTGATTTCTGGCATTCTCTCGGAAACAGCTTACTTATCACTATTGTGACCATTGTTCTCGCAATCCTTATTCATTCGATTGCAGGATATGTTATCGGACGAGGCATGGCAAGGAAAAAGAGCTTCCGTTTCATATATCTTTACATTGTAAGCGGTATGTTTGTGCCATTCTCAATTCTCATGATGCCTCTTGTAAAGCAGACTGCGCAGATGGGACTTGGAAACAGGGCAGGAGTTATCATTTTATATCTTGTATTTTATATGCCAATGAATGTATTATTATATAGTGGATACTTGAAAAATATCCCTATGGCACTTGAGGAGGCCGCAGATATCGATGGCGCAAGCACATGGACAACATACTGGAGAGTTGTATTTCCTATGATGAAGCCTATGCATGCGACAGTAGCCATCCTGACAGCACTCGGTACCTGGAATGATGTCATGACACCGCTTGTCATCATGTCAGGAACAGGACAGAATACACTGCCGTTGGCACAGCTGAATTTCCAGACACAGTTTGGAACCAACTACAATCTGGCATTTGCATCATATATTCTGGCTTTGATACCGATACTTATATTCTATATAATCTGCCAGAAGCAGATATTAAACGGTGTTGCAAACGGTGCAATCAAGGGATAATTTTTAAACACTATTTTAACAATGATATGGAGTGATTTTATGGCAATTATATTTAATCCAAACAAGAAAATTTTTACTTTACAGACAGCTCACACCACATATCAGATGCAAATAGACAGACTTGGCTATCTGCTGCATCTGTACTACGGAGCAAAAAGCACATGTGATATGGACTATGTGCTGACATATGCTGACAGAGGCTTTTCAGGCAATCCTTACGCAGCAGGCATGAACCGTACATATTCGCTTGATACGCTGCCACAGGAGTATCCGACTCTTGGCACAGGCGATTTCAGAAATATTGCGCTTGATATCAAAAACGAACAGGGCACTGATAGTGTTGAGCTTCTTTATAAGAGTCATGAAATCAGAGACGGAAAATACGCTCTGAAGGGACTTCCGGCAGTGTGGGCATCTGATGATGAAGCGCAGACTCTTGAAATAGTTCTTGGCGATGATATCGCAGGCGTTGAGGTGCATCTGCTTTATGGCGTGCTCGAGGCTTGTGATGTCATCACAAGAAGTGTGCTCATTAAAAATACAGGCAGTGGAAATATTACAATTGAAAAGGCGCATGCTGCCTGCTTGGATATGGTTTACGGAGATTATGATGTGATCAGATTCTACGGTAAGCATGCCATGGAGCGTAATCTTGAGCGCACACGCTTAGGACACGGCACACTTTCATTCGGAAGCCGCAGAGGAACCTCAAGCCACCAGTACAATCCGGCAGTTATTCTCGCACAGCGCGATACTACAGAAAATGCAGGAGACTGCTATGGTATGCTTTTTGTATACAGTGGCAACTTCTCATGTGAGGCAGAGAAGGATCAGATTAACCAGACACGCCTTTTAATGGGGCTTTCCGATGAGCTGTTTTCATATCCGCTTGCGGCAGGAGAGACCTTTACAGTGCCTGAGGTGATTATGTCATACTCGGCAGACGGTTTCTCACAGCTTTCCCATCAGTATCACACCTGCATCAGTGAGCATGTGTGCAGGAGCAGATTTGCACATGAGGTAAGACCGGTGCTCATCAATAGCTGGGAGGCTGCTTACTTTGACTTTACCGGTGATACGATAGTAGACCTTGCAAAGGAGGCCGCATCACTGGGCATAGATATGGTGGTCATGGATGACGGCTGGTTTGGAAAGAGAGATGATGATAATTCATCACTCGGAGACTGGTTTGTGAATGAGAAAAAGCTTGGCGGAACGCTTTCAGAGCTCATCGACAGAGTGCATGCACAGGGAGTGAAATTTGGAATATGGATTGAGCCTGAGATGGTGAATGAGGACAGTAATCTGTATAGAGAGCATCCTGACTGGGCTATCCAGATTCCGGGAAAGCTTCCTGTACGCTCAAGAAACCAGCTTCTTTTAGACTTTTCGAGAAAGAAGTCAGGGACAATATTTTCGATCAGATCTGCGCAGTGTTTGACCAGGGAAAAATCGACTACGTGAAGTGGGATATGAACAGAAGCATGGCTGACGTATATGCAGGAAATCTTGCATACGACTACGTGCTTGGAGTGTATGATTTTATGGAGCGTCTGGTGACAAGATATCCGGATATACTTCTTGAGGGCTGCAGCGGTGGCGGTGGACGATTTGATGCAGGCATGCTCTACTACAGTCCACAGATATGGTGCAGTGACAATACAGATGCCATAAACCGTACAAGAATACAGTATGGCACATCATTCTTCTATCCGGTATCGTCCATGGGAGCGCATGTATCGGCAGTGCCAAATCATCAGACCGGCAGAGTGACAAGCCTTAAAACAAGAGGCATCACAGCCATGGCAGGAACCTTTGGCTATGAGCTGAATCCGGCCCTTCTGTCGGATGAGGAAAAGGAAGAAATCAGAGAGCAGATCAAGACCTTTAAGAAGTATGAGATGCTTATAAATGAGGGCACCTACTGGCGCCTTACAAGCCATTTGAGGATGAGGTGGCTGCGTGGATGTCTGTCTCAAGGGCAAAGGACAGGCGCTTGTGAGCGTGGTTCGTCTGTATGCGGAGGCAAACGCGGCTGCTTGCTATGTGAAGCTTAAGGGCTTGGAGTCGGATGCAGTATATATTGAGGAAAATACCGGCAGGCAGTACACAGGTGCAGCACTGATGAATGCCGGAATACCGCTTCCGTTTGCAACAAAGGAGTATGAGGCATATCAGTTTTCATTTATCAGGCTTGATGAGGCAAAGAAGCTGTATGATGAGATAAAGAAGGTGTGCGGCAATCTAAAATTAAGTGAGGCTGACACTGCAGATAGTTCTTCTGATAAACGTATTGTAATAAGCATCTACGGCGGCTCAGGCTCAGGAAAGACAACGATTGCAGCAGCCCTGCAGCAGTATTTTTTGAAGGATAATACAGCCTGCTATGTGCTGACTGGGGACAATTATCCACACCGTATCCCGATGAGAAACGACGAAGAACGCCTTAATGTGTATAACGAGTCCGGCGAGGATGGCTTACGTGGATATCTTGGAACACCTAAGGAGATTGACTTTGACAGGATTAACAAGGAGCTTTCAGAGTTTAAGGAAGGAAAAGATATAATTGAGATAAAGCATATGGGCCGCCAGGACGGTGATATCTCATATGATGAAACTGATTTTACAGGAATTAAGGTGCTCATCCTGGAGTGGACCCACGGAGGAAGCGAATACCTTAAGGGTGTTGATATACCTGTATTTCTGGAGAGTTCGCCTGAGGAGACTAAGGCGCGCCGCATTAAGAGAGGGCGTGACGAAAACGCCGCAAGCCCTTTCATATGCCGCGTGGTAGAGTTGGAGCAGGAAAAGCTTGATTTACAGAGTAAAAATGCGCGTATAGTAGTTGGAAAGGATGGCAAAGTCTATGAACAATAAACCTATGCTTAACGCATATCCTGACAGTCTGGGCGGTAAGCTTTCCGATATCGCAGCGCTGCTCAAAAAGAAGGAAATGCAGGACACATTCTCATCATTTTATATTCTGCCAAGCCTGTATCATTCGGATTTGGATCGCGGATTTTCGGTCGTGGACTACAATCTGAATGAGGAGCTTGCGACAATAGAGGATTTATCGCAATTGAAGGAGCTGGGGATTGACTTAAAGCTTGACTTTATTTTAAATCATGCTTCAGCACAGTCACCACAGTTCAAGGATCTTGTGGAAAAGGGCGATGAGTCGGAGTACCGGGATTTTTCATAGACTGGAACAAATTCTGGGAAGGTCATGGAGTCATGACGGACGAGGGCTACATACAGCCTGATGAGTCATGCTTAAAGCAGATGTTTTTCAGAAAGCCGGGGCTTCCGATTCTTATGGTTGAGTTTCCGGATGGACGAAGGGTGCCATACTGGAACACATTTTACCAGGAGGTGCATGGCAGAGAATATCTGGGGCAGATGGATTTAAATATAAAGTCCGAAAAGGTATGGGATTTTTATCGTGAAACACTTGAAAAAATAGCATCCTACGGTGCGGCTATTGTGCGGCTTGATGCATTTGCCTATGCGCCTAAGGCACCGGGGAAAAAGAATTTCCTGAATGATCCTGAGACCTGGGAATTTCTACAGCAGATCCATGAGCTTGCAGCTCCGCTCGGGCTGACTCTGCTGCCTGAAATACACGCGGCATATGAGGAGAAAATATACAAAACCCTTGCAGATAAGGGCTATGCCACATATGATTTCTTTTTACCGGGACTGGTATTGATGCGATTGAGAACAGGAGAGCAGATTACCTTGCAAAATGGGCGCGTGAGGTTGTGGATGATAAAATCTCCACTGTCAATATGCTTGGCTGCCATGACGGCATACCTCTTCTGGATTTAAAGGGTCTGCTTCCGGAGGACGATATTCGCTCGCTTATAGATTTGATTGTATCTCGTGGCGGCATGGTCAAAAATCTTCATGGACAGAAGAATATATATTATCAGGTCAATGCCACATATTACAGTGCGCTTGGTGAGTCTGACAGCAAAATGCTTCTGGCCCGTGCCATTCAGATGTTCATGCCGGGCAAGCCGCAGGTATGGTATCTGGACCTCTTTGCAGGCAAAAATGACCATGAGGCGGTAAGACGTGCAGGAGAATCAGGACATAAGGAAATAAACAGAACAAACCTCAGTGCTTCCGATATTGAGGAGGCGCTAAAAAAGGATGTTGTTGCAAAGCAGCTTGAGCTGCTTCGCATGAGAAACACCCATAAGGCATTTGAGAAGGGAGCTGTCATCACAGTAGCAGGAGAAGGACCAAAGCTTTCAATCCGCTATGATAACGGTGAAGCATATGCGCTTCTAACGGTGGATTTTGAAGCCGGAGCGTATGAGATAGAGCTGAGCTGATGAAATCAGATTACTCATACATAATGTGTCTAGCAGATGTGCAAACTCACAATCGAAAAAACGATTGTGAGTTTTTTTATGAGAAAAATCATTTAATTGACTCGTAAAAGTATCAGCTATAAGGTATAATGATTACTATACAAAATCAGGAGAGCATTTAAAAGATGATAAGAGGTGATAAAGGCTAATGGAATACGAGCACATAACCCACTCCTTTAAGCCTGTCTATGACGAAAACAGCCGAATCCTCATCCTCGGAACGCTTCCATCCGTAAAATCCAGGGAAAACAATTTCTATTACGGACACAAGCAGAACCGTTTCTGGAAGCTGCTTGCGTATCTATTGGATGAATCGGTGCCGGAGACGATAGATGAGAAAAATATATGCTGTTTAAAATCATATAGCTATATGGGATGTGATACAAAGCTGTGACATCAGGGGTTCGAGCGACAGCAGTATCAGAAATGTAACACCAACGGATATAAGAAAAATCCTTGAAACATCCGATATAAAACAGATATATGCAAACGGAAATAAAGCAGGGGCGCTTTATAAGAAATATCAGCTTCCTCTGACAGGAATGGAGCAGTTACATTGCCGTCCACAAGCCCTGCAAATGCGGCATGGTCATTTGAAAGGCTATGCGAAGCATGGACACGGATACTTGTAAACCTTTAGAGATTTATATATAGAGGTAAAATTTACTTATGAAAACAATAGAATTTGATACACATTTTTACAAAAAGCTGTGGACACTCATGGTTCCGATAATGGTGCAGAATCTGATGCTGGCGCTGGTGGCGGTGGCTGATGCTTTCATGCTCGGAGGACTGGACCAGAACTATATGTCAGCAGTTTCGCTTGCCACACAGATACAGTTCATCCAGAACATGTTTCTATCAGCAGCTACAGCAGGGCTTGCAATACTCGGAGCACAGTATTGGGGCAAGCAGGACATAAAGGCGCTCGATGACATATTCGCTCTTGCAATCAGGATATGTGGCATAGTATCGGTGCTGTTTTTCGTGGCATGTGCATTTTTTCCACGATATCTGATGCTTATTTTCACAAACGAGCCGGTGCTTATAGATTATGGTGTAAGCTATCTGAAAATAGCTTCTTTTTCATATTTATTGACAGGTTTTTCGCAGTGTTATATAGTCATGATGAAGATATCAGAGCACGCGGGTACTGCGGCGGCAGTCAGCTCAATTACAGTGCTTATAAACATAATGCTCAATGCCATATTTATCTATGGTGCATTTGGCATCGAGAGCATGAATGTGAGGGGAGCGGCACTTGCCACACTCATATCAAGAGTAGTGGAGCTTATGCTTTCAATCACATTTTCGTACAGACCGGGATATATCAGGCTTAAAATTCGGGAACTTTTTGCAAGGAACAAGGAGCTGTCAGCAGATTTTATGAAGTGCTCCGGACCGATTCTCGGAGCAAGCCTTGTATGGGGAATAGGCTTTACATCGTACTCTACATTTATGGGACACATGGGAACAGATGCGGCAGCGGCCAACTCCGTCGCAGCGGTTGTGCGTGATATCATTTGCTGTCTCAGTGCAGGTATATCAAGTGCAGCAGGCATTATGATAGGAAATGAGCTTGGCGCAGGGAATTTAAAGCGTGGAAAAGCATATGGCATCAGAATGGCAAAGCTGTCATTTTTGTGCGGAGCTGTTATGACAGTGCTTATGGCGGTTTCAGCACCGGTGATTTTACATTTTGTAAAGCTCACACCGCAGGCTGCAGAGTATCTGAAGCAGTTATTCGGTGTACTTGCTTTCTACATGATTGGACGATCGGTAAATGAAATCATCATAAATGGTGTCTTTGGTTCGGGAGGAGATACGATGTTTGATATGTACTCTCTTGCTGTGACGATGTGGGGCATAGCAATACCGCTTGCAGTTGCAGGCACATATTTTTTGAACTGGCCGGTGGTTGTGGTATATGCGTGCACCTGCGTGGATGAGGTTGGAAAGATACCGTGGACACTCGTACATTTTAAAAAATACAAGTGGGTAAAGGATTTGACAAGATAATGGAAAATGTATGAAAACAAGCGTGTGCACAGGGAGTAGATCGGATTAGCGCTAAACTAATTTGAACAAAAAGAGGATATCGAATTGCGGCATCAGCTGTCAAGGGATAACGTAATTTATATGAGAGGGGGTATTTCATGCAGGAAATATACAGAGTAAAGACAAGTCCGGTGGCATTATCGGACAATATGATAATAGGTGAAAAATACAGGATTACATTACTGACAGAGGCGCTTGTCCGTCTGGAATACAGTGAAGATGGCGTATTCGAGGATAGGGCAACACAGACAGTATTGTTCAGGGATTTTCCAAAGACCGACTATCATGTGGTGCGTAACGCTGATGGAATTGAGGTTCATACATCAATGCTGCACCTGATATATAATGAGAAGGAGTTCTCATCACACGGACTGAGTATACAGATTAAGGGAAACCTGAGCGCATATCACAGCATCTGGCATTATGGCGAGAAGGTGCATGATTTGCAGGGTACAGCGCGTACACTTGATGACGTAAACGGAGAGGTTGAGCTTGGACACGGTGTTGTTTCACGCTTTGGATATTCAATTCTTGATGACAGTAAATCACAGATTTTACTTGACGATGGATGGATTGAGCCAAGAAAAAAGGTGTGTCTGATTTGTATTTCTTTGGATACGGACATGATTATAAACAGGCGCTCAATGATTTTACAGGCTTTGTGGCAAGACTCCGATGCTTCCACGATATGCACTGGGAAACTGGTGGAGCAGATATTATAAATACTCAGAAGAAAGCTATATGGAGCTGATGGACAAATTCGATGAAAAGAATATCCCGTTCACAGTAGCTGTAATAGATATGGACTGGCATCAGGTTGATGTGGACCCTAAATACGGAAGCGGCTGGACAGGATATACTTGGAACAAAAAGCTTTTCCCGGATCCGAAGCGCTTTCTTGGAAAGCTCCATGACAGAGGAATGCATACTACCCTGAACGTACACCCTGCGGATGGTGTGCAGGGCTGTGAAGAAATGTATGTTGATATGGCAAAGGAAATGGGCGTGGACTATGAAAATGAGGACCCGGTTGTATGTGATCCGGCAAGCCCAAAGTTTATGGATGCATATTTTAAGTATCTTCACCATCCGAGAGAGGCTGAAGGTGTGGATTTCTGGTGGATTGACTGGCAGCAGGGCAGCAACTGCAAGGTTGAAGGATTGGATCCGCTATGGATTTTTAATCATTTTCATTATCTCGATAATAAAAGAGACGGCAAGCGTCCAATGACATTTTCGCGCTATGCAGGTCCGGGAAGCCATAGATATCCGATTGGATTTTCGGGAGATACACATATTACATGGGAGTCGCTTGATTTTCAACCGTATTTTACAACTACAGCGACAAACATCGGATATGGATGGTGGAGCCATGATATTGGCGGACATATGCTTGGCTACAAGGATGATGAGCTGACAGCCAGATGGACACAATACGGTATATTCTCTCCGATAATGCGTCTGCACAGCTCATGCAGCGAATTTAACGGCAAGGAGCCGTGGCGATTTAAAAAAGAGACTGAGGAAGCGATGGAGGCGGCGCTCAGACAGAGGCATTGTATGATTCCGTATCTGTATACCATGAACTATCGCAGCTATGCCGAGAATATGCCGCTGATTGAGCCTATGTATTATGAGTATCCTGAAAATGCAGAGGCTTATGAGGTAAAGAATCAGTATTTCTTTGGCAGCCAGCTTATGGCAGCGCCTGTTACAACTCCACGTATTAAGGGACTTAATGTGGCAAAAACCAAAGTATGGTTCCCGGAGGGCATCTGGTATGATATCTATACAGGCATGCGCTATGATGGTGGAAGAATGCTGGAGGTTTACAGGGATTTGAGCAGCATACCGGTGTTTGCGAAGGCGGGAGGCATACTTGTGTGTGCAGATGCTGATGAGCTTGATGCAAGGTCGGTTATCAAAAATCCTGATGTATTATGTGTCAGGGTATTCCCGGAGGCTGATGGTGAGTTTGAGCTATACGAGGATGACAATGAATCCTGCGGATATGTGGATGGCAGATGTGTGACCACAGCTATGAAATATTCTGCGGATAAAGATATGTTTGTCATTTCTCCGGCAGATGGAGATGCATCATTAATACCTGACAACAGAACCTATAAGCTTGTCTTTGAGAGAAGAACCGAAGCAGCAGCCGGTAAGGTAAAGGTATCCGTGGATGGTAAAGAGGTATGGGCAAAGAATAAATATGATAAAGAAAACAGAAAGCTCATCGTTACTGTAAATGCATCGACAGAGAGCGAAATAAGTGTTGCAATATCGAAAGACACAGTAGCGCTTGATAATCAAATCGAAAAAAGATGCTTTGATTTCCTGAATCAGGCAGAGATAGGCTTTGTGCTAAAGGATGAAATCTACGGTCTTATTACATCGGGAAAGAAAACAACAGTGATTTTATCAGAGCTCAAGGCAAAGGAGCTTGATACAGAGCTGTATGGTGTATTGACAGAGATACTTACAGCCTGAGGCAGTCACCGGTCATACTAGGTGTGACCGGTGACTTTCTTTGTTGTAAAAATTAAAAATGGATGATACTATTATAGTAAACGGAAGTATTTTTATAAGAAACATCAGGAGAAACTATATAATTCAAGGGAGGATTATGCAATGGGAAATTCATATAAGAACTGTAAAATACAGGACAACACCGCAGAGCTGATCTACGAGAACGGCAGTCTGTTTGTTACCATATTTGAAAACAACATAGTGCATGTTGCACAAAAACCCGGCATCGAAAGTGTTGCAATAGAGGAGGGATTTATTCCGAAGGCCGCCACACCGAACGTGACCTGCAAGGATACGTCTGATGCCAAGGGAACCGCAGCAGAAGCCGGTGTAAGCGATGCAGCAGTTAAAGCAGTCATCCGCGCAAGGGATATTACTGTATATGTGAAGGATAACGAGAAGCTTGATATTTATTACAAAGGGAAGCTTGTGCTTTCAGATTATGAAAAAGCACGCAAAAAGAGTGAGAAGAATCCGTACGAGGATCTTGCCATCGCAGAGCTTGAGGGACATACTGTCGGAAAAGATGAAGAAAAAACTGACGCTGTTACCATCATCAAAAAGCTTGGAAAGGATGATGCTATTTACGGTCTGGGAGATAAACCGGGATGCCTCAACAAGCGTGGATATTCATATGTAAACTGGAACACAGATGATCCTGCGCCACATGTGGACAGCTTCAAATCGCTGTACAAATCCATACCGTTTTTTATCGTGCTTGGCGATGAATATTGCTATGGAATTTTTGCGGATAATACCTACAAGACAACCTTTGATTTCGGTTATGAAAACACAGATTACTATTTCGTCGAGCATGAGAAGGGCGAGCTGGACTACTATTTTATGCCGGGAAATGATATGGCAGAGGTGGTAGGACTTTATACATCACTGACAGGCACCACACCGCTTTATCAGAGATGGATATACGGCAGCCATCAGAGCCGCTGGGGCTATTACACGCAGGATGAGGTGCTTGATATAGCTGACAAATTCCGCGAGCTTGATATCCCATGCGATGTGATACATATGGATATCGATTACATGAACGGCTACAGGGTATTCACCTTTGATGACAAGAAATTCCCGGATGTAAAGGGCCTTTCAGAGAAGCTTGCAGACAGGGGTGTAAAGCTTATATCCATCATTGACCCGGGTGTGAAGAAGGATGAGGACTACTTCATGTACAAAGAGGGTATGGAGATGGATGCATTTGCACATGATACAGATGGCAGTGTATATGAAAATGCTGTCTGGCCGGGAACATCGGTATTTCCGGATTTCACAAAGCAAAGCGTCAGAAGCTGGTGGGGAGACAAGACAAAGATACTTCTCGAGCACGGTATCAGTGGAATATGGAATGATATGAATGAGCCTGCAAGCTTCAACGGACCACTGCCGGATGATGTGCAGTTTGAGTATGGAGCACATGAAAAGGTTCACAATATTTACGGACATTTTATGGCAAAAGCTACATATGAGGGACTTGTGAAAAATGATGGTGGAAAACGTCCGTTTGTACTTACCAGGGCTGCATATGCCGGAAGCCAGAAATACTGCGGTGGCTGGACCGGAGATAATCACAGCATCTGGCGCATATAGCACTTTCACTCGAGCAGGTGTGCAATCTGTCAGTCAGCGGACTTGCCATGTGCGGTAGCGATATAGGCGGTTTCGGAAGTGATACTACACCGGAGCTTCTTGTCAGATTTTATGAGGCAGCAGTATTTGTGCCGTTTTTCAGAAATCATTCAGCAATGGGAACACGCAGACAGGAGCTTGGCAGTTTGACGAGACTACGATAGATGCAGTCAGAAAGACAGTAAAGCTCAGATACAGATTTATCCCATATATCTATGATCTGGCACATGAGTGTGAAAAGACAGGAGCACCTATCGTGCGCCCGCTCGTATACGAGTATCCTGCAGATAAGCATGTGAGAAATATTTCTGATGAATATATGCTTGGAAGCTTTGTACTGGTTGCACCTGTGATCGCACCGGGCAAGGAGGCAAGAGAGGTTTATCTGCCTGACGGCGACTGGTATGATTACTACACAGGCGAAAAATACAGTGGCGGCAGATATATTTTAGCAGATGCACCACTTGATAAAGTACCTGTCTTCATAAAAGCAGGAGCCATTATCCCTGTAGCAGACGGAGAAATCCGCTCTACAGAGGACATTACAGAGGATAAGATCAGTATACTGACATATCCGGGCAAGGGCAGCTTCGTGCATTATCAGGATGACAATGAGACGTTCGCATACAGAAACGGTGCGTATAATGCTGTTGAATATACACTGGATGGGGATAAGCTCGAGAAGAGAGTGTTGCATAAGGGATTGTAAAAATACATAACCTTAAATTTAAAATTCAATATCAACCTCTACAGGGCAGTGGTCTGAACCGAGTACATCGGTATGGATTGCTGCCTTTTTAAGCTTATCATTGATGCGCTTTGACGTGATAAAGTAGTCGATACGCCAGCCAGCGTTCTTCTCGCGTGCCTTAAAACGGTATGACCACCAGGAATATATACCATCGGCATCCGGATAAAAATATCTGAAGGTATCGGTAAAACCGGAACCTAAAAGCTCTGTCATTTTAGCACGTTCCTCGTCTGAAAAACCTGCATTCCTGCGGTTTGTTTTTGGATTTTTCAGGTCGATTTCATTGTGTGCGACATTCAGATCACCGCACAGTACGACAGGCTTTTTGGCATCAAGAACTTTAAGGTATTCACGGAAATCATCCTCCCACTGCATACGGTACGGCAGTCTTTTCAGCTCATTCTGTGAGTTTGGAGTATAGCAGGTTACGAGATAGAAATTGTCATATTCGAGTGTGATGACACGTCCTTCCTTATCATGCTCCTCAATGCCTATGCCGTAAGACACAGATAATGGCTCATTTTTTGCGAAAATGGCTGTGCCGGAATAGCCTTTTTTCTCGGCATAATTCCAGTACTGGTGATAGCCTGGCAGGTCAAGGTCAATCTGTCCCGCCTGTAGCTTGGACTCCTGTATACAAAAGTAATCCGCATCTATACTGTTAAAAAAATCAAGGAAACCTTTCTGGACGCATGCGCGCAGTCCGTTTACATTCCACGATATAAATTTCATGTCTTAGTCCTCCATATCATTGCAATCTCCTAATAAAAAAACAAAATCGCATTTTCTTTTTGGCAATTTTACTACAAAATCGCATTTTTTAAAAGAGGTTTGTATCTGCAGATTGAACTTTTTCCATAAAATACGTATAGAGTAAGAAAATACGCAAGTAAAATTTCTTACAGCACATCGCTTCCATCAGGAATCTTTGAGATAATAGTTCTGTTGATCCTGATTAAGAATAATGTCGAAACAGTAAAGGATATCACCTCTGCTATCGGGAAAGCCCACCATACAGCGTGGAGTCCACCAAGCTTTGAAAGGATGTATGCTGCCGGAATTAAAACCACAAGCTGACGCATGATTGATACAATCATAGAAAAGACAGCCTTTCCCAAAGCCTGGAATACTGTGCCGACGATAATACAAAACCATGCGATGAGGAAATGCACACCGATTATTCTGAGCGCCGGAACACCGATTTTGAGCATATCGTCAGAGGCGCTGAACATTCCAAGAAGCACCTTTGGTATGAACTCAAAGCAGGCAAAGCCAACGAAGAGCAGACAGAATGCGGTTATCAGGCTGACCTTTATTGTCTTAACCATACGCTTTCTGTTCTGTGCACCGTAGTTGAAGGCGATGATAGGTGTGATTCCGTTGTTCAGTCCGAATACAGGCATAAAGAAGAAGCTCTGCAGCTTGAAATAAACACCGAAAACAGCAGCGGCAGTCGATGAAAAGCCGATAAGTATTCTGTTCATGGAATATGTCATTACTGAGCCTATAGACTGCATAATGATCGACGGAATACCGATAGCATAAATGGTTCCCATGATTTTGAAATCCGGCTGTAGCCCTTGAAGCTCAGCTTGATATCATGATTGAATTTGTGGTTGCAGACAAAAGCAACAACGGCGGCCACGCACTGTCCCACAACGGTTGCCACAGCAGCACCGGTAGCACCGAGCTTAGGGAAGCCAAGCAGTCCAAAGATCATGATAGGATCCAGAATGATATTTGTGATGGCACCGCAAAGCTGTGAGGTCATGCTGAAAATAGTTCTTCCTGTCGAGGTAAGTACCCTCTCAAAAAAGATTTCGGCAAAAATACCAAATGAAAAAATCATAACAGTACTCAGGTAGCTCACACCCATATCCATGATTTCGACATCAGCATTTCCAATCTGACTCATGTAAAAGGCTTTACGATTGTAAGTCCGAGAATCAGAAATATTACGTAGCTGAATGCATATAGTACGGCACCGTTGATGCCGATTTTGTTGGCATCGTCGTATTTATGGGCACCGAGTGACTTTGACAGCAGCGCGTTTACACCTACACCTGTACCGGTTGCGACAGCGATGATGAGTGTCTGCAAAGGGAAGGCAAGTGAAACTGCCGTGAGTGCGTTTTCGGACAGCTTTGCAACGAAAATACTGTCCACGATGTTGTATAGAGCCTGTACGAGCATGGAAATCATCATAGGCAAAGACATGTTAAAGACAAGTCTGCCGATAGGCATGGTTCCCATCTTGTTCTCTGTTACAGGGGCTGAATTTGTTTCCTGACTCATAATTCCTCCTATTGTAAATGATTGTTAATTTAAAACTCCTACATTATATATGTACGAAGCTTTAGTTATTAAAATTAAAATCACCGGTAGATTAGCCGGTGTTTAAAATGTGCAACAAAGCGCCAATTACATATAATACCATGACTGCAGAATACTTTCAAGGTATTATATAACTGTTAAATCATATCATAATAGTTAATGAAAAAATGCCTCAAAAAGTATAGCATTGCAGGGTATAAAATACAATAACCGCTTGACAAAATGACAGAGAGATATATAATTAGTTCAAAAATGAATAATTCAAAAATGTACAACAAAGCAGCAAAATAAGAAAGGGAAAGAAGGAATATCACATATGAAATTTAACTTTGAGTTTGCAGAGAAAATTTCGCGAACCTACAGCGATGAGTGCAGACCACTGTGTCATGAGCTAAAGCTTCCACAGACAGCCTTTGATATACTCATGTTTCTGGCGAACAATCCGGAATATAAGACGGCAAGGGATATAGTTGAAATAAGAAAAATCAAGGCAAATCTTGTGTCTGTAAATGTTGATAAGCTTGTGAATGAAGGGTATCTGGAGAGAAAACCTGTGGAAAATGATAGGAGGAAGACGGAGCTTGTCTGTACAAAAAAGGCCGGGATTGTCATTGAAAGAGGAAGGCGTATACAGCAGCAGTTTACAGCAAATCTGTTTGCAGGGATAGATGAGGAGCAGAAAAAGCAGCTGACGATTGTTATGGAACAGCTTGAGAATAATATGGATGAAATAATCAGGAGGAAATCACACAAATGAGCACATTAATAACTATAATAGTAACATTTTTTGCCGGTATGGGCGCAGGCCTTGGAACCGGCTTTGCGGGACTAAGCGCAGCAGCAGTAATAAGTCCTATGCTCATTACATTTTTGGGAATGGACTTATATGGCAGTGGGAATAGCCCTGTCGTCTGATGTACTTGCCAGCGCAGTGTCAGCCTATACATATGGAAAGAACAAGAACCTTGATGTAAAAACGGGCTCATAATGATGGTCATGGTTTTATGCTTCACGGTTGTTGGAAGCTATGTATCAAGCCTTGTGCCGTCAGCAACAATGGGCAGCTTTTCGGTATTTATGACATTTTTACTCGGAATCAAGTTTATAGTCCGTCCTGTCATGACAACAAAGGAGGCCATGCAGGGAGTTTCAGCTAAAAAGAGAGCTATCCAGTCAATCATCTGCGGTGTGCTTATCGGATTTATCTGTGGCTTCATAGGTGCGGGAGGCGGTATGATGATGCTCCTCATCCTCACATCAGTGCTTGGCTATGAGCTTAAGACTGCAGTCGGAACGAGCGTATTTATCATGGCATTTACAGCTTTACAGGAGCTGCCTCGCACTTTGCCATCGGTGGAAAACCGGACTGGTTTGTGCTGATTTTATGTATTGCATTTACACTCCTTTGGGCGAGAATTGCAGCGGTCTTTGCAAACAAGGCATCCGCAAAAACCTTAAACCGTGCCACAGGTATTGTGCTTGTAATACTTGGCATCGTGGTATTTGCATTTTCACTTCTGAGCTGATTTATCCTTTCGGTAATTATAAAATATTTATTAAAAAAATATAAACGCGCAGCTCAAAACTTTATCACTTTAGTTATGGCTTATCAAGTGGGAAAATAAATAATTAGTGGAACATCTCTACAATAAATACCGCCACACAGGAAGCCACGGCCACGGTTGTAAGCCCCTTGCCCTTTAATGCAAATATCACTGCAGCGATAAGTCCTGCTGCTGCACCAACCCACCAGTTAGTAGCATAAAACACTGCCGGAATAGTCATGGCGGTTAAAACTGCATACGGAATATAGTATAGAAAAGATCGCACGAAGCTGTTGTTGATCTTTTCTTTTATTGCGATAAAAGGAATAACGCGGATCAGATATGTGGAGCCCGCGAGTATGAGTAAATATATAAAAAATACACTGTTTTTCATTATGTAAAATCTCCTTATACGCTTATTATCAAATATTTAATAAATCATTCCTTATCAGTATCATCTGCAACCGGAAACAGCAGCGAACCGATAACTGCAGCCACAATGGCTACAACAGTGATGGTGATACCGCTTGAAATCCTTGACAAAAACGGTACGTAGTAAAACATGCAGCTAAGCACGAGTGCAAGCAGCACAACAAACACGACTGCACGCGATTTCTTCATCTCAGGAACCACGATAGCCACGAACATGCCATAAATAGCAAGACTCAGCGCACTCATAAGCCTATCCGGCAGAATGCTTCCCAGTATAGCACCTATCAGCGTACCGACAGCCCAGCCGATGTATGGAAGAGTTGACAGCCCTGCAAAGAAGCTTCTGCTCACAGAATCCTCCTGGCTTGCCACGGCAAAAATCTCATCAGTCATCATAAAGCCGAGTATCCATCTTGAAATTCCGCTAAATCTGGAATCAGCCTTCTGACCAACCGAAATCGACATAAAGGAATATCTTATATTAATAGTAATCTGCGAAATAAGCATCTGGAAATACTGTCCCGGATGCATCATAATTCCGATGCCTGCAAACTGTCCGGCAGATGTGACAGTGGTCATCGAAATGAGCACAGCCTGCCACCAGGATAGTCCGTATGACACCGCCATAATTCCAAAAGTAAATGAAACTGACAGATATCCCAGCGCAATCGGGATTCCTGCTGTCAGTCCTCGTTTATAGTTTTCCATTCTAAATTCTCCTTAGCATAATATAACAACATGTTATTCTAGCACAAATTTTATGAAAATGCACTTTCAAATTGTTTGTACCACTTTGCAATCTTGCAGCTGCGCATCATGTAACTGCATAAAGACCGGTAATAATAATTGTAATTTGCCCATCAATCGCTATACTGTAGCTAAGTACAGCGGATTGATGGATTTCGTGGAGGTTCATATGGTAAGCACTTACCTAGGTTTGGAAAATACATTTGTATTGTAGTGAGGTGAAATTCATTCAAGGCTAATCTAACAGGAGGAGTAGATTTTGTATGCTGAATATATTTTATGGAGATATGAAAGAAGCAGTATATAATACGGCAGCGTATTTTAAATATGATTATGAAGATAACTGGATTACAGATCCATTTGTGAAGAAATGATAAAGGATGTGGATCAGTCGATTGTTTTGGACAGTGGAGTAATCGACAGCCCAGTGTTAGGAAAAATACCGCCTACGGGGTTATCAGGTGGTGTTAAAACATTGATTTTGGTGAAGTTTGAAAAAAATAAAATTTTCAATGCATCGACCTGTGGAGATAATTGTGCAAAATGGTTATTAAAAATTGCAGAAACAGAAGACAGAACAATAAACTTACGTCATTTGATGAAATTTGAAGTTGAACCGTTTGACATCCGAATCCTTAACACGAATGAAATTGTACATACCATGGAAGAACTGGTATCAATTGCAGGTGAATTTGTTTGATGGCAGGAGGATACGATGAAAGGAAAACATAAAGTTATTGTATCAACAAAACGTTTAAAGTATGAATTTGAACTTCGGAGAAATCTGACGATTATCCAGGGAGACAGTGCAACTGGAAAAACTACACTTGTAGATATGATTCGTGATTTCGTGAATAATCCAACCGGCACACCTGTAGAGGTGATATGTGATAAAAATGTCATGTGGTTGAAGGAAGTTTATGGAAAGAGCAGTTGTCAGGCATATCAGACTGTATTGTATTTATTGATGAGGGAAATGAATTCATAACGACAGTAGATTTTGCTGATAAAATTCAAAAAACAGATAATTATTATGTAATTGTTACTAGGGAAGCTTTACCAGCATTGCCATATAGCGTAGAAGAAATCTATGGAATTCGTACATCTGGAAGATATGGGACATTGAAACAAAGTTATCATGAATTCTATCGGATATATGGAACAGATACATATGAAGATAAAGTGAGTCCGGAAATTATTATTACGGAAGACAGCAATTCAGGATATCAATTTTTGAACATGTATGTATAGAAAATGGTTTGAAATGTGAATCTATGAATGGAAAATCAAATGTCTTTCATTATCTGAACAAACATAAAGGTGAAAAAATACTTGTCATTGCAGATGGGGCGGCATTTGGTTCCGAGATTGACAGGGTGTTGCAGGTTATCCATGGCAGAAAAAAATGTGGCCTTATATTTGCTGAATCATTTGAATGGATGATTATGGATGCCGATATTTTAAAGAATAATACAGTAAGAAGCATATTGAGTAATCCATCAGAGTATGTAGAGAGCAAGCTTTATTTCAGTTGGGAAAGGTTTTTTACAGCTATTCTGATTGAACAAACAAAAGACACCTATTTGGCATATGCAAAACGTAAATTAAATCCGGCATATTTAAGTGGAGCAATTAAAGAGTCGATTTTAAGAAAAATGAACATAATTGATCTGAATAAGAAAGATGAATAAATATTAAGAAAAAATAGAGGAATGGTAAAATGAAGGTTGTAGTAGCAATTGATTCATTTAAAGGAAGCATGACAAGCATGCAGGCCGGGATGGCCTGTAAAGAAGGCATATTGGCGGCAATACCGAAAGCAGATGT
>ENA-OQJH01000309-OQJH01000309.1-human-gut-metagenome-genome-assembly--contig:-NODE-309-length-27967-cov-1.727299_pt1 | contig 27967 bp, 31 predicted proteins | sample MGYA00242597_ERZ504763 | MGnify/ENA primary metagenome ERZ504763 (study PRJEB26092, sample SAMD00036359) | human gut metagenome | host: Homo sapiens | study: EMG produced TPA metagenomics assembly of...
GCAGCAAGAACCGGTTGCACCATCGACTGATCCGTACACCAAAACCAAACTCCCATAATAGGATAACCCAGGATAATAGGTAGCCAGGGAAAAGCCGGGTCGTCATTCGAACGGAAAAGATTCCAGTAATCCGCCGGAACGCGTCCACCAGTGCGCCTACACCGCCCACTTTATAGATTCCCATGATAGCCAGTGTGGCTGATACTACAATCAACAGTATCATTTGATATACATTCGTGTAGGCCACAGCTTTCAGTCCGCCGAGCATTGTAAAGAAAGCGGAGATGACAAGTAACAGCAATGCTGATTGCCACATAGGAATATCGAAGACTTGACGGATCAGGACTCCACCGGCAAATAAAGTCAATGCAAGCCATGAAATAAGAATGGTAATAATGGTATACCAGGCAAGGATGTTACGGGTAGATTGTCCGAAACGTTTTCCCATAAATTCGGGCAATGTCGTGATGCGACTACCCAAATATCGGGGAGCAAAGACAAAAGCAAGCAGACATATAAAGACAAATGCATACCAGGCATAATTCCCCGAAACAATACCAGTAGTAAATCCGGCACTTGCGGAAGCTATCAACATGGAAGGTCCGACATTTGTCCCCCACATGGAGAAGCCGATATGATACCATCTCAACGAATTCTCCGCAAGGAAAAGACTACTCCCCTTTTTTCGTTTAGAACTTGCCCATATACCAATAGCTATCAAAATAAGGAAGTAGGCAATCAGAATACTCCAATCTAATGTCTCTAAGAATTTCACATGCATAATTCAAGTATTAAATAAGTAACGTAAGTTTAAATCTAATTTTCTTAGGCAGGATTACAATGGATTTCACAGTTTTAATAGGCTATGTAATTAAGAGCCGTGTTGATCCGTGTAATCCGTGCTTTTTATTCTATTTTTTTATTTCCAATCAGTTCTTTGGCAACTGCTACGGCTGTATTCGCATTATCACTATATCCGTCCGCACGATTTCGTCAGCAAACCCCTGACTGACGGGTGCTCCGCCAATCATCACTTTCACCTGATTACGAATACCGGCCTCTTCCAATGCCTGAATAACCTCTTTCATATACGTCATGGTAGTAGTCAACAATGCGCTCATGCACAAGATGTCAGCATGGTTTTCCTTCACAGCTTCCACAAACTTGTCACAAGTCACATCAATACCAATATTTATGACTTCAAAGCCGCACCCCTCCAGCATGGAAGCCACCAGGTTTTTACCAATATCATGGAGATCTCCTTTCACTGTACCGATGACAATCTTACCGATTGTAGTGGAAGCACTTCCTGCCAATAAAGGTTTCAGTAGCTCCAAAGCCCCTTTCATGGCACGTCCTGCCATCAACAGTTGGGGAACAAAAGCCTTTCCATCCTGGAAACGTTGTCCCACTTCGCCCATTGCTTTAATCATATAATTATTGATAATCATTGGGGGTGCTATTCCTTCCGCAATGGCTTGCCGGGTGATTTCAACCGCAGGTTCCAGTTTCCCGGCAACAATGGCTTCATACAGAGGTTTCAGTTTATCCTCTTGCTGGTGTTGTTCTTCCCGTATACAAATACGTTCCTGTCCGGTAGTTGCCAAGTCGGCATCCTGTTGATGTTCATTGGTATTTACAGCGGTAGAAGAACCGGTATATTCTTCAACAATCCGCATGGCCTGTTCCACTTCCTTTTCGTTATGGAAATCCATTTCCAAATGTACACCGTCCGCGCCGATATGATCCAATAGGGGTTTTAGTTCGTCTAATGTCACCCAGCAAGCCATCACGCTCTTTCCGCCTGCCAGAATCTTCTTATACAGATCGTACCATTTGGGAGATCCTCCTTGTGGTTCGCCCACTCCGGGAGTCCATTGAATCGCATTCAATTCTTCAATTTCAAGCAAGGCAGGCAGGTGATGCATAGCTCCCACTCCATCCAGATGATAAAGGGTATAATCAATCTTCTGACATTGTTCACGAATAAAAGGTTGCACAAACCGGCGATAATCATCCTGACTAATCATGGTCGAAATATCACTTTGCAGTTTACTCATCTTTCCGGGAGCCCAGGACGAGAAATAACAGAATGCCATCTCGTCGCCTTCACGGATGATGTCGTATAGTTCATCAAATACTTTGAAGTAGATGTCGTTGATTTGCTGCATCTGTTGTTCCAAGATTTCGGGCTGCATCACTGTGTCCAGTAATACCCTATCCGTTCCTTTCAGTGCGGCCAGAACATCCAGTCCTTCCATCAGGTCGGGCATACCGACAAAGTAGTGTCCGTTGGCTTTCGCTTTGCAGGCTTTCAGGAGTTCTTTATGAAGAATCCAGTTCGGGTGTTCGGGGTTAAAGACTATTTCATCGGTGAATCCGGGTTGGGATGAATCCAAATGGTGTCTTCCCCGCCTTCAAACACTCCGCCTAAAATGGCAGCTAGAGAACCGGGACCCAGTTGGGTATTCGCAACCGGAAGAATATCCGCTTTCAGACTGCTGTGCGCTACGTACCAGTCCAGATATTCAGCTCTCCATTGAGGGTCGAACCATTTTTGCGACAAATCTTTTGCCGGTGCGGGAGGCATTATCTCTGCATGTGGTTGCACTCCTTCCTGGAAGTGCTCCCACATATTGAGAATGATTCCTTTATGGTTCCACCAATTTATATAACGTTGTTTTGTTTCTTCTAAATTACTCTTCCATGTTTTCATACTCTGCCATTTTTTATTTATTCTACTCAAGTTTCGGAAGTAATTTATTAGGTTGAAAGCCTCTTGCTATATAGCGTAAGGTATCACTCTACGCAATATTATGTAAGCCTTTCAGGCTACTTACAAAACTTGAGTTATTTCTATTTATCTATTCCAAAATCCTTTATAATCATTATCTATACGTAGAGCTATGCTTTTGCTTAAATCCATTTCATCCGTACAGTCCACGTCTTCCGGATAGATGGGGATCACGGCATTTTCACGCACATATACGGGCATTTCTTCCAACGGAACGTATACGTCTTTCAGCCAGCATGCTCCTTCCAGACGTTCTCCCGTAAAGAAGTTCACCCATTTTCCTTCGGGAAGATAGATATCCCGACGGTTCTCGCTGTTCATCACCGGAGCTACCAGGAAATCATTGCCGAAATAGTATTCATCATCCACATGCCAACAAAGTTTATCTTCCGGATGATGCAGAATGAGTGCCTGCAAGAGCGGATAGCCGCTTTCTATGGCTAGTTTACTTTGTTCTACGATGTATGGAATGAGCGAATAACGCAATTTCCACCACTTTTCACCAACGGAGCTATGGCCGGATAGTGCCAGGGTTCACGCTTATTGGTTCCGTGATAACGGATATGCGATGTGAATACGCCGAATTGAGTCCAACGCATGTACACATCATCTGCTACTACCGAGTTCATAAAATTGGGCAATGTATGGAAGCGGGAACATCATGGCTCCAAAAAGCAAATCCCGACAGACCGAAATGCAGACCACCTTTCAGAGAACCTGCCATTCCATCCCAAGAACTACAGGAATCGCCTCCCCAATGCAAAGGATAACGCTGGCATCCCGCCCATGCGGAACGTGCCCAGACAATGCCGTCACCTGTCACTTCTTTCGTAATTTCGTAAGCAGCCTTTTGATAAAGCAGGGCATACAGGTTGTTCAACAATTCCGGCTTCATACCTTTATAGAGGGCGTCCATGTGAATGTTTTCACCGAAATCGGTTTTGATACAGGTTACTCCCATATTCAGGAGTTGTTTCAATAGTCCTTTGTACCATTCGGTTGCTTTCGGATAAGTAAAGTCGATTGTTCCGGCATAATCCAGGGCGGAGAAGTTGGAACCATCGGTCGCTTGTTGTTTGGTCAATGGGGCTATATAATCATTGGCTCTGGCTTCATCAATCTGCTCTGCATTTTCCGCAACGTATGGAAGTTGCCATAAAGAGACACGATAGCCGTTCTTTTTCAACCGCCCGATGAATCCTTTCGGATCGGGGAACCGTTCTTCATTGAATTTCCATTCGCAGAGCCAATCGGTACGGAACCAGCCGTATCCAGATGAATTACATCACAGGGATAGTGTTCGGCACGCATACGGTCGCATATTTCGTCTACTTCATCGGCACTGAAATAAGTCATACGGCTCATCCAAACGCCAAAACTCCAAAGAGGAGGCATAGACGGATAGCCGGTCAGGTCACGATAACCGCGAAGAATATCTTCCATCGTATCACCGCCTATTACAAATACATCCAGCAATGCCTGGTCGCTTAGAAACTGTACGGAACGGGTGGAATGTCCGGCCAGCGAGAGCTTGCTATGAGCACATGTATGGTAGAATGTTCCATACATGCGGCTAGATAGATAGAAGGGGATATTCTTATAAGTACGCCGGTTATTGACTCCTTGCCCGTCCTGGTTTTTCAGGAAGAAGTCTGTCCGCTTAAGTCCATTTTAAAGAAACGTTCTCCGGTTCCGGCAAAACATTCATCGGGCTTACATTCAAAAGAAAGCGTTGCACGTTCTTTCCGACCGTCGCGTTTGCAAAAAGCAACAGGTAACGCATCGTAGCGGGGAGGCGAAAAATGGTCGTAGGCTGACAAGCGGATTTCACGCTTTCCGTCAGGGTATAAAGTGATATCAAGCGTTTCTTGAGGGTCGGGAAGCAATTCGCTCCATCGGTCTAATAGAGGCTCTTCCACATTGATAACGGCACGCTTCGTTCCGTCCTCCGTCGAAAGAATCCATTTTCCTTTTTGTTCTTTTATAAACAGGGGCACTTTCTGAATCCGGTCACTGAATTGCAGCATTTCCGACTCATCTGTCAGTACATAATCACCGAAGCCAAGAAACAGGCGGGTGATACCGATGTTATACTGACGGATGATTAACGTATATTCCTCCTGGGGAACATCGGTATCCGCCATCATATCGTTAGCCAGCTTTTGCTTCTGAAAGGGAACTGTTACGTAAATATCTCCTTCCTTTTCATAAACAGCCGTTGGCTTGTATGCTTTCCAAAGCGACTCATTCCTTGATAACTCGGTATCGAAATCAAGGAAATCAAATAAGTGATAGTTCGTTGGTTTCATCTATTTTATTGATTAAATATCGTTTATTGATTACTATAATTATCAGATTAGTTTGAATGATTACCATACTAGTCTAGTTCTAATGATTATTACACTAGTTTATTGATTGCTATACTAGTACATTGATGACTATGTTAATCCATTGATTTGTTTCAATCTTGCTTTATTCTTCCAGCTTTGTATTTAATACTGTCCGCCACTTGAGGCCCGTTATTCTTCCACACGTTCTTTTTCCCGGGGCGGTTCGAATCAAAACGTTCAGTGGAACACCAGTTGTTTTCCATTGTATATCCGTCCGTAGCTTCATCCAGATAGATATAAAAAGCCCGGTCATTCGTAGCGTAGGGGGCTTCGATTAAATGTTCGATCCGGTTATTTCGCATGACGGAACCCGGCTGGTTGGAAAGAGTATACAGACCGCCTGCATCGTATAGCCGACGGGCAAAGTGATGTACATAGTTTGCTTCTATCCGGTTGTTACACATTCCGCTCTCCAGCGATGTCCATCCCCAGCCTACACAAATCCCTGAATAGTTCAGATGGCAAACTTCATTATGAGAAATATCCATGTTTCTGACATATCCGGCACCGATACCTACACATCCCCAGTCCTCATTAGTCACATTACTTATGAAATTGTTTCTGATAGTAATATGGGAACATAATTCCCGTACGTCAGAAGGAATAAAAGGGACGTGCGTCTCAAATCCTCCGTCCGGAAACGCGCCGACCAGTAAAGCCGTTCCTCCAATATCCGTAAATTGACAATCTTCGACGCTCGATGCTGTGACTGCCCATTCATAATCCAGTCCGGTGGATGATAAATGACGGAACGTGCAATGCTTGAAATCAATATGTTCGGCACCTTTTACACGTATCGCTGTTTCGGGACGGGTGATCCAGGCTTGGTTCTCCAGTTCCGCTTTTTCCGGAAGCCCCGGTTCTTGTAGTTTATAGGCATCCAATAAAGGAAATCCCCCTTGCAAGGTGACGTGCCCCTGAAAAGAAGGACGCATCCAGGAGGTATGCGCAAAAGTAATTCCGTTAAATTGTATATGTTTTACCGGACGAGACAATGTACCGTCTATGGTCACTAAAGTTTCCAAGGCAGGGATAATCACTTCAGCTGTTTCCATATTTTCGCCCGCCTGCGGATAATAGTAAATCGTGCCGGAAGGATATTCCTGGAACCATTCACCGGGTTGGTCCAGCAATTCCAGTGCATTGGTCAGGCAAAAGGAAGAATTTCCTTTCTCTCCTCCGATGACGGGTTGCGGCCAGGGATGAGCAAACTCCAGGTGACTTTCGGGTTCATGGAAGCGAACTACAGCTTGTCCGTCTTTCACGTCTATACTTTTCACGCGCAAAATAGCAATCGCCCAGCGTTGATGGACAATCATTTCCAGTTGACCGGCATTTTGAAGTCTTTCCGAATTTACACTTTGAGAAACGGGGATCGTAATTGTCTGCTCTTCCGGATTGAAGTCAATCATTCGTTCCAATCCTCCGTCAGGAAATTGCGCAGCTCTTTGAACTTTATGACCGTTCACCCACATTTGCCGGGTTTCTACTCTTCTGTTTCCTATTAGGGGAGCCTCTGCCAACCATATCTTCTGCTTTAGCTTTTCAGGAATTGCCGGATGATTACATCCACGCTTCCACCCCGTAACAGCAACTCCACCACTAATTACAGGGTGAGCACCATCTACTGCACAAATCACCGTTGGAGAATCGGACGTCCCACTATCTTCCGGACGAAGAAACAGAGAATTGCGCTGGGCATAAACACCCTCTTCCAAACGAATATAAATTCCTCCGGCTACTTCCGGCCGATTCAGTCTACGCCATTCACGAGCCTGCTTGATCGCCCGGTTTAATGTATAAAACGGAGCTTCCTTTGTCCCGGGATTCTTATCATTCCCCTGCAGGGATACATAAATTTCTCCCGCAAAAAGCGAGGGAAACCACCCCAAGAAAATGATAAAAGAAAGATAAGTAAAAGTCTTTTTCATGGTACTACCTCAATGTGCTACTTCAATAAAGACGAACACACATCGATTTAGTACTCTATGTAAAAGCAATAGATAGGTTATTCTTAGGAATGTTTTACAACATCAAATAGGTTACCGAATAAGACCTATGATAAATTGATAGCAAAATAACCGCAGACAACGAACTTCAGTAAAGTTCCGAATATAAATCCGAGTAAAGAGCCCACACCTGATTTGAGTGCCTGCGAGAACTCTTTATTTCCTAATAGTTCACCAATCACCGCTCCTAGAAACGGACCGAGAATAATCCCCCAAGGCAAGAAAAGAAGACCGACAAGAGTTCCTATGATACATCCCCAATTCCCCCATTTACTACCGCCACTATATTTACTTCCCAGCATCGGAGTGAAATAGTCCAATACCTGCAAAACAGCTACAATCAATAACCATACGATTAATTGTGTCGTAGAATATTGTACCTTATCCGTGAAGTGCAGAATGACCAACCCCACATAAGCAATAGGCGGACCGGGAAGAAACGGCAGAATACAGCCTGCTAACCCGGCTATCATACAAAGGGCACCAATTACGATCAAAATAATGTCCAGCATAGTCTGTTCTTTTTTTAGTTCTGCACAAAAATACAGTATCTTTCAGTAAATACAAGCTAACCTCGAGAATTATTTCCGCCCCTTCACTGCTGTTTCAGAATAGCTTTGCCAGGGCTGCAATTCTTAGTGTGAATGAGTTTTTCCAATACTTTTTTTGAGGATGCCTCGTACCCAACAAGAACTTTTACTATCTTTGTGTCGTTAACGCTATTAATAAGCAAGTTATAAAATAAGAAATCAGCAGGAGGACAGAAGATGGATCCAATGGAATATATAGTACCCAACAGAAAGCGTTTGCCTTACGGTATGATGAACTTCGCAGTCATCCGCCGCGAAGACTATTATTATGTAGACAAAACCCGCTTCATTCCTATGATAGAGCAGGCAGACCGGTTCTTTTTCTTCATCCGTCCCCGCCGCTTCGGCAAAAGCCTCACGCTGAACGTACTGCAACACTACTACGATGTGCGTACCGCGGTAAGTTCAACGACTTATTCGGCGACCTCTACATCGGGAAGCATCCCACAGCAAACCGCAACAGCTATCTGGTGCTTTACCTCAACTTTCAGGCATCACCGGCGAACTGAACGATTATCGAAAGGACTGGATGCACATTGCAGCATTACTTTCATGAACTTCTGCAGATATATGCCGACCTTCTGCCTCCGGAAACTCTGGAAGAACTACGCCAAGTGAATGGGGCCGTAGAGCAGTTGGACTACCTCTATCAAGCCTGCGAACGTGCCGGACAGAAAATGTATCTCTTCATCGACGAATACGACCACTTCACCAACGCCATCCTTTCCGATGCCAAAAGTTTGCACCGTTACACTGATGAAACGCATGGCGAAGGTTATCTACGTGCTTTCTTCAATAAGGTGAAGGCAGGAACTTATTCCAGCATAGAACGTTGTTTCATCACCGGCGTAAGCCCCGTAACGATGGATGACCTGACGAGTGGCTTCAACATCGGCACGAACTACTCACTTACCCCCCAATTTAACCAAATGATGGGGTTCACCGAAGAAGAAGTGCGCGAAATGCTGACTTATTATTCAACGAACAGTCCTTTCCGCCATACTGTTGACGACTGATAGAAATAATGAAACCATGGTACGACAATTATTGCTTCGCGCAGGATTGTTACGGTGAAACTACCATGTACAACTCCAACATGGTGCTCTACTTCGTGAAGAATTACATAGATAACGGCAAAGCGCCACGAGAATGATAGAAGATAATATACGTATCGACTATGAAAAGCTGCGTATGCTCATTCGAAGGATAAGGAGTTTGCACACGATGCTTCCGTCATTCAAACTTTAGTGAGTCAAGGTTATATCACTGGCGAACTGAAGAAAGGTTTCCCTGCTGTCAACATCACCAATCCTGACAATTTTATAAGCCTGCTATACTATTTCGGAATGTTGACCATTAGCGGAATAGATAAAGGCAAGACCAAACTGACCATTCCGAACCTGGTGGTTCAAGAGCAGCTCTACACTTATTTGCTGAATACCTATAACGACGCAGACTTGAATTTCAGCAGCTACGAAAAGAGCGAACTTTCAAGTCAACTCGCCTATGATGGCAATTGGCAAGCCTATTTCGGTTACATTGCCGACTGCCTGAAACGTTATGCATCCCAGCGTGACAAGCAAAAGGGCGAATTCTTCGTTCACGGCTTCACCTTGGCCATGACTGCGCAAAACCGCTTCTACCGTCCTATCTCCGAGCAAGATACACAAGCGGGTTACGTCGATATTTTCCTCTGTCCCATGTTGGACATATATTCTGACATGAAGCACAGCTACATCGTTGAGTTGAAGTACGCCAAATATCGCGATTCTGAAAACCGTGTGGAGGAATTACGTCAGGAAGCCATCGCCCAGGCCAACCGCTATGCCGACACGGACACGGTGAAACAAGCTATTGGCTCCACGCAACTACACAAGATTGTAGTGGTATATAAAGGTATGGAAATGCGGGTATGCGAAGAGTTATAATGAACAATCTCTTCACCCTTCACTTTTCCTTGTATTATCCTATCTATAAGCAGTTTATAGGTGAAGGGTGTTCCCTTCACCCATCCTTTCACGTTTTTTCTTTTTCAAATTGTACCTTTCCACAATAAAAGCACTACCTTTGTCAATCATGTATGTAATATACAATATAAAATGAACGACAATAAATTAAAAAACAAAACAGTCCCTTTCAACTACGCCCGCTGCTACAACGAGCAATGTCCGAAAGCTTGTAACTGCCTGCGTCGGGTGGCTGCACTTCTCACTACCGCTGACACGTCCTATATCAGCATCGTAAACCCAATGTGTATTCCGGCCACCGGAATTGACTGTCCCCACTTCCAAAACGCAGAAAAGATACATGTGGCATGGGGTATCAGCCACCTGCTGGACAACGTACCTTATAAGGACGGAACAAACATCAAGCAACAACTGATCGGGCATTTCGGAAAAACGCTTTACTATCGCTTTTATCGCGAAGAACGCTTCCTAAGCCCCGCAGAGCAAAACTATATCCGCCAGCTTTTTCGCCGGAAAGGTATCACCGAAGAACCGGTCTTTGACAGTTACACGGATGAGTATAATTGGTAAAGCTGCGTTCTAACTAGTTTCTAGCCTGCTGAAACTTTTTGTTTCAAGCGCTAGAAACTAAAAGTTTCAAAGGGTGAAACGATTCGTTTCACACCGAGAAACAAACTGTTTCACTACGGGAAACCATTCGTTTCAAGGTATGAAACAAAAAATGGAACTAGTTGAAACATCTTTTGTTTTCTTCGCCCATAAAATTCTTTATCTTGCATCCATAAACATTTCCCCAGTAGGTCTGTTTCAAAAAAGACCGCGGGATGCGGAAATCAAAATTTAAATTTATGGATAAAGAAGAAAAGAATGTTGAGATGGTGCATCTGTCACCATACATGAAGTCGGTGATTGAAAGGTTGACGGCAGACAAGAAACGCCCGGCAGTACATACTTATAATGCCACGCTAAACTCTTTCACGAAGTTTTCCGGCGGACAGGGCACAGAAGAAATGCTGGTAACGGACGTTTTTACGGCAGGCAAGCTGAAAGAGTACGAAGCATGGCTGCGAAGCAGAAATGCAAGCTGGAACACGGTTTCCACCTATATGCGAGTGCTCAAAGCGGTTTACAACAGGCTCGTGGAAGCAAAGCACCTGACTTATGATGCCAGACTGTTTGATAGTGTATATACAAAGGTGGAAGCACAGTCCAAACGGTCGCTTACAGAAGAGCAAATGAATACATTACTGCGCACAGATTTTGAAAAACTGCCCGAAGACGTACAAAATGTACTCGCTTATTTTCTGTTGATGTTTCTTTTCCGTGGAATGCCATTCATTGATATGGCCTACCTGCGCAAACAAGACCTAAAGGAACACTGTATCACCTACTGCCGTCACAAAACCGGAAAGAAATGGTAGTACGCATTCCGCATGAAGCAACTGCTCTGTTTGAGAAATGCCGGAACAAGAAAACTGATTCCGGTTATCTCTTTCCTATTCTTGACGAAACAACAGAAAACGAAAAGAAACTATACGAGAATTATCGTCAGGCTTTACGCACATTCAACCGCAAGCTAGCCAAAATGGCCGCATTGCTGCTCCCCGGCACTAATATCAGTTCGTACACCGCACGACACACCTGGGCAACACTAGCCTTTTACTCAGGCATTCCCATCGGTATTATAAGCAAAGCCCTGGGACACTCGTCCATCAAGGTAACAGAAACTTATCTGAAACCTTTCGAAAATGAAAAGGTAGATGCCGCAAATGATGAACTGATAATGTCGGTTGTAAAACGTTCTAAAGAAAAGATAGTAGCGTAAACGACCAAATAACAACAGATTAAAAGAGAAACTATTACTTACCAAGTAACGGACGTTTTACGATGCAAAGTAGTGAATATTTCTTCATATATCCAAATATATATTGTAAAATCTTCTTTTATTTTCAATATTAAAGAACTATATACTGACACAAAACCTGACAAAACAACATATTATCACGACTATGCTTCTTAAGGCATACGCCCCCAGTTCATTTCTGTACTCCAAAAATGAAACATTCTTTCATGCACTTTTCCCGCCAGAAAAGTCTTTCTATTATAAATCAAGCCTACGAAAAAACGCTTTTCACCGCTGCTTAATTATGAACAACAGCCGTTACTTGGTAAGTAACAGATAAATTAAAACGCAAAGTATGTTAACACAAGCCACACAAGCAGCAATAGCGATCCTGCATGATATTTCTACAGGTATCTACTTCCGTTCAGCCAACTTCCGGTTTACAGAGGAAGAATGGGAAAATCTGTTCCATAAATTAGAGGAAGGACATATTATACGATTGTTACCGAACTGTGAAGCAAACATAATATCATCCTACGTATTGTGCCGCTCCTTGAACGACCTTTCCTTATTAGATATACTTGAAGCATTGGGCGAACCTATTTATTGTATCCGCCCTACTCCCGAATCCCTCTATTTGCAGAATATGCAAGTCGCTCAAAAGACAGGCGTGCTCAACCAGGTTACGCGGATGCTTCTGACAGGAATCAAAATATCCGACTGGTAACCGTATAGTACACATAAAAATGACACACATCAACTTATGAAAAATAAACCTACATATTTAAAACGCCTCGCTTTTCTTTTCGGTTTACTATTATCCCTTTCTGCTGATATCTTTGCACAGGAGGGGCATACCGAAGAAATTTCTGTCAAGCCTGCCTTGCTTCATTTCCGCTTTGACAAAGCTTTGGTAGACAGTGGCTATATGGACAATGGACGCACATTACGCCGTTTAGATGAACTTTTCTCGGACAGTATTCCGACCGCACGGATAGATTCAATATACATACTGTCTTTCGCTTCGCCCGAAGGTGTTCCGTCCTACAACAACCGCCTGGCAATGCGGCGTTCTCATGCGGTGAGGAATTACCTGATATGGAAATATCCCCACCTCGACAAGTGCCGTATCCTTCCGTGTCCGCAAGGTGAAAACTGGCAGGAATTACGCCGTATGATAACAGAAGACGCGAACCTGCCCAAACAAAAAGAAGTGTTGCAAATCATTGATTGCACACCGGAAACGGAAAAGCGCAAGGCGCAGTTGAAAAAACTGGATAATGGTATTCCCTACCATTACATCCGCCAAAAGATATTACGCTATTTGCGCAATGCTTCCATCTGTACGGTCAAATTATATGCCGACACCCTGCCGGCTCTACCCGAGCCTGTCTGTGTAAAGCCGGAATACCAACGGCAAGAACCGTATGCGCATAATCTGCCGAATCCCTTGACAGAAGAAACAAGGCGAACTATGGAGCAAGTCCGACAGCAGGAACAGCTTGCAAAAAATAAACGCCCGCTATTTGCCTTGAAAACGAATCTTCTGTTCGACGTCGCCATGATGCCGAATATAGAAATAGAAGTCCCCATCGGCAAACGTTGGTCCATAAATGGTGAATATATGTTCCCGTGGTGGCTGTTCGACGGCGACAAGTACTCCATGCAAATCCTTATGGGAGGTCTGGAAGGCCGCTATTGGTTGGGAAGCCATCAGAAGCGCGAGAATAGCGAAGTGCTGACCGGGCATTTCTTCGGGTTATATGCCGGAGGAGGTAAATACGACCTTCAGTGGAAAGAGAACGGTTATCAAGGAGAATTCTTTATTGCTGCAGGCATCAGTTACGGCTGGGCAACACGGATTGCACGCAATCTGCACTTGGAATTCAATATAGGTATTGGTATGCTACGTACCGATTACCGGCATTACCATGCACGGGACAACTACCAGACCTTGATCTGGCAGGAGAATGGCAAATACACCTGGTTCGGCCCTACAAAAGCCAAGCTCTCTCTCGTCTGGCTGTTGAACCGTAAGTGAGGAAAGGAGGTATAAAATGAGTGATAAGTGGTTAATAACAAGCAACGGACAGCTACTGTTCTTCTGTCTCTTATGTGTTTCCATCCTGCTTGTCTCCTGCGAGCGTCGTGACCTGACCTACTATGAAGTATCGGAGATTACCCTAACTGCCGACTGGAATGATTCGGGATTGGACGACAAAGAGCAAAAATACGGTGCCACAGCCGTGTTCTATCCGCGGAATGGCGGCGAACCGAAATCTTCATGATGGGTGACCGTTCGGGCGACGCAGTACGCCTGCCGATGGGAGTGTATGACATCATTGTCTTCAACCGTTCGTTCAACGATTTCAGCAACATTGCTTTCCGTGGCAACAGTTATGAGACACTGGAAGCATACGCCCGCAAAGTAGAGACGCGTGTGGACAAAAAGACACGTGTGGAAACACGCACAATCATTCCTCACCCGATGAATTGGCGGCAGCCACGCTGGAAGGTTTCACTGTTACGGAAGATATGCTGGGAAATTATAGCCAGACCACCTACGGGCGGACGGCTCCTTCACGTTCGTCGGAAGAGACGCCGGACGGACTTACCACCTTCATTCGTTCCGAAAAGCTGACCCGCGAAGTGTCCGCCGTGCTTCATATAGAAGGACTGAACAACATACGTTCAGCAACCTGCCGCTTGGGCGGAGTGGCAGAATCTATTTTCCTTGCAACAGGAAAAACATCCGCCAACACGGTGACGCAGGAGTTCACACCGTCAAATCCGGAATTCTCGCCCGGTTCTCCTTTCAACGGTACGTTGAGTTGTGAGTTTGAAATATTCGGTCTCAACGTTATTGATAACAACAACCTGCATCTGGATGCATTACTGGTGGATGGAAAAACTGAATTTGAAGGGGATTGTACCAACGTAAAAATAACGGAAAACGACGACGGAACAGGGAGCGTCACGCTTATTCTGGAAGCCAGTACTGAAAAAGTGCCGGACGTAAAACCAGAAGGAGGAGCCGGTTCCGGCTTTGATGTGGACGTAGACGGATGGGGGAACGAAATCAATACGGATATTCCCAATCAATTGACTCTATAAAGATGAATGTGCAATAAATTTATTAATATATAAACAATGAAAAACTAAAGCTAAGAAACAATGAAAACGATTAACGCTATGATGTTATCGCTTGCGGCACTGACGATAGCAGGCTGCTCGCAGAATGAAGTGACAGAAATCAGTCCGGACGCTCACCCGCAGGTGGGATTCGGTGTGTACACGGGAGTACCAACCAGAGGTGTGGACATGACTACGGAAAGTATGAAGGATGATCCGACAGATGCCAATAAATATGGTGGATTCGGCATCATGGCCTACTTACGGGACAAGATAACTTTGAAACTGTAAAGACCACGGTAACCCCCAGCTTCATGCACAACCAGATGGTAAAGTTTGACGGAACCAACAATGTCTGGACGTACTCTCCGGTGAAATACTGGCCGAACAGACAGAATGACAAAATTTCTTTCTTCGCTTATGCACCTTATGAGAGCGACTGGCAGAACGGCAGCAAATCAGGAGTAATCACCTCGCAGCCACTGCTCCGGGTATCCCCTACATCAAGTTTAAGCTCAAAACAACGGACAAACTCGACAAGATGGTGGATCTTGTGGTTGCCGACCAGCGTGACAAAACGTATACGGCCGAAAATGGAGCAAGATCAGCTTTACCTTCGAGCATACGCTCTCGCGTATCTCCTTCCGCGCACAGTTGGGAGCCGGTGACTTCGATGGTATGGACGGTACGAACAGTTTCGTTTATATCACCCACATGTGGATTGTAGGTACGGACACAGTGCTGACGGCAGTAATCTTTCGCTGATAGACCCGGCATCGCCCGTTAATGCGAATTCCAAATTCTACACCAGTGCCAAATGGTCTGAACTTCACTGGAACTATGAGGCGGATGCACTATTGCCCAGGCAGACTTCAGTCTCGACAAGATGCTGAACCTGGAAAGTCCGGGTATCGATATATCCACCCCCGCCGCAGGACATGACGCACGTACACAAGGTATCCGAATCACAAAAGCGTCACAAGGGACAGCAGAGAAGGCCGTTCCGCTTTTCAAGGATAAAGAGTACCTTTATCTCATTCCGGTAGGAGAAAAGAGCGGCACAGATCTAACCCAAAACAAGGGTTGTGCCAAAGGAGACATCAAGATAGGTTTCCATTACGATATCGTGTCCAAAGATGCGACTAATGCCGGCAAATTCATTGCCAGCCATGGGGAAGCTTCATCGAGCTACCGGCAGGACACATGAAACGTAAGGAGTCTTATTTGTATACTCTGAAAATCAATCTGCATAAGATTGAGATTAGTGATGCTACGGTCACTCCATGGGAGGATATCAAAACGGAAGCAACAGTAGAATAATCAAACGCTGATTCCGGCAACCAAAGCCGGCACATCAGACCGGGCAGGGTTGAATGTCCCTTCCCGGTCACCAAAGAAAATGAAGAAAGAAGAAATATGAAGAATCGAACGATAAAGCCGGACGGCTATTCATTCACAAAAACGGGATACGCGCCGGAGTCTCCGTCTTTCTCCTGACGCTGCTCGCTGCATGCGGTGCGGACGACAATGTCCCGGACATGCCGTTGGGAGACCGTTCCATCGGTTTCTCCACCACGGTGGAGGATACACAGACGCGAAGCGGAGCGCTTGCCACCGGCAATCTCCTGTCTATGGGCATCTTTGCCTACTACACCGGCAGCAATGACCTGACGATAAGCGAAAAGCCGAACTTCATGTACAACCAGGAAGTAAAACGAAGCAATGCCTCCTCGCCGTGGACCTACAGCCCGGTGAAGTACTGGCCCAACAACCCGGGCGACAAGCTCACTTTCTTCGCCTACGCCCCGTATGTAAAGGAGGCAATCGGCAGTAACCCATCCTTCCGTCCAGCAACGGATAAAGGTTATCCCATCCTCGATTACATCGTGTCCGCCAAGGATAATGACCAGACGGACTTACTTGTCTCTATCCCACCGTCGATGAACCTGACCTACGGAACGAACAACGGCAAAGTGAGCCTCCACATGAGTCATGCCTGACAAGAGTGTCCGCATACGTGAAAAGCGGCGATAACGTACAAGGGAAGCAGGTGACCGTTTTCTCCATGCAGGCCACCAAGAAAGCCACACTGATATTCCGTGACCCTACGCCGTCTTATAATAAGTATGCCAGCTGGAGCTATATAAACCCTATAGAGATGATTACCGTATCTCCTTCGGCCACTCTCCCATTCGCCGTACCGGCCGTGAAAGACGAGAAAAAGCTGCTTGCCGACTTCTTCCTCCTACCCGCCGCCAGGATAAATGAAAGCGACCATAAGTTCAGTATCACCTATACTACCGCCGGAACGGCCAGCAGTGGCGATGCACCTGTGCAGACGGTGACATTGAGTAACCAGACGCTACCCTCGATGGATAAATGGGAATTCGGGGCTTACGTCAGCTATACTTTTCTAATAGAGAAACAGAAACTTACCGTCACTGCCACCTCACACCCCACATGGGGCGATGCCGGAACGGGTACCGTCACCGGAAGCGGTAGTCATCACCTACGCCGTCAATCCTTCCGACCCCAACTGGAGTAACGGCGGCTCGGGCCTCGGTGGATGGTAAGCCCGTAGTGACCCATTCCGAAGCGGGAGATGCCTATTGGGAAGAAGGTAGTACGGATATTGTGGTAGTATCCTAAAGAAAAACAATATAACCCGATAATATATAACACTACGATGAAATATCCGAAACATTCTTTTTTATCCTTTTTTATTTCTGTATTACCCTCGCCATTCTTCTACCGGTGGCGAGCGGTTGTACAGATGAAAGTGAGGAAGCTATGGAGACAGGCAGCCCCACCAGCAATATGCCCGTTCCCCTTATTGTCCGTTCCACAGTGAAAAATTTCACGAACGAGAACCATCTATCCGGTCAGGATGCGGCATCTTCCGGCCAGCCTGCCACCCGAGTGCCGATAGAGGATGGCAACGTCACGAAATTCAGTGAAGGGGATGCCGCCGGTATCTTCGCTGTCAGGAACATCGGGACTTCGACTGGCGTCATCGTCGACAATATCAACAATACCAAACTACTTTACGGTACGTCTTCGGAAGGCAGTACATGGACTCCGGAAGCTGCCGTAACCCTCTACTACTATGAGGATGTGACTTATGTTGCTTATTATCCCTATAAAGAAAACATTACGATAGACCCTACAAAAAGCGTAAACGAAATCACCGCCTCCTTCGCTACAAAGACCGAACTGCAACCTGCAACCGACCAGTCTACCGACGAACTTTACACTGCCAGTGATTTGATGACCGCCAGTGGTCAGGCGACGGACAGCAGTGACCCAACAAAGAAAACCCTCTCTCTAGCCTTTACCCATAGCTATTCGCTGCTGGTATTGAAAACCAATGTAGCAAAAGCGAAGTATAAAGCGCCCGACGGAAGCTTTAAATATCATCCGAAAGTGACCGCTCTGAATGCGGATGCCACTGCCACAGATGTGGTGATAATGGATATAAAGCGTATAAGATTGCAAACGGAGTGTTCCGTGCCCTCATTAAGCCCGCCCCGGCGATTATATCAGCGGAAGCTACACGACCCATAAAATGCTCATTAAATATAATGAGGCGCTCGCTGGTATGGCTGGTCTGGCCGCGGGACAATTATTCGAATATGAGGTGAATGTTCCCATTCCCGGAACCACCGGTGCACAGAACGTGCCCTTCAGGTAGGTGATTTCTATTTCGCCGACGGCACCATCTGGCCCGGAGGAATTGACACGGCGGAAGCAGATCCTCCGAAGACCATTAAAGATTCTCCTATAGGAGTAGTATTTATGGTAGGAGCCCTGCATGACGGTGACCGTCCTTCAGGGGGGCTATATTTTGGGGACCCTCTGATTAGCGCTTATGAATGTAAGCATGGTTGGTGGTCTCAAAGGACGGAATTTCTACGAGTCAAAAGTGGAGCGAGAATCCGGAAAGTGTCGCTTACTGGCTTCAAGATAATCCATACCTCGATCTGTCGTCCAACATTCTGGTAGATACCGGCACACTTCAGGGATATACCAATACCAAAGTACTGGAATACTATGCCGATAATTCATCTTCAGGAAGCCAACTCCACATTATCAGTAATATACGCCAGTTCAGGCAGTATAACCCAGCTCCCGCGAATAGCAGTGGCTGGTATGTCCCTTCCTATGGTGAAATGTCGTTAATCGTGAGCGGAAAAGGAAAAGACACCGGAACGGCAGGCTTGACCCTGTTGAATGCGCAACTCGGTAAAGTTTATTTCGGGCTCAAGCTCAATCAGTATCCTTTCTGGACAAGTTCGGAATATACCGGAACGCAAATGATAGGGGTGAACACGGATACAGGCGCCATACAAATCGAGCTCAAGGCTAATCCGAAAAGTATGCGTCCTGTACTTGCGTTTTAACCTCTACCTCCTAAAATATCAATAGTTATGAAACAGATAGTCAGATATTGCTTAACCGCCCTGCTGATATTGGGCGGATGTACGAATGAAACGGTATTGCTCCCTTCCTCCAGTTCTCCTTCCGACACGGACACAGGCGGACGCACGCCACTTATCATCCGCGCCACGGCATGCGGATTCATAAACGCCGGACAGCCGGGCGATAGCCCTACCACCCGCACCCCTGTGGAGGACGGTCTGGCAACAAAGTTCCAGCCAGGAGATGCTATTGGGATTTTTTGTGTCCGTACCGACGAACACACCAACGAGTATATATCGGAAGATATCAAAAACCTCAAGCTCGTTTATACACAGACACCGGAGGGAACAGGTATATGGACAACCGAGGAGGGAACCGACGGGCCTGTTTACTATACCGATGCGCAAACTTATGTGGCGTATTCCCCCTACCAAGCGGACCTCGGAACAAATGCACGGAACGAAGAAGAGATAAGGGAAATTCTGCGGTTGCAAATTGCTCCGGAGGCAGACCAGAGTACTCCGGAAAAATATGCAAAATCCGACTTGATGATAGCCAGCGCCACACCTCTGGCAAATGCTTCGGGCCAACAAATGCTTACGTTGAACTTCCAACACGAGTATGCCTTAATAGTGGTAAAGCCAATGGAATCTATCTCGTACGTTCCTCCAGCAGGGGAAACAGGTTTCAGCTATCACTCTCAAGCAAAAACTTGGGTAATAGACAAAAATCTTGTAACACCAATAGGTGATCCTAAGATGCAAATTTACGGTTTCGGCACTGCCTGTGAAATGGAAGATGGTTCTTTCCGTGTACTGACAGGGACCGGCTATAGCGATGCCAGTATACAATGTCGTTACATTACGGACAACGGTGGACTACTACCTGTTGATGCTACCGGCATAACTTACTCATCCGGTTTCTATCCGAATAGGAGATATACATTAGAGGTACATCCGCTGCAGATGAACAGGGAGCAAGAGCGTGCGCTTCAACCCGGTGATTTTGTATTTCAGCATAATGGAAAGATTGAGATTTATCCCAATGACGGAACTGTAGACCCTAATGGAAAGATACCGGATTATGATAAGGCGGTAGGAATAGTGGTGACGTGCGACCCAGCGAGGATGACGAATGCAGATAAAGCATCGGGGTGGAATCATGCCTATGTAATGGGGCTGGAATTGCTTCCCGGCAGCCTTATTCGTTGGGGAAACGAAAACACACCCACTTCTTCTCTTCCTACAATCAGCGGGCCTGAAGCCGGAAATGACATGAGTGGCTACACTTACACGGAAACGGTGCTGGGCAAATCGGACCTTAGTTCCTTCCCTATATTCGCGGCAATAAAAACTTACCGTGATGGACACACCATCCCCAGTGGTGTAAGCCGTAGTCTGTGGTTCATTCCGAGTATAGGTCAGTGGTTTGATATAGCAACAAATATTATGGGAAGGTCACCGGCTGATTTTGAATCTGTTAGTGATGCGGCATGTCTGATCAAACAAATGCGCGCGAGATGTATAAAAGGATAGATAGCCTATTTGATAAGGTAGGCAAAACATTCTTATCGAATGATGGTCAGATCAATATCCTTTGGACCAGTTCGCAAGATAGCAGCCCGTCATGGGCATGGACATTTATGGGTATAAGTACTGCAACACCTACTGTGATGTTTACAGGACAGCCCAAAACTATGGATACGTATGGTTGTACTATCACTGCCCATCCTTCTTCGCTTTTTAAGAACACTGTGAACTATATTCAAAACACCGTCTAAGAAAATACGATAATCATGGAAAACGGAAATAAAAAGTCTTTAATCAGCAGTATCATCTTTTGTGTTGTACTCTTCTTACAGTCAGGCTGTACAAGCGAGATAGAGATTGAAAACATCGGTAACGGAAAATCGGAGGTGCACGACGTTCGCCCTCCTTTTACTATCCGGGCAACTGTGAGCAGCTTCACCGGACTTGAAGTAACGGATAAATTGTCTATCGGTAATCCTTCTACTCGTACCGGAGAAGATGGTTACACCACTGTGTTCAAGCCGGGGGATGCTATCGGTGTCTTTGCTCTCAGAGACTTTGAGACGCCTAATATAGCTACAATAGACAATGTATATAACCTCAAGCTGGTTTATAGCGAGACGGACGGAGTGGTACATGGCTTCCTGAATCCGGCGATACACATGTGCTGTACAGCTATGATGAAGCCTCGATTACGTGGCTTATTATCCTTATCGCGCCGGTATCACCATCAAGCAGGATGACATGGCACATATCAATGCCGATCTCGCCACTAAACTGCCACCTGCCCCCGACCAGTCTTCCCCCACAAGCTATACAGGAAGCGACTTGATGACTGCACATGGAAAGCCGGTGGCTGATCCCACCAATACAAAAAAGAAGGTGCTCACACTGGACTTTAAGCATCAACATGCATTGCTGGTATTCAAACCGAGCGAAGTTTCTACGCTACGTATCACCAGACGGTGGTTTTGAATATCGTGATGAAGCAAGAGAACTGTTAGGCAGTCAGGCATCGGAAGTTACGATAAACAATGTCAAAGCATGTCCCATGGGCGACGGTTCATTCCGTGCCATTATACCGACTTCACTTTCTGCCGCTTCTTTTACCCCCTCGGGTAAGTATGTCCTGACAGACGGCAAAACTCTAAATTTCACCGGAACTCCAATGACCGCCGGAACACTCACTGCCGGAAGATATTACACTAATACAGACTAATACCCAGTTAGGTACCAAAATACGCGGATTGCAATCCGGCGACTTCTTCTACCGGGATGGGAAACTATTGAACCGGGATATAAACACCATCCCCGACCCAACGAACTGTGTTGGTATCCTTATTACTCCGGCGGGCGGCAGTGATAGTAACTATGGAGGAAATTGTGTTAACAACACTGTACATGGCCATGTAGTATCTGTCTATGATGTAGTGACTTGCAAATGGGGACCGAACGGAAATATCGGCACCAATACTTCTGACTCGTGGAACGACTGGCGGGGGTACCAACTTACTCAAAAAATGAAACAAGATGCAGATGCCAACTATGGTGGGCTTTCGGCTGATAATTACGCTGCCGCTTATTATTGTCTCAATTATGGTAATACAGACAAAGGAAAATTGACAGCTGTAAATAACAGTGGCTGGTATTTCCCCTCAGAAGGGTTTATGTACTCATGGGCCATATTGCGATGGGGAGATATAAATGCTTCTCTCACCAAATTAGTCAGTGCTGGATATGGACAAAATATTGGTAGCAATCAATATTATTGGGATGCCAGCACTGCCAAGAGCGATTCACAAGCAAGAGTGGTCAGGTTAAATTCCGGGAGGCATGGGGGCAGTCGCTAGTAGGAGCAATCCTTATAAAGTCCGTGCTGTACTGACATTTTAGGATATAAAAGGGAATTATTGATTAAAATCAAAAGAACTTATGTAAAAAAAGAGATAAAACGTACAATAAAACATTCACTTTCACACAAAAGAGTATGTTCTATTGTACGCATGAATATCATATATTCCCCATCATACATACGACCGATATATGTGCATGAGAGTTAATCAAAAACACTCAATATTTATCAGTCATCACAAAAAACCAACTCCCCTCTTCATAAATTTCCGAATGATGTATCCTGAAATTCTCAACGGGTTCGCCATTCCACGTTACCGACTTCACATACTTATTCTCATTCGACAATCCTTTTGCTTGCATCGTGAACGTTTTATCATTCGGTAATGAAATAGTAACTTCTTCCACCTGTGGTGCTCCCAATATATATTCTCCCCCAATCGGATTTACCGGATAGAATCCCATTGCAGAGAATATATACCATGCTGACATTTGTCCGCAATCATCATTTCCGCATAATCCATCCGGTTTGGGGAGGTAAAAACGGTCAAAGATTTCACGAATGAGTTGTTGGGTTTTATAAGGTTGTCCGGCATAGTTATACAAATAAGCTACATGATGACTAGGTTCATTGCCATGTGCATATTGTCCGATAAGTCCAGTCACGTCTTGCGTAAACCCTGTATTTCCGCGGATGATTCTAAAAAGAATAAAGAATCCAGTTTGTTAGCGAACTTCTCTTTGCCCCCGAATAAATCGATTAATCCTTCCACGTCGTGTTGCACGTGCCAAGTATATTGCCAGGCATTTCCTTCTGTATAATCTCCGCCGGAAGTAGCGGCATGAGACAATAAGAATGTATTAAAAGGTGTACGCCATTTTCCTTTCGAATCCTTTCCCCGCATCATAGTCGTTGAGGATCCAACAGATTCTTGTAGTAGGAAGCCCGGCGGGAGAAATAAGCATAATCTTTCTCTTTTCCTAAAGATTTCGCCATGCGGGCTACACAATAATCATCATAGGTGGACTCCAATGTACGGGAAACCGACTCTTTGGGGATGATGTCGAAAGGATAATATCCATAACGATCATAAACCTCCCAGTCCGAATGTTGATGGCTTACGGTAGAACTTCCACGAATAGCGGCATACGCCTCTTCCACGTCAAATCCTCGGAATCCTTTCAGATAGGCGTCCACGATGACAGGGATAGCATGATTGCCTATCATGCAATGTGCCTCTTTTCCCCACAATGCCCAGATAGGAAGATACCCCATCGTGCGATAGTGTTCGAGCATACTCTGTATCATTCCGTCCACCCGCTCCGGGGAGAGAATGGTGTACAAGGGATGAGTTGCACGATAGGTGTCCCAAAGAGAAAGCGTGGAATAATAAGAGCCCGTCTTCGAGGTATACACTTTATCGTCAGCACCCCGATAACGTCCGTCCGTGTCCGCCATGTCGTTGGGCTGGATAAACAGGTGATAGAGCGAAGTGTAGAAATTCTTCTTCTGTTCGTCACTACCAGTCACCTTTACCCGATCAAACAAATTGTTCCATTGTCGGCGGGCTTCCATACGAATCTTGTCAAAGTCCCATCCCGGATTCTCTTTCGCTAACGCCGCTTTCGCGCCTTCCAGGCAAACGGAAGAGAGCGCTATTTTCACTTGCAACGTATCACCTTCAGCAAGGTCGAAATCAAGAATCAGTCGTTTCGCCTTCTCCCCTCCTGCCGACGGAAGCACTTCACGTACAACATACGGTTTGTCAAAAGAGATCACATAATAGTATTGCCGCTTTACCCAATTTTCTACCACTTGATGACCTGTGATGGTATGATTGTCGGGCATATCCATTTCAGCAGACAAGACATGGGTCTTCAGCCGCTCTTTATCCCAAACGATCCCGTTTTGAAAGTCTACCAGTAAGCGGGCAGGAGCAGCGGAATGATAAACGTAACGATGAAAGAGGTACGCTGCGTGGAGGTCAATTCCACATCCACAGCAGCATCCGTCAATCGGACGGAATAATATCCGGGAGACGCCTTTTCTGATTTTTTATCAAACTTGCTTCTATAAACTCCGTCCTTCACTTCCCCACTGAAAGGCAATAGAAGAACATCTCCCAGATCGGGACACCCCGTCCCACTCAAATGCGTCTGGGCGAAACCGATAAGGGAATCATCCGCAAAGTTATATCCGCTACAATACTTCCATTCGTCATTACCCGTTTCGGGGCTTGCTTGAATGAAACCGAAAGGTATGCAGCTCCGGGAAAGGTATGTCCGTTGTCGGAGGTACCAACGAATGGATCAGCATATCGAATATAATCATCATCCATGTCCGTCCGGAATAACAATGTTCCATAACCGGGGCCATCACACCATTTGGAAGCACCCTCTACTGACATCTTGGAGAGAACCCGGCGAGTATACGGCATATCCAATCCCTTGCGGGTGACGTAATGATTGTATACGATCTCATAGATAGGTCGAAACACTCCCCGTAATTTGTCCGAAATTGTTTGCCAGTTGCAATATCGGCCCGAAATATCAGTCCAGGTAGTAAAGGGAACGGATTCTCCCAAGTTATATTTCGCTGTATATTCGTAACCGGTCAACAGACGGTTATCAAGAGCGGCGTACATCTTCCCATCCCCCTGATTGTAAGCGGTTTCGCAGCTTCCGCCAAATTACCTAGCCGAACATCACGTGGTCTTGATCGCGACCGCTCTCCTGACACTGTCCGTTCTCGCCGATATAATTCTTAATCGTTCCGTTGTCGTGCCCGTTGTAATAGAAGTGAACTGCCTGATTGTAGAGAGCCTCATCTTCGAGGAAAATGCCGAAAGCCATGTATGCTTTGGTAGCAGCAGCCCCCCAGTTGCCGTTTGTATATGGTTTCGCCTTGAAGAAAGTGTCCAATACAGGAATGAATACCGTTCGCAACATCTTCTCCCAGCCGGCAATCTCCGCCGGAGTGACTTTGGAATAGGTATGTTTAATTAGTTCTGCCGCGTTCGCCAACATACTGCCTTGTAGAGAGGCGCACAGTGGTCGTCATTGTCGTTCGGACCTATTAATTTCAGCATGGCGCTGTAAGCATTCAATATCTCTATCGACTTGCGGGCATGGGCTTCATCTCCAGTGAGGGTCCACATCAAGGCGTTGAGATAAGCTGCCTTATGATCGTCTTCACTAGGGCGTTTGGTATGTTTGTTCACTCCCAAGCGGGCTATTACCTCAAAAGGACCTTGCATCTGATAAGTGGACGAAGCACAAGAATCAGCTTCGAGCAATCGGTAAGAACTGTAAGCCGGCTCTATCCGATGATCTACGTAATATTTCATCCTCTCCAGACTCTCTTTCGTATGGAGAATACCCGGATGCATGAACTTGTTCGCTTCGGACAAAGATTGTCCGGCACGTATCTTCTTCCATCTCATGAGCGCTTCAATGTAATAATAATCAGCATAGATAATAGAGGCATCTATCTCATCGTCGGCTGGATAGTGTCCGGTAGAGTGCAGCAGAAAAGCAGGATTCTTATCACGGCTTTGATACTTCTTCGTAGAAGGTTGCGGAGCATCTTCTCTGCCAATTTATAATATTTATCTGCCCGCTCCTTATCGTCTTCCAGCGTCGACAGTTCCAACAAAGCTGAAGCGACAACCGCTGCTGCCGAAGCATCTCTGGGAGCGGTTGGGATATCGGGAGCATCGAAGTCCCAATAAGGAATCAAGTCGGCAGGCAGACGACGGATGTAGAGATCTGCCACTTTTTCGGCAAAGCGAAGATATTCTTTGTCACGTGTTTCACGATAGACCATCGTATATCCGTAGACAGCCCACGCCTGTCCGCGCGCCCACATCGAGCATCGCTATATCCTTGATGGGTGATTCCTTTGATGAGTTTCCGGAATGGTATCGTAAACAGCTACATGATAGCAAGAACCGTCTGTACGGAAATGGTTAGCTTTCGTCACACGAGCATGAGACAAAGCGATATCATAAAGCCTCTTCCCTCCTCCATTCTTGCAGCCCAGAAAAGAAGTTCCAGATTCATCATGTTGTCGATAATCGTGTTATGAGCCAATTGCTTTCTTTCACTTTCCAAGGCCATGATAAGATAGTACCTACACGGGGATTGTAAGTTTCGCCAGTTCGTCCGCACTTTTCAGCAGGTATCTTTGTAGTAGTTCTCTTTCGTAAGGCGATAAGCATGACCGTAGCTACAAAACATTTGGAATCCCATATCGTGACTGGTAACTTTACTCGACAGAGACTCCAGCAATTTTGTAAAATGAACAGCTTTTCCTTTATCTCCGGTTCATGGCTGTATTCGTAATCATACCACAGGACTCCCGGAAAAATCCGCTTGTCCAGTCGTGGGGACTCACCATATCCCACGATGACTTGCCGGCTTCAATAGCTCTCGGAAGTTTCGAAGAAATTCCTATTGCTTTCAATGTTTTATGTATTTGCCGATTACAGTAAGCCAGTTCTTTTTCTTGGGCACCGGCTATACAGATAACGCATAAACTTATCCACAAAGAGAGTATTCTTTTCTTTATCATTTACCTATATTTTAATGATGTATATAATAACAAGAGGGTGTATCGAAAGTCTACAGTAACTCAAGACACACCCTCCCTTTATCCTCTTTTTACCTATTTTTTTACCTTATAATTGGAAGGTGATTAGTTTTCTTCCAAATATTTAATCAGTTCCGCTTCGTTTCTAAAGGATTTCATCCATTTAACGGTATAAGGCGATACGCCGTCCGGATATTCAAGATCAGCAATCTTCAACTTGAGAGACATATTGAATGATTGATCCGTAGGTATCGGCTTACCTAACGTGTAACTTGCTCCCGTCACCAAATCCCAGTAATAAACAGTACCATACTCCTTCTCAACGGTAGAATAAGTGCCATGTCCGTGCTGGTTACCTTTATCATTTATTAAAGATCCATATTCGGGAGAGTCAAATGTTATCGCTTTCTTCGCCGGAAGACCTTCTATAACTACCGCTACAATAGGATAATTACCTACGTGGAAGGTTGACTTTCTCTCTATATCACCTCTATATTTTCCATTGCTTTGCAAAGCAGGTGTCACCACCAAATTATCTCCGTCTGCTGCAGTCGTTGCATTGGCCGTAGCGACCTTCCATTCGGTTCCTTTCGCATCAATAGCTCCTTCGCTCGGCGGCATACCCGATTCCGTACGGAACAGTAGTGTCCCATATCCCGGATGGTCACACCACATTGCGTCCCCTTCCGGAGAGATTCTTGAGATAACCTGTTGCGTATACGGCATTTCCAGACCTTTGCGAGTTACGTAATGATTGTAAGCAATCTCAAATACCGGTCGGAATTTCCTCTATCGTCATCAGAGATATTATTCCATCTTCACTCCTGATCACATCCGTGAAAGGTTCAAAAG
>ENA-OQJH01000310-OQJH01000310.1-human-gut-metagenome-genome-assembly--contig:-NODE-310-length-27945-cov-9.493457_pt1 | contig 27945 bp, 25 predicted proteins | sample MGYA00242597_ERZ504763 | MGnify/ENA primary metagenome ERZ504763 (study PRJEB26092, sample SAMD00036359) | human gut metagenome | host: Homo sapiens | study: EMG produced TPA metagenomics assembly of...
CATTGACAAAGACATATAATTTATTCTTACGTATTGAAAATAAATAGTTTACAAGATTTATTTTTTAGACAGGTAACGGTTTAGAAACGAGTAGAATTCTATGTTCTATCTTATTTTGCATTATTGATAAAGAACGCATTTATATAGCAAAAATAATATTTTTCATTCAATTAACAAAGCTCTCACTCTGAAAAAGGTAAGAAAAAGGAAGTCATAATTTATATGTTATCGTAAAGCATAAGGAATCCATCTATCATTTTCTCTATCATCACAGGGAAAGAATTCAAATCCTAAATCTATTGACAAAGTTAGATAGCTCACTCTAATTGATGGTTATTATTACTCATGATTTTTCCAAAAAAAAATAAATTTAGCATTATAATTCCTATTTTCTTTTCTAATCCAGCTTTTAAGGTTGGAATTCCTGTTTTACGAACAATCTTTTGTTTTACTTGTGCAATACCCAATGCTCTTTTCCATGAGAAAGAAAAACCGAGAATACCTGTATTTGTTTTTTTGCCATATTCAGATAAAATTAAAAGGCTGGAATAACTCTGAAAAGATATATGGAGTCATTCCAACCTATAATATTTAGTTATCGTTTAGTTATTAAATGCCATCCTTCACGCACCCAAAGCACAAGGGAAGAACCAACAATAATTATTATCCAATCTTGCAAACTCAAACCGCAAACATTAAAAAATTGTTGAAGGCCTGGTATCTCTACCATTGCTACCTGTCCAATCATAATGATAGCCACAATGGTAAGCAATCCTTTACAACCTTTGAAATGCAATGCACTACGCCCAGTCTCAAAAGCACGTGCGTTGAAAGATAGAAGAAGTGAGTCATCACAAAAATTGTGAAGAGCAGTGTCAGTTCGTAAGCAGTTACGTGTCCTTTTTCGCCCAACTGAAGTGTCAGCAAATCTGTGAGTTGATGAATGTCTGCGTGCTGGAAGATATAAAGCAGCCCGAGCAGCATCACAAAGAAGAAACCTCCCACACCTACAATGTTTGCAATCATCTGTTTGTTAAGAATGAATGCGTTACGGTTGCGAGGTTTATCCTGCATCACGCTCTCTGAAGGAGGAAGTGAAGCCAATGCCATTGCAGCAAAAGTATCCATAATCAGATTTATCCATAACATTTGGGTTACAGTCAATGGGCTTTCTGTCCCCATGAATGCACCACAAAGAACTAAGAAGCAAGCTGTAACGTTCACTGTCAGCTGGAATAGCAAGAAACGTTGAATGTTCTGATAAAGCGAACGTCCCCACATTACAGCTTTCCCGATACTGGAGAATGAATTATCGATAATGGTGATGTCTGATGCTTCTTTGGCGACAGATGTTCCATCACCCATAGATAGACCAACGTGAGCCGTATGCAATGCAGGAGCATCATTTGTTCCATCACCAGTAACGGCTACTACCTGATTTTTCTTCTGTAAAGCTTCTACCAACCGTTTTTTGTCCATAGGACGGGCACGAGCTATAATCTTCAAATCCTCTATACGGTCGAGTAGTTGTTCGTCAGTAAGTTCCTCAAATTCAGGACCGGTAATAATATTGTTATCTGTGTCCGTAGAACTCCAAAGACCAATTTGACGACCTATTTCTTTGCTGTGCCCGGAGTATCACCCGTTACAATTTTTATGTTAATACCAGCATTCAAACATTCTTTCACAGCATTTGGAACATCCGCACGAACAGGATCTGCAATGCTGCTATGCCAATGAAATGAAGTGATCCAGCTATCAACTTGTCATTTTCAATCACTGTATCATCGTTTTCCAATACTTGGTAGGCAAAGCCCAATGTACGCATGGCACGTTCTTGATAGGTTATTAGTTGTTTATCTACAGTTCCTTTATCCACATCGGATATTTTACATATATTAAAAATTATCTCAGGCGCACCTTTCACATAAAGTACTTTCTTGTCTGGTATAGCAGCGGATTCAACTATAGTAGCCATATACTTACGCTCCGTAGAGAAAGGAAGTTCTTTCACTATATTTACACTTTCACGTAACATACGATAATCAATACCCTTACTGCTTAACCAAAGTAACAATGCTCCTTCTGTCGGATTGCCAAGTACTTGAGGCTTCGTGACGATGGAGAAATCAATAGACGCTGTAGAATTCACTGCAAACCCTTCGTTGATAACATTGTCGGAAACATTGGTTGCATAAACTTTTATGTCGTCCACTTTCATTTGGTTTTGTGTCAATGTACCTGTTTTATCTGTACAAATAACGGTTGTTGCCCCCATCGTTTCGCATGCGTGCATTTTACGGACAAGATTGTTTGTGCGTAACATTCTCCTCATGGAATAAGCCAATGAGAGTGTAACGGCCATAGGCAGTCCCTCAGGTACAGCTACAACAATTAAGGTAACTGCAATCATTAGCGTTTGCAGAACATATGCTATAAAAGGAGCTATCTGTTCCATAGAACCAAAGCAATCAGTTCCATTGCTTATCAAATAGACTGCAATACGACCGATAATAATCAAAGCAGCAAATCCATAACTTACCTTAGTAATCCAGTCACTTAGGCCATCCAGTTGTTCGTTTAATGGAGTCTTCACGCTGTCATCAATCTGTGCAGCCTCAAACACTTTACCTTGTTCCGTAGTGTCTCCAACTGCTAACACACGGAAAATGCCATGTCCTTCCATCACTTTTGTACCCTTCATTACATGGTTGGTAGGATAAGTGGCGTTTTTGTCAAATTCTTCCTTATTGATACTTTTACCACATACAGGTTCACCTGTCAGAGTTGATTCATCCAAATGTAGTTGTACAGCTTCTATCAATTCACCATCTGCGGCGACCTCTTCACCGGTATTGAGGATAACTATATCACCAACAACCACATCCTTACGAGGAATTTGTTTGACATTGCCATTGCGAATTACTTCTACCGGTTCGTCATCGTTTACTTGATTGAGAATTGTAAATTCTTTATCAGCTTGAAGTTCGAAGTAGAATGCCAAGCCCGTAGCGAGTAGAATCGCTACGAAGATTCCTGCAGGTTCAAAGAAGACTTCGCCTCCTTCTCCCAAACCGAAATATTCATAGAATGAGATACCGATAGACAACACACCTGCAATCATCAGAATTATGATGAGAGGATCTTCAAATTTTTCTAAAAATTGTTTCCATAACGGATCTTTCTCCGGCGGTGTCAAGACGTTGGCACCATATTTTTTTCGACTTTCGAGCACTTCGGCATCGGTTAAGCTCATAATGAACTTTTTTCTCCATTTTTATAAATTATTTTATTGATAAATAATTGGGGACAATTCTTCATCAATGCTTTTCCCTAAAAAACGATAAGTCCCGCTCAAATTATTTATTAAGTTTGGTATATGAATAATTATATAACAGAACGGCAATAAACGCCGAATAAATAAATAGAATAAGCTCCGTCGGGAAATTATATTACCAACGGAGCCATTCCTTATTTCACTTAATTCATAAGTTGATTTACACGTGATTGGATTTCTTCATAGCGAGCTCCTAATCTATTCTTACGTTCCGGATTATTACCATATTCTCCCCGTATAACCTTCATAGCCTCTGTTTCTGTATCCTCCGAAACAGATGTTGCAGGCATACTAGTTTGTGAAGATTTCTGTACTGGTTCAGCATTAGTAGGCATATCACCTGGTACAGCTACATCTGATGTCTTATCAACATCTGATGAATTTGTCTCAAGAGCAGATGCTGTTATCCCTGCATATGTTGAATCAGATGCAGCTGTCTCATCATCTTCAGATGGCGAAGTATCCTTCGGTAATTCAGAAACAGCAGGAGTTGTTTCGTTTGTAGAATTATCATTAGAAAAAAGCCACCATCCCAACACACACAGCGCAACAATTACTAATGCACCAATTAACCACTTCTTAGACCCTTTATTGTTTGCTCCCTCAACTTGCGAAGATTGACTAGCAAGATCGGATTGATTTATCGGCTTTGAATCTGTCAATAAAGGTTTTGATTCAACTTGAAGTTCATCACTGTCCTTCGTTAAATCAAATCTACGTTTTTTACCTTTAGAAATATCAAATTCGCGGTCCGAGCCTTTATTAAGTTCAAACCTTTGTTTTTTATCGTTTGCCATAGTATTATTCCTCTGTATACATATCTACCAGTGTTTGTAGCCCACCATTATAGCCATTACCCATAGCTTCAAAAGTCCATTCACCTTCATCATTGATAAGGAAACGGGCCACAACACATGCATCTTCCGTCTGGTAATCCTTGCTCAATTCATAACTACAAAGAGGATCTCCGGACTCTTCATCTATAACAGTTATTTGTGCATTTTTAACTTGACCAAATGTTTCGTTAGCATCATTCGGGACATACACCGACGATGTAATCACAACTTCTTGCACCTCAGGAGCTATTTTATTCAAGCAAATATTTATTGTCTCAATACCCCCTTGAAGTTCATCTTTGGGACCAAGTACTGCCCCATCAGCACTCATCGGACGAGTTGAAGCCAAATAATTGGCTTTATTCCCAAATTTAGTGCGGTCAAATGGTTCTGTACGGTTTTTCGAGTTATAAAATACAAATGCTGCATCATTTACAATCAAGCCATCTGCATTTAAAAGCCACGCTTGTGCATCCAGATCTCCGTTTTGCCAAGTAAGTTCAACTCTAATATTATTTAACCCGAGAGTTTTATCTATTATGAAACGTTCACCACTACTAAGTTTTGTAAGATTAAATCTTCCCATAGCAACACATTTTTATTGATACATATCTACTAAAGTTTGTAATCCGCCATCATATCCTTTACCTATAGCTTCAAATTCCCATTCACCGTCTTCATTCAAGACTAATGCACCTGCAACAACAGCCGTTTCAGAAGAAAAATGCTCTTTCAGATTATAAGCACAAAGCTCTTCACCACTTTCTTCATTGGTAATTACAATTTGTGGTTCACGTACATCTTTAAAAGTTATTTTATCTCCTTCATCGTAAATTGTTACACAGAAAACGATTTCAGTGATTTCCGGACGAACTTTAGACAAATCAACATGCATGGTTTCTCCAGCTTCTTCACTACCTCCCTCTTCATCACCTGTATCATCGGCCGACCCTACCACAGAACCGTCAGAACTAATAGGCACTGTATTATCACGCCAATTCTTTTTGCTACCAAATTTAGTCCTATCATAAGGCTCAGAACGGAAATTGGACTTGTAGTACACAAAGTCTGCATCCTCTGTAATCACGCCATCATCATTCAAAAGAAATGCAGAAGCATCAAGATCTGCGCCAGACTTCCAGTTAAGATCAACTTGGATAGTTGAAAGTTCATCACTTTTACCTAATGAGAATTTCTCACCCTTTTTAAGATCAAAATTTCTTGCCATAATAGTATTGTTTAAAGTTATTTAATTTTACGATATTCAAGAAGTAAGGTTCTATATTCTTCGGCAGGAATACCTAGCCTAGTACATAAATCCAAATATTCTTCCAATTCTTTTATTATTCGTTTTATTTGTTCAGTATTTTTATTTTTCTTATATTCTTCCAAAGAAAGCTTGCGTAACTCAACCCCTTTCTGTGAACGAATAATTTCAGACAACAGACGAGCTTTCAAGCTATTGCCATTGGTTCTATACCTATCACGAGCTTCCTTGAGTTTATTCTGTGCAATTAATTCCCGTCCTTTATCAGTTTCCTCTTGTTTTTGTTGTTTCTGAGTTTTTTCCGTCTGCTTATAACTTTGCTTATCAGAACTTGATGAAGCCCTTTCAGACACTAACGGATTTCTAGAGGTAACATTTTCTTTAGACCTAGAAATACAATGACTTTTCGGGTACTCCACAGAATCATTTTCCCTTTCACCAAGAGAAGGTTTTTCTATCGGAATCGCATCTAATTCTTCATTTATTTTCGCAGTCAATTCTTGGGCACCATACACATTGCTACATAGATCTCTAAATTCGGTTAGTATTGCCCTAGCTTCCTTATAGTTTTGAGTACGCACCTTAGCCTTAGATTTAGCTTTAATCTCTCTCCATTTACGGTCCAATTGTTTAGCCTCTATATTAATATGTGGGGTCAGATTCTCTATCTGCGCATTAATATCATTTAGTATATCTTCTACACCTAGCGTGGATTTTATTTCAGCATAAAAAGTCTGCAAAATTGATTTAGCTTCATCTTTTTTCCCATTCGATGCTTTACCAGAAGCTTCGGCCTTAATCTGTCGCCATTTTCTTCTTACCTCTTTAGACAAATCAGGCATGGAAGAGTCAAGGATGACGGACTTGGGGGCAGATTTCTCTAAGTCTAAAGATTCAGTTGCAGGAGTTCTAATATCAGCATCATGGATTTTAACTTCTAACGGTGGAACATCTTCAGCAATGAGCAAACTCATAGTCTTATTTCGTAATATGTCATTACTCCGAACAATTTTAAGAAATCCATGTCCAAGATTCTGCTCAAAATAGGCATTACCCGCTGCAACCCCTCGTAAAAGCAGCAATATGTTACTTCTATCAACTATGTCTGCATTACGAAGAAAACTGTCGAGCCCGGCTTTTAATGATTGGCTTTCATCGGTCTGAATGAAGTCCACAGAAGTTCGATTCAAACTATATTTATATTTACCACCACTTGATAAGGTCAACCATTCAGAAACCATAGGTGCGGTGGAGTTAATAAAATCAGCAGCTACCTTAGTAAGGATAGAATCTTCTAAATCACGGGATAACCACGGATTTTGACCTATGATATCATTCCAAATTAGATTTTTTACATATTCTAATCTAGGATCAATACCTAAGCCTCTCAGAACAATATGATTATTCACCGAATCTGCATTGAGATTAAAAAGCGTCAGTCTTAAATCAATTCCTTCTGTCCATGCGACTAAAACTTTTTCACAATTATAATCTTTGGACAATGATTCATTTATAAACCTAGCAATGTAAGTATCATAATCAATCACCCTCACACGCACATAACCACTATCCTTGAACAAACTGGTTATATAGGCTCTTTCATTGGACTCGATATCAGCCTCACAAACAATAGAAAGAGGCATATTCGCCCTATTTTCCGTCAATGAACCATATCGATTAAACAAAATGCTCCGATAAAATTCACGGAAAACAGTTTCTGCAGCATCTAACAATAAATTACCTATGGCTTACACTGATTACCAAACTGATAGGTTTCTCCTTCACTTAATCGATCAAAATAATTATCGAAAGCATTAGGAGTTCCCGTTTGAGCAGCACGTGCAGCCTCTTCACCTATAACAATTCCTGACTGAGAACAATAAAATGCTAAAGGTGAAGGCCAGTTTCCTCCTGGCATCAGCTGCAGTTTATCCTCACCATCGCGTAACCAATATTCAAAGGATATGCGATGGTGGGAAAGTGACATAATTATTTTATATTTATCTTCGTTCATTAGACCATTTTAAGCAACGTATTATCATAGAATTTCATTCCTTCCAAAATAATAATTGGAGCTACAAAGTCAAATGGTTTCCTAGTTTGTTGAGACTCTCTTGCAGCTTTACGGAATTCCGGCATATTTTGCACATAACCAGTTATACTCATCTGACGACATGCTTTTTCTAAAATAGCAGGATCCGTTTTCCAATTAAATAACTGGCTAGCTGCACTATAGAAGAAGCCACAAAACTCTGTAAATTTATCAGCTTGTACATGATCAGAATCTACACAGAACCGAATTCCAATAGATTTTAACATGTCAGGCGTGATGGAATTAGTAAAGTCCAATGGTCTTCTTATATTATCATTACCGATAACTTCAAATCCTGTTTCACCAATAATCTCTGAAGGTTGTTCTAATTTAGGTCTCTGAAGAATCGTATCACCTTTAGCTAAACCTTTAGAAACTTCATATTTGATGTCTGGGTCATTAAGTTTAGGTAGTTCTATCAATTGCCAGCCTGCTAAAGATTCCATTAACGATTCTCTACCAAATCCCATGACAAACATATTTCCATAATACTGATTGGCTGCATTCTTATTGATTACCTTAAGCCATTGGAACAAACGAGAACCTTTACCAGCAAACGTCACACGCACATTCGGTTTTTTCTTTGCCGGCCATTCAGTTTCAGGCGTTCTGCGTAAATCATCTACTAACTTGTGTGCTATTTGACCAGCATAATACATAAGAAGTCCTGTAACATACATATTTACACGCATCAATTGAGGACAATCTGAAGCAATACTCTGATAGAACGATTCTAATTGTGAATCATCGAGTCTGTTCACAATCTGATCAAAGAAATATGGAGCCGTGTGCTCATTGTATGTATTTGGACCAAAATTCAATCCTACCATTTGGATTTTATATCTGGAACAAATGCTGTCAAGTACCTTCTGGAATGCAGGAAACAATGAAACAGACTGAGACACTCTTTGAGCTGCAAATCTCAAAGAATTCTGTTTAATCATAGTGATTCCATTACTTAAATAGAACAAAGCCGAAATATCTGTTGTACTACCACCAACATCAAAACATAAGTTAAGTACATTTGCTTCTTTTCCGTATTTAACAGATATGAAATTGGCTACAGCCTCAGCTTCAGAAAGACTAGGATTCGCATTCGGACCTGTCATCGTATATAATGGTTCTGGCTTATAAGATATTTCTGCTTTAGGATCATCAGGTAACAGATCGAAAGTCGGTGTTGCAGAAGCCACTACCTGATTAGAGTCCTGTGCAAAGCCACTACCAAAGCCATTACCGAATCCTCCGCCAAATCCTGCAGAATTAGAATCATTTACAGGCTGAGTGCCAAAGCTATTCCCAAATCCATTACCAAAACTATTTCCAAAGCTGCTACCAAATCCATTACCAAATCCATTACCGAAACCGGATTCTTGCGATGAATTTGGCCAAAGGAACCAGTACCAATAGTATCTCCCAATGAGCGATTATCTGTATACTTACTTATATTCAGAGGATAACGTGTTCCATCTGTATTTAACACAGGAGAAATGGAGTCTAGAGTTTGCCAAATGTTCTGATAAGAATATAGCAACTGCCCAGCCATAGCTGATGGATAAGACCACTTTATACTAATAGGAATGAAACCCTTTACAAATAAAGTTGCATATACTTGCAGCATCAGAGTCCTCAAGAATGCACTTTTATGTGCTTTATCATCATCTGTGTCTTCCCACTTCATGTTATGAATCTGTGTTACTTCACCCACACCATTTGGATAACAAAGTGTAATCTTCTTCTTATCAGAATTAGCAAATGGTAGATTGTCAGCAAAACTTGGGAAACCACCTATTACCTCGCGTTCATTTCGCATCTTAATAGTTTCACCTTGACGTAATGGAGGAAGACGACGATTATCATGTATAGTCAGCACGCTTTTAATAGCATTTGACTTAACCTTTGGTCCTGCCCCTTGAAAAAAGAAGACCTGATTCTCTCTAGGCACAATATTCCTTCCGGGCATTTCATTGCCAAAAAGAGAAACCCGCTGATTTTCAAACTCAAATCCCTGTTCCTGTGTGTTGTCGCTTGAGTAAGCTATGGATGTATTTGTACTTCCAAAATCAATACCTAAACGTACAGGATTCAATGTGGGTGTAGCACCTGATCGCATCCAATCATGTGGCAACCTAGTACCTTGAGCAGAACTATAATTAATCAAAATATAACCGCCTTCATTTCCAGTCGGAGAAAGCAAACGTACACCTTTAAAAGGCTTATTAGACCTATAGATTTCATATTTATAGGGATTATCTGCTACAGCTTCATCCGATAAGACAAGCAATTCTGCTTTCACATCTCGGTCAGAAACAATAACTTGCCCATTTTTACTCAACAAGATGGGATCCTGGTCTTTATCTACAATAATACGGAAATAGTTCTCCTGTATCTCTCCTACGAAAGGAAATGCGCGATACGATTGACTTGTACCATTATGAGGCAATTCATTATACATAAAATAAGCATCCCATTGAGGAGAAACAAAATTAGGCCAGATGAGAATATCTTTATTTTTGATTTCACCATCTGAAGTATATACTTTCTTAAACTGTCGTTGAGTTCCCGATTCTGTTTTAATAGTCAGAACCACCTCGAGATTACCGACACGTGCAGAAGGATCATATACAGCTTTTAGAGTAGAAGAAATAGCACTATCCGAATTAGACATTCCAACCAATGCCGCCACATTCTTCCCATATACATTTAATCCCTGAGCACTTAATGGGAGAGCAAAATAAGCTTTTTCTTCGGTTCCTTTAATATCTGCAGTCAAAGCCAAAATAGGCAACTCCTTTAATTCTGCCGAAGTAATGTTCAAATCCAATCTAGCTATATGAGCACTTTCATTAAGAAGTAAATTCTTTGGATCAAACACAACACCACCTGGCATCTCTTTCTCAGAAATGACACCTTCCACACCTACAAGACTATCCTTATGGCAGAATAATTTTTCGAACGGACCTCCGAAAGCAGCACTTACGGGAGGAGTACTAGCAATAGAGAGATCGATTGCTTCTGTTAATGCTTTGGATGCTATATCCTCTTTCCACTGCTCTAGAATGGTTCGTATAGATGTATAATCAACTGCTAAACCATCTTTCAAGTTCTTATAGTAGGCCTCAACATGGCTAAGTTCCTTAATAATGTGGCATACATAGGCATGAAGTGTCACAATCTGAGTAGATGTCATTGAAGATTTTAACGGATTGATAAATTTACCCGTAGCAACATCAATCCATGGGCGTTCCACAGATGCCTCTGAATAGTACCCAGTTGAGGTAAACAATAAAGACTCAGGCGCGGTAGCCCCAACTACTTGTCCACGATACTTAATTACATTGATGTATGGAACAGCTTCTTGATTATCGGAAAGATTCTGTTCACACCAACGTTTGGTGCGGCGAAGCAACATATTACCAAATGCCCCTTTAGGTTCATAGACATTCGATGTTGATGCAATATCCTTACCATCGCTATATTTAAGATCGATTCTACGGACACTAATATGAGCATAATCTAAAGCTATACACGCTATAAGACCTTTCCATTCATCTACTAATTGGCTATAATAACCCACTAAATTATGTTGCCCCTCAGAAGTATTACACGTGGCTACATGATCTAGTGCAGTTTTAAATAAATCTACTCTCGCAAATGCAGTCGGAATACCAGACACCAGCTGTCCTACGTTTGTTTTTTCACTTAATTTGGGAGTCTGGATATTATTTATAAACACCGTTGTGTTTCCTAGTGGAGACCAGTTATCTACCAATCCACTAGGAATGGCCGCAGGATTTACATCTATGGTTAAAGCTTTATTTGGCATAATTTATTCATTAAAATGTTGAGCTATTGTAATGGCATTATACATGTGTGCCAAGAATCTCTCTTTAAGCGTGACAGCCTGTGAATCACCTGGTTCAGTCTCATCACTCTTCAGCAATTCGATTAAAGTGTTAAAGCGTCTATCTGCAGCACTATTTGTGAAGAATCCCGTTTTATTCCAGTGATGTGCTTCATCCGAGAATATAATTCCAGGGTCAATGCTGTCCAATTCATCAATATCTGTCTTGAAAGCTTCCGGGGAGAATATGAATTTACCACTTCCCACAGACTTAAATATTTGATAAATCCAGCCAAATACTACGCTGCCTTTAACAAACTTATATCCAAATTCTTTAAGGTATCCATCTATTTCATCACACTGTGTATCACTTATGTCATTATACTCTGAGAACTTTACGTTGTCTAAATAATTCAGCAACTCTACCGTTCCATGTATATCTTCATGCGCTCCACCAAACTTAGATAATATGATATGAGCCAAAGATAGAAGAGCCCCTAATTTATTTTCAAAGACTTCCCCCTTATCACTACCGATAAAACTGGATCCGGACAATTGGATTGTACCATTCTCATCAACAGCAACAGTCCTGAAATCATATTCTGCTTCTCCAATCTTTTCAAGTTTTGCCCGGTCTTCATTAAAAAAATCGTATGCAGCTGCCGCACACATTAACTCTGCCACATGACATGCATTACACTGCTCATGCCCTCCAGTAACCACATTTCCCGTTTTCCCTTCAGAATAATTAATCTTCAGACTGCTCGGCCAGCCGATATGATACATTTTTTTATAGGTACTACGAACTGTGGAATCCCCATTATAAAAACTTAATGCAGCTTGGGAATTCAATGCGAAATTATTTGCATCGGCTATAACTTTATCAATGGTAAGTTGTTTATCGGTCGGTGGCTGAAACGTAAAATAATCAGTCAATAAAGTTGAGCCAAACAGCACTTTTTTCAAATTCAATACATTATTACCACCTGTGATGATTCGCATTGCTTCGCTGATGGCAATAGGCATTACGGGAATAGACGATGCACCGGTACCGCCAAAAACACTACCAAATACAAATACTCTGGCATTTGCTGCATGTTTATTCAGAAGCTGGAGATAGTCAAACAATTGTTTCTCTTGTGCTTTTACAGTATTATCACCCTTCTTAGCATTAATCGCTGCCTCAATAATGCCATGATACATCAGTAATGAGCCTAAATGGGTTTGCGCTCGATACCCATGATCTAATTTAAACTGTTGGACAGAATCACGTTCAAACAATAAATCAGACAAATCCTGATTATCTTGTCGTTGTTCATCTGTAAGGTTACTTGTGCTAGCCAATGCAGCCAGTGTCATACGATTGGCAGTAGAATAATCTGTAAAGAACCGATACAGATTCAATTTTGCAGAAAAGAAGTATTACTACGTTGCTCTCCTCCTTTATTGGACGCATCATTGGTTTTAACTTTGTTGTATAATTCAATAAGATTTTCTACCCGATCTTTATTACCATTATTCTGATCTGTGTCAAGAGTAAGAATTTCTATTGTATGGTTATCAAACAAGCCAGCTGCACACAAGTGTACGAATGCCTCCAGACATCGCATGCCGGTGCCACCAATTGCTATAAGAAATAATTTATCCTCCATTAAGCAAATAATTTAATTAGAACCATGTACCTATTTTTGATTTGCTAAATACTTTACTCAATGCAAATCCAAGAACGATAAAAATTACAACTGATACACCTGATGCTATTCCTGAATGCATAAAATAACTGGATTGAATGTTAGGAACAGTTATACCACTTCCGATTCCATAATTAATCAAGAAACTAATTATACCAGTACCTATAGCCAGAATCCAAAACCAGACTCTTCGTTGAGTAACACCTGTATTACCAGGTTTAAAAAGTATCATATTTGCTATTAATACAGCAAGAAGAAAAAATGCAGCCATAACTACAAATGACCACATGTAAGCGGATGTCATAGATGCTTGTTCCATTTGTTCTTATTTTTAGTTATTATCATTTTATTCAGAGATTGTTTTTAAATAATAGGAAAAAAGAATACGCCCTTCAGGGTTACATTGTTTCGCTGTCAAAGTTTCACGTATTGAATTGGCTAAAGATGGATTTCCTTCCCAACCAAAGAAATCATCAATTCCTTCCAATCTTGGTGAAGCTTTAGAAATAACGATATTAGCTCGAAGTAAGTCTGAGCTTTTCATGTTACCAGGAAAGTTTCCATTAAATTGGGGGGCAAAGTCAATATTTATTTCCGACCATTCACCCATATCTGTTGAGACTTTATTCATCGATGCAATTAAAAATTCATTGACTTCCGGATTTCTTATTTCACCCAATGATTTTGTCATTTCAGTACTTATGGAATCTTTAAGAACAGAAGCTATTTGCTCCATTGTTTTCTGCATGTTAAAGACTCTTACTTCCACTTCATCAACAGAGAATCCACTCTGCGCATCAAAATCAATATATAGATGACTCAGCAAATGCTTATAAGCATCTGCTTCAGCAATTCCTGCTTCAGCCATTTGCCTTGAATTTGTTAATGCATTTGTCCAACTTACACCAATTGGATAATACTCCGAAAATGATCCTATTAGTTTGTTCAGAGGAGCAAATTTTCCTGGCGCACCCTCTGCTGTCGCTAAAGGTTTTGCATAACTAATGTATGCCTCTACACCACCATCTTCAAGAACATTTGTTACGATATCCAGACCTTTACTGTTATGGTAGTTTCCTCCTTGTTTCAGAGATAAATATTGAGAGGCTGTAGGATATGCAAAATCACGGCTTCCTAATACAAATGTTCTTATTTGGGGGGCTGCACCTACAGCAGCGTTTTGGATGAGTGAATTCAAGCGGTTGGCATTGTCATCGAATACAGCAAGGAACATGTGTTTTGATTTTTCTTTTTCAGTAAAATCCCATTTATAAAAGGTGATATTATACCCTTTAGCTAACCAATCTATGAAATATTTTTTTGCATATGCAGCCTTTTGAATTAAGCCTCCGTTATATTCTTCAAAATCGGTCATCAATAAGGCAGGCTGATTATTCAAAATGATTCTTTCGAGTGTTTTTTCTATCGGAGCTCTTTGTTTCTTATAATTTACACTGTTCATCATATAATTATACAGCTGTGTATGACTCATATTAATGGGATCTATATTTCCTTCTGCAAGCTCAAAGAATCGAATTACATCATTTGCTGCCATCTTATTAATAACAGCTTGCAAAATATTGCGTCCTAAGGGCTCAGCATAAGCGCTATTCATTCCATCAGACATATCTACATAAATAGACGCACCATCTCCCAGTAGATTTTCACGATGAGTAACTTCTATATATTTATCCAAATCAGTTCGGCTGAATGTATAATCCGGTGATTGTGCTAATTTATAGATTAAATAACCGAAGCAACCGATGATACAGATAGCAATTAAAGCTACCCACAATTTAGATGATTGTGAAGATTTTTGTTTACGTCTCCTTGATAAATTAGACGCTGAAGATGTTCGTTTTCGAGTCATAGTATATTATAATAAAATGGATTTTAAATTAAACTCTCTTGGTAAGAGAGAGATTAGATCATATATTGTTGTTTTTTAATGGATTAATGCAGTAATATCCATATTTCCCTAAACATCTATCATTTTTTATATGCAAAGTGAAAGAAAAATTTGAATTAAATATGGTTTAATTTCTTTTTTTTCTTAATTTTGCTACAATATCTCTCTCTTACCAAGAAAGATTTAATTTGCTAAACAAATCTATCACATTATAGCCCACTCAAAATTGAAGCGTTGGCTTTGTCCACTACGGAGTTATCCAATGAGGCCAGATAAATTTGTGTGGTCGCCTCGGAATCATGTCCCATTCCTTCACTGATAACCGAAATCGGAATGTTCTTGCCTTTGGCTGCGCTTGCCCATGAATGACGGGCACAGTACATGCTCAGAGGCAAGGATATATCGGCCAGTCTGGCTATTTCTTTCAGGTTTCGGTTTATTCCGGACATGACATTCCTGTAATGCTTGTGCGTATCCTTAAAAGGATATTTCAATACCGGCAAAAGATAAGACTGAAACTGTCTTCCGGGTATTTGCCGACAATCTCCTGCATGCATTTTTCCCACCTGATGACCAGCTGCTGCCCGGTCTTTCGTCTGCGATACGATAAGAAGCCGTTCTGAAGATCTTTCTTTTTCAGGTGAGCCATATCTACGAACGACATGCCACGGGTATAGAAGCTGAACAGGAACATGTCCCTTGCAAATTCCAGATTTGGCTGTAAAGACAGGTCCAGATTCTTCATACGCTTGATGGCGGATAATGGAACGGCACGCTTGATGGTCTTGTCCACTCCCGTATAGACATGCCTGAAAGGATTGCGCTGTTCCATCAGTTCCTTTTCCAGGGCACGGTTATATACCGCCCGAAGGATACGCATGTAGAATGAACTGGTATTCCGTACGGCACCTTTCCCATGAAGATAGGCTTCATAAAGCTGCATCAAATCCGAATCGATGTCAGACAACAAAATATCCCTGTCTCCTCTGAACTGCATGAAACTTTTCAGAGTACAGGAATAATTTTCGGCTGTGCGTATCTTGCCCATCTGTTTGAGACGGGCTATGATGCCTTGCATGAAGTTGAAAAGCGACTGTCCATCTGTGTTGCTTTGAAAAGAAATGACAATATCACCTGCTGTATATGTCCCTTTTCGATTTTCTAGTTGGCGGACGATCATGTCCAGCCGCTTCAGGTCCCATTCCATGCGTTCCTGCAAGGAAAGAAGCAGATTGCTTCGTTCCGAATTACTGACAATGATACAGCTTCCAGCTTCATTCCATTCTTCCGTAAATATCCGGTAATCCGTCTTTAACTGACGGATTACACGGTTTTGGATAATCTGATAATAGATGGTACCTTCCTTTCCCTCTATGGTGGAAGGTCTGAATTTCACTTTGACACTGGCCATGGGCTTACTTTTTGGGTTCGTCCGTAATAGACTTGTCCTTGATGGACTTCGCCTTGCTGTCCAGTTCTCTCGCGGCCTGTTCTTTCAGCCGTGCCTGCTCGGTCAGGGTGGCCTTTCTCCGTACCGCTTCCTCGTAGGCTTCCACGTCCTCACGCATCTGTCCGATCCGTTCGTTATCCCGGTTCGGTCCAAAGAGGTTCTCAAGTTCCACAAGTTGCTCAGGAGTAGCCTCTCCTTTCATCTTGACATAACGGTACTTCAGATCATTATCGGCATGTTCGTTATCTGTTCTTGCCGAAAAATAGAGCGCCACGGACAGGGCCACGACTGCCGCGAACATCACGGAAAAACTCCCAAGGATGTACGGGGATTCCAAGCTCAGTCTGAATGATGGTTGATGTTGCTTGTCTTGACGGCATTCTTTCTGATTGTGTCATTGGTCTCACAAAACAGGATTTCCACTTTCTCCTGGTTCTGCCGCTGCTCATTACGCATTTCTGACAGGACCTGTCCAAGTCTTTCCTGTGACGAGTTTTTCCTGTCCATGGAAACCATATCGTTCTTGATGGCGGCAAGACCTTCGTACACGCGAGCCAACAATTTGCGAAATGTCTCATGACCGTTCCGGACTTCATTCAGCATGGACTCATCCTGTGTGTTATTAACTGTCGGGCTGTTGCTTCCGGCAAGGGGACGGACAACCCGTTGATTTTGTCCTCGATTCTTTCCAGGCATCCGAAGATGCTCTCGATACATTCTTCCATTTTCATATTCCTGCAATTTTAATGTTCATGAATAATTTGAATGGGAAAGGACGGACTACAATCCGAAACCTTTCCTTTTTTGTCTCTTTTTCCTGCGTCTGCGCAAGAGTTCTTCCTGAGATAACGGCTCTTCGGGAGCGGTGCCGCTTGTCGGGCTGAACAGTCCCGGTCCCGTACTTTCGAGAAGATGGCCTCCGTCCGGTATCCTTTGCTGCACCTTACGTTCGGATTCCTGTTGGGATTCCGAAGTCTTCCATCCCAGCCGGGCATTCAGTCTGGCAAAGCTGAACTCCCGGCTGATCTGTGAAGCCTTGAAGGTCTGCCCGTCCTTAGTGAACCGGATTCCCTGTATGTCCTCCGGCCTTTTTATCTCCCTGGTACGCTTTACAAATTCCAGCCTGATGCCCCGGCGAAGCAGATAATCGTTGAACTCTTTCCATGTTCCGGAGTGCTTCAAAGCCGCCTTGACGGCATTGAAGATTTCGTATTTCACACGCTCCGAAGCATGGAGTTTCTCCACGTTAGTCTTGCCTTTGTCCTCGGCGTATGTCAGCCCGTACCTGTCCTTAAGCACTTTCGTGGCAATCTCGTTACGCTTGTAATCGCCTTGGGAAGAGATTACCCTGCCGTCATACCCGATGCGGTTATAGACCAGATGGCAGTGCGGATTGTCCGTGTTATGGTGTCTTACCAGGATGAACTGGGTGTTCCTTATGCCCATCAGCTCCATGTATTCCCGGGCTATTTTAGCCATAAATTCATCCGTCAGCAGTGCCTTGTCCTCCGGCTTGAAGCTCAATGCGATGTGCCCGACAGGCTGTTTTATCTTCGGATTAAGCTCACGCTGGTAATTGAACTGGCCGTTATTTCCCGGATATTTTCCAGCAATACACCGTCGGATTCGATGATTTCCGCATTATCCTTGCCCATCACGTAACGGATACAGCCGCCAAATGATTTTCCTTTCTTGATCTTGCCAATCATGACGACCTCCTTTCTCCGTACCTGTACCGGACGATAATCTCCTTGAGTTTCTGCAGGAGTTCTGTCACCGTCTTTTGGGTACGGTGGAATCCGGCCTGATGGGACAGCCTGGTCAGCTGGTTCAGGTTGTTCGCCATCCCCGTAAGACTGCGTATGACGCAGTTTCCTCAGCAGAGTGCCTGGCCGTTATCGTCGTCTCAAAGGCTGATACGCGGAGAAATTCCGCCAACGTGAGGTTAGCCTGTCTGCTGCGTCGGCATAACCGTTCATAGTCTATCTTGGAGAATTTCACTGTAACGGCTTTGCAGAGTTTGCACACTCCGCTTACTCTGGGGCGTCCTCTCGGTCTGTTTTTCTTTCTGTCATTCATATTTTCTTCGTTTGATTTCTGATTATTCTTTTTCTCACAATCTGCGACCACCGGGAGCGGATTGCCTCCACTCTTCGGGAGTGGAGCGAGGTTTTTCGGGATGCCCGAAAGATAACCTCGCTAACTCCCAAAACTGAAGTTTTGTCCGTTACCCCCTCAGGTCGGCTACTGACTGTCTGAATACTGTAATGACTGAAGTCAGTAAGCAAGTCTGTCATTCCAGAAAATGTCACAGCTTTCGCCACTGCTCGAAGTCTTCCGAGTAGATTTCAAGATGCTGCCGGGCGATGTTTTCAAGCAGTCCGGAAACGCTCATTTTGCGTCCTCCCAACCTGCGGACAAACTCGTCCAGCCTGTCACGTACCTCGCCGCTAACAAACACAGGCTTGCGGTCTTCGATTCTCGGGACCTGAAGAAAGGTCTTCCGGTATTCGTCCAGAGAAAGTTTCCTCTGCCTGCTGCTTATACGACGCTGAGAAGAGGGAATGGCTTCCTCTTTTCCGATTGACGGTTGCTGGGGCTCGAATGGAACTTCTACTTGTTCTACTGACTTTGCCTGTTCTCTATTTCCAGTATCATTCAAGGATGATTCCAGGGCAGTTTCAATGCCGCCATCTGACGGGAGTATGAATGACATGTCCGTACCTGTCATAGCCTCCCATTCCTCTTTGGTCAATTTCTTTTTTGTTACCATACATTTTTGATTTTAATCGGTTTACTCACTGATCTCGGTGCGCACCTTGACTCATTGTCGTGAGCAAAGGAAATGTGTATAGTAAACAGAATCAAGCAAATGGAGATACCGTGGCAATTATGTTACCCTATGCACAATACCGATTGGACGGTCGGTGCTGCCTGCCGTGATTTGCCGGAGTGATTATTCCATACCGGATTGTTCAAGCGGATTCCGTTTATGAAGAAGGCTCATTGTATGTAGTTGATATGTAACATGATGTCATTCCGGGCAACGCATCGTCACCGGTCTGAAAATCCATTGCAGTGTGATTTCTACTGCTTTTATTTGCAGTGGGAACAGGATAAGACAGTCACATTTCCAGCCGAGAATAGGACAATGAGACATGATGGAATATCGGCTGTAAAAGACCTGTCCTTTTCCGGAATTTTGAATATATGTTTAACTGAAAATAATGAAGAAAATGGAAATCATCAGCTTTGAAAAGAGGACTTTCGAGGAGATTGCCGCCAAGCTGGATTACTTCGTGCAGCGGGTGGAAAGTCTGTGCAGTGAACACGGCGGGAAGGAAACAGGTGAATGGATGGACAACCATGAGGTCTGCCGCAGGTTGCGCATCAGTCCGAGAACCTTGCAGACCCTGAGGGATAACGGGACGCTTGCCTTTACCAAAATCGGGAACCGGACTTACTATCGTCCTGACGATGTGGAACGGGTAGTCGGCAACGTGGAGGACAAGCGCAAGGAAGCCCGTTGGAAAGGCAAGACCATTTGAGTGAGTTTCAAGAATAATGTATAACCAATATCAAGCGCATATGAGTAATGAAATCAGAGAAAAGGACCACGAGTGGGTAAAGACGTTCCACTCGAATTTCGACAGGCTGCTGGCCCTGCTCGAAAAGTTGTTGGAAAAACGGCAACCGCCTGCCTATGGCGATGAACTGCTGACAGACAAGGAAGTGGCATACCTGCTGAAAGTGAGCCGGAGAACCTTGCAGGACTACCGCAACAACGGCATTCTGCCTTACACACAGGTAGGCGGAAAGATTCTCTACCGGGCTTCCGACATAGAAAGAACACTGATAAAAGGGTACAAGGAGACATACAGGAACAGGAAATAATGGATATGTTTGTCTTGCTCTATAATCTGCATCATTTATCTATGAAATGGTGCAGATTTTTGCTATAGCTCATATTGTATATAAATCGTTACTATAGATCTATTTATCTATATTCTATAATTATAGACTATTTAATCTATAATTTTGGCGGAATAAAAGAAAATTCATACATTTGTCATCAAATCAATGAACTATAATATGTTTGCAACAATTTCAGCGGATATAGTAGCATCCACTTCCTTGTCTGTGAATGAAACTATAGGATTAAAGCAAAGGATAGAATCATTATTTGGCTTGCTGAAAGTGAGTTATCCTGATTTTGAAGGTCGCCAAATAAAAGGGGACTATATAGAGTGTGTAATGCAAAATGTATCAAACGTATTCCGGATAGCCTTTATAATCAAATCCTGCATCAAATCTTTTTCCACAGCTAAAAATGAAAAGACGAAAAATTTCCATACATACGGAATACGGATAGCCATTGGTATCGGAGGTATGAGAATAGTGAATACCGAACAAGGCATTTGGGATGGTGAGGCCATATATCTATCAGGACGTGCGCTCGAGGAAATGAGTTCCCTGAATAAGGGAACGATGTCTGTTCATACAAGTAAAAAGCAATTATCTGCCCCTTTACAAACTATAGCCCTATTGACCGATGCCATATTAAATGATATGACTATGCGCCAAAGTGAAGTCGTTTACTATAAACTACTTGGTTTCAAAGAGGCAGACATTGCCAAGAAGCTGGGTATATCCCAAGCCAGTGTAAATAATGCTTCTACAGCTACAAAATGGTATTGTATAGAAGAATCCATAAAATATTTTGAGCAGATAAATTTTGAAGAATATGAATAGTTGGTTGTTTTTAGGTCTGTTATTGGCACATGTTATAGGTGATTTTTACCTGCAGAATGATAAATACTGTGCGCAGAAAGAGGAAAGGAAATTCAGAAGCTGGTTTCTGTATGTGCATTCGCTTATCATAGGCGGGGTGTCATGGGCAGCTGTTCCTGTTTATGAATTCAGATTTTATGCCCTTGCCATTGCTTTTTCTCATCTGGTGATAGATGCTATCAAAACATATAGCCCCAAAGGATTATGGAATTTTGTGATTGATCAGATTTCTCATTTGGCGATACTGATTATAGTAACATTCTCCTTTGACACTACAACAAAGTTGCCAATCCAATCAATGGATTGCAATGGCAGTTACTCTATACCTCTGTTCATATTGGCGTTACTATTGTGCATCAAGCCTGCAAACATCCTGATTAAGTTGGTCTTAAAGAAATATCAAGTTGGAGAGACACAGTCTTGTGAAAATATCAAAAATGCAGGAGCGTTAATTGGAAATTTAGAGCGTATTCTTACAATCATATTCGTTATCATTGGACAATATGAAGCAATCGGTTTTATCATAGCGGCAAATCCATACTTCGATTCAAAGACACGGATACAGCAAAAACAGAATATGTCCTTGCCGGAACGTTTCTGAGTTTTGGAATTGCATTGCTGTGTGGTTTAATGGCAACAAAATAACAGATGGACAGTTTTCAAGAGAAATACAATGCGCTTGTCATTAAATACAATGCCCTGCTTGCCGAAAATGAAGAACTGAAGTCAATACTTTCACAGCATGGTATAGTGTATTCCTCCATCAAACGTGCTGATGAAAGTACAACATTTTCTTCCATAATATATCCTCCAATCAGACTCTCTCTTGATGAGAAAATAGCATTGTTCCGTAACTTTTTCAAGGGACGAGATGATGTTTTTGCACGACGATGGTTCAACAAAGCCACAGAAAAGGGTGGTTACCAACCAGTATGTATCAACGAATGGCGCAGAGGAATATGTGACAAGAAAAAGCATAAATGCGCGGAGTGTCCTAACCGCAATTTTGCCCCGTTAACCAATCAAGACATATACCGACATCTGGAAGGCAAGGATGAGAACGGATGCGATGTTATCGGTCTGTACGTCGTTACTTCTGATAATAAATGTTCTTTCCTGTGTGCTGATTTTGATGACAAAAATTGCACTCATGGATATAAGAACGATGTATTGGCATTTATTTCCATTTGTAGAGAGTGGAGAATTCCGTTCAGTATAGAACGCTCACGTTCTGGCAATGGTGCGCATGTGTGGACTTCTTTAATGAACCATACCAGCCTGCAAAGTAAGGAAATTAGGCAATACAATTCTTACGGAAGCCATGAAGCTCAATGGACGGATTACATTCGATTCATACGATCGTTTCTTTCCCAATCAGGATAAAGTACCGGAAGGCGGATTCGGCAATCTCATTGCGTTACCATTGCAGGGAAAAGCCAGGAAAGCAGGAAACAGCGTTTTTGTAGATGAGCAGTTTCTTCCGTTCCAGGATCAATGGGCATATCTATACAATGTAAGAAAAATAGATGAAGGTACCGTAGATGCATTATTGACACAGCATCAGCAGGAAGATTTTGGGACATTGGCCACATCTTCGGAAAATAAACCGTGGGAAATACCAGTCATACAAGATGTGACTCAGGAAGACTTTAACGGCATACTTATAATACATAAATCAGACAGGATATATATTCCTTTAAAATCTATTTCAGATAAGGTTAGTAATCATTTGAAACATATTGCGGCGTTTAAAAATCCTGAATTTTACAGCAAACAGGCGATGCGTATTTCCACATATAACATTCCTCGTATTATCTGCCGTGCAGATTTTACCGATGAATATCTTGCAATGCCTCGGGGATGTGAGGATGCCATTATCAACATGCTGTATTCTCTCAAAATTGATTATGAGATAGTTGATAATACAAATCATGGTAAACCTATTGGCGTAACATTCAAAGGAAAGGAACGCGATGAACAATTGGACGCTATCAATGCCCTCATGACATTTCCAATGGTGTGTTGTCTGCAACGACAGCCTTTGGAAAAACTGTTACAGCCGCGGCTCTGATTGCCCGAAGAAAGACAAATACACTTATTCTGGTACACTCCAAGGCATTGCTTATGCAATGGCATGAACGCCTGTCAGAATTTCTTGACATAGATTTTACAGGAGATGAGATTTCCAAGAAACGAGGAAGGAAGAAGGCGTTTTCTCCAGTCGGGTGTCTTGATTCTACCTCTAACACGTTGCATAGTGTTATTGATATAGCCTTATGCAGTCGTGTTTTGAAAATGACGAAGTCAAGCCTTTTGTAAAAGGATACGGGATGGTCATTGTAGACGAGTGTCATCACGTATCTTCCATAACATTTGAGAATGTATTAAAACACGTTACGGCACATTATGTCTATGGACTTACTGCCACTCCAATCCGTAAAGATGGTTTGCAGCCTATTATCTTTATGCAATGCGGTCCGATTCGTTTTTCTGTCGATGCCAAGGCACAGATACAGAAGCAGTCGTTCCAACGTTATCTTGTGCCGAGATTTACATCTTATAGACCTGTTACCGATGATAAACAATCGTTTACGGCACTATCACAATCCCTCGCTGAATCGAAAATACGGAATAATCTTATAATAGAGGATGTTCTTAATGTCGTGGCTGCAGGCCGAACACCTATAATACTTACTGCCAGAACTTCTCATGTAGAATTGCTTGCCGAAATGTTGAAGCAGCATGTAGCCAACATCATACAACTCACAGGAGAAGGGACTGCAAAAACAGGAGAGAAACGCTGCAAAAGTTACAGGATATACCCAAAGATGCCCCTCTTGTAATAGTAGCTACGGGAAAATATGTGGGAGAGGGATTTGACTATCCACGACTTGATACACTGTTTTTGGTACTGCCAATCTCATGGAAAGGATTGGTGGCACAATATGCCGGACGTTTGCACCGTGAGAATGAGGGGAAAAAAGATGTCCGTATTTACGACTATATTGATATACACGAACCTGTTTGTGAGAGCATGTATCGTAAACGCCTGAAAGGATACTCTGCCATCGGTTATCGTGTACTGTCAAAAGATAATCCGACATTGTTTGATGACACAGAAAACTTGTACACATCGTCATGTGAAGGACAGATTTTCAATGGTAACACATTCCGTTTGGCATTTATGCAAAATTTGCAAAGTTCAAGACAATCTATTGTCATATCCTCTCCAAAACTCTATCGTACAGAACGAAACACATTTGTTAAAACACTCAGAGAGTTTCATGCGAGTGGTATTCAAGTATCAATTCTCACATCAGAGGAAAACAGTCAGACGGATTATCTAAAAAGTTTGGGATTATATGTAAAGATTGTACCGAAACTATCATTATCCTCGTGCGTCATAGATAAGTCCACAGTCTGGTATGGCAGTATCAATATACTTGGCTATGTTACAGAGGAAGACAATATTATTAAAATCACAGATGTGAAACTTGCAAATGAGCTACTTGATGTCATTTACAATAGCGGAAAATAGAAAAAACAAATAAGTGTGGAAAAAATCATCGTTTTACTCTCGTATGACAGTATCCCAAATGTGATGACTCTTGCCGAATAGATGAGAATAACAGCCAAAGCCGCAGAAAACAAAAATTGATTTTTCTGGAGGGAGCGCAGTTTGCCGTCTGCCCATTTTATTGTATTTCTAAAAAATATCCTTCTTTAGGTGATGAGAACAGCATATAGAATCGGACGTGATTTTAATTTCCGTCTATATGCTGTTTTACTTTTTTATTTTCTGACTTTTCCGTCAGTCGCTTGTTTCCGCTGCCGTCGGCATTCATTGTACAGACGTGAAAGGAAAAAGGTTTTCGGGCTGAATACGCTCTGAAAGAGGAAGATTCTGCCCGAAACGGCATAGCCGCTCGACCTTTTCACTTTCAATAGAGTCTGTACTAACTTCTATGGACGGCAGAGGGAACGGGCGACTGTCTGGGATTGTCCTTTTGCTCTTGTCTTCGTTTCATCAGCTTGTCCATGTCCTCGGATATTTTATCATCGGTTACTTTGGCATATCCTTGTGTCGTTTTAATACTCGTGTGTCCCATCATTTACTTATACTTCTATCGGGACACCTGCAGAAAGCATCAAAGTGCCGAACGAATGCCTGCTGGCGTGATAGCTCAAATTCTCCTTTATACCAGCCACGATACCTATCTCATGTATGCAGTACCATAACATGTCACGCTTGGGCAATGGGAATATGGGTCTGCTTTCATCCGTTGTGTTATACAGGGCCAATATCTGTTCAGCTATGGGATGAATAGGTATGAATGACTCCACATCCGTTTTCTTACGGTTAATACGGATGTACTTTCTTCCCTCTAAAGTCGTTTCAATATGTGAAGGATAAAGCCGTTTCACATCAACGTATGATAATCCGGTGAAGCAGGAAAAGATGAAAGCCCTGCGTGTAAGTTCCTGCAATCTTTCCGGCATAGGCTGTTCCATAATCCTTTGCAATTCAGCCTGCTTATATGTTTCAATTTGCCTGTAGGCTTTTTCTCGTAAGGAACATCCGCAAGCGGGTTGAAACGGAGAATCTCCCTGTCAACGGCAATATATATCAGTCTGTTCAGCCATGTAAGACAATGGTTGATGTGACTCGCACCGCAACCTTTGCCCTTCAGATATAGTTTGTATTCCCAACCGAAATCTTCTGTAATGTCTTCAAAAGCTAGGTCATTCATCCCCATAGAAAGCAGGTATTCGTGCAGGTATGCCTGAGTAGACTTGGACTGACGGTAAGATGAGGTAGAATTTATCGCTACGGAACGGATTCTCAACCTTTCGCGTTCTTCTTCTCCAGCTTTTAAGAGAGTCATAGGAACAGTCCCTACACATGTTATTTCGTTTTTCAGCATTTCAGCAGTTATTATACCCGTTTCCTTTAACAGGTTCATGTAAGAAGTTTCAAGCCTTGCCCGTAGGTCCGCAAGAAGACCGTTTGTCCTGCCATCTTTTACCGTTTCGTTTTTGGTATTCCAGCATTCAGGATTACAATAATATCCGGTAGTAAATACACTGCTCTTGCCGTCAATCGTGATACGGCACATGATGGCTGTTGTCCCGTCGGTTTTGACCTTGCCTCGGTTAATATAGTAGAGAATAGAAAATGTACTTCGCATTGTTTAAATATTTTAAGAGTTATAGAATCAGTTTCAGGTCTTTTGTCGCCTCGATATATTTGTCCATGTCCTCAAAAAGTTTTTTGGGAGTCACACGGGCATATACTTGGGTTGTACCTATATCCGCATGTCCCAGCATCCTGCTGACAGTTTCAATCGGCACCCCGTTTTCCAATGTCATAAGGGTCGAGAACGAATGTCTCCCCATGTGGTATGACAAACGGCCTTGTATCCCGACTTTCATTTTGATGCTTGTAAGACACCATTTCAAAGCCTGGTAGGGGATGACGGGAAACAAGGTAGCCCTTGTCTCATCCTTGTACTTTTCAATAAGAGCCACGGCTTCCGGTAACAGCTTGACACGGCACAGTTGTCCGTTTTTACCTCTTCGGTATTTCAACCATGGCGCTCCCTGATCATCCTTGGATAGGTTATCAGGAGTAATTGCAACTACGTCAACATATGAAGTCCCGGTGTAGCAGGCGAAAAGAAACATATCCCTGACTATAGAGTGTTCGGGGCGGCAGCGGTAAGCTCTACATCTCTTATTTTTTCGAAATCATCCTTGCTCAATGCTCTCGGGGGTGTCTCTTTCTGTTTTGGCAGCTGGTAGTGTTCAAAATAGGACTTGTCCGAATGCCCTTCCTTGAACGCGATACGGCAAATCTTTTTCAGTATGGCCAGATAGTGACGTACAGTCTGGACTCCCAGTCGTTTCTCAATTACAACATATTCCTGAAATTCACGTATAAACAGCTCATTAAGCTGGCAAAAGGCAAGGTCTGACACCTTGAATCTGCAATTTATGAATTCTGCAAGACGGTTACGGGTATAAATATAGTTTGGAAGTGTACGGTGGGATATGTCTATCCCCACACGGGACTTCACTTCCTCGATATGCCTGTCGAACAGCTTGAGCAATGTCATTTGGGTATCTTTGCTACCTTGAAGCATTTCTTTTACATCCGTTGCATTAAAATCATTTTTCCGTTTCACGAGAGAATCAAAGGCAGCGTTTACAGCCAATAGCAACTTGGCGATTTTTGCATTGGTTTCCACCGCTTCTTTACTTTTCCCATTCAACCGACTCTCACGTGGATTCCATAACTCTGGAGTACATGACAGCTTGCAACTGAATTGCGCCATCGTGTTGTTCACCGTTATTCGTCCCATAATTGGAGCCTTTCCGAACTTGTCAAGACCGCTCTTTTTCAGGTAGAGCAACACCTTGAATTTTTCTATTTTCATACGCTTATCCTTTAATGGCAAAATTACCTAATTTATAAGCGTTCTTTGATATGCAAAATATTGACAACCAGTGAATAATAGCCCATTGTGATAACTTCTGTACTCCTCATTGCGTTACCTGTATGCTTCGGTAACTGGACAGCTAACGCTTTGGTAACTGAACGAATACTACAAATCACCTTTTTTTGCGTTTTACTCATTTGGCAGAATCCAGCAAATATGCTAAATACCAACTATTTAAGTTTTATCTACTCATTTCTGTTATCGCTTGCTTTCCTGTTACTTATGCAT
>ENA-OQJH01000311-OQJH01000311.1-human-gut-metagenome-genome-assembly--contig:-NODE-311-length-27896-cov-3.411070_pt1 | contig 27896 bp, 37 predicted proteins | sample MGYA00242597_ERZ504763 | MGnify/ENA primary metagenome ERZ504763 (study PRJEB26092, sample SAMD00036359) | human gut metagenome | host: Homo sapiens | study: EMG produced TPA metagenomics assembly of...
GTCACATTTAAGAAAACACCATATATGATATGTTTATTCCTACAATTCCTACATCATACAGCTTTAATGATATAAAAATTTCTTCTCCTGCTTCATTCTTCCTGGAAAATTCACATTGTGTTTCACGTCCTTTATCTGCTGTATAAAAAAAAGGCATCCAGAATACGTTTATGATATCGTTTTGGAATTCCCTGAAAAATATCTTTTTTCTGACTGATATCCTGATATCCAAACACCTCATAATACGCATTATTTACGCGTATTATCTCAATCTGTTCTTTGCCGTACTCATAGACAGCCACACCCTGTTTCGCATTTAAAAAGAGTGACTCCAGCTGGGAGGCCGGCGTCCACAGGCTATCTATTGTCAAACTAATGCGTTTCTTGTTCCTCTTTCTTTCTCTTCCGCATGCGGTCTGTCAAACTGCAGTTTTTCGTATTCTTCCACAGGCATCGGTTTGCAAATAATATCCCTGTACATATTCACAGCCAATACTCCGCAAAAATTCCACCTGTTCGATCCGTTCCACGCCTTCCGCAACAACCGGCATATTCAGCCATTTGCCATACGGATCACTGCCGCCATGATATTTTCTCCGCGTCCTTCCCTGTCATCACCGGCAAAAAACTTCATGTCCATCTTTAAAACATCAACCACAATATCCTTTAAAACATTTAAAGAAGAATAACCACTTCCAAAATCGTCCATCAGAATGTAAAATCCCTCTTCGCGCAAACGCTGCATCATATCCTGCACTGCTTTGGGATTTGTATTGTATGCGCTCTCTGTCAGTTCTACCTGAAACAGTCTGCGTGGAATCCGGTAACTGTCCACCAGATTGCAGATCACATTCACGATATCTTTGTTGTAAAGGCTGACCCTCGAAAGATTGACGGATATCGGAAGCGGATTCTTTCCTTCATCCATCCACTTTCTAAGCTGGATGCAGGTCTGCTCCCACACATAATAATCCAGCTTTGTGATAAATCCATTCCGTTCAAATACCGGTATAAACTCTCCCGGTGAAATCATTCCCCGTTCCGGATGTTTCCAGCGAACCAGCGCCTCCGCTCCTGCGATCTGATTATCGCTGAGCCCGTATTTGGGCTGATAGAATACAACAAATTCATGATTTTCCAGTGCACTTTTCATGCTGTTTACGATCCGCTGTTCCTTCTCGATCTCCTGGCTCATCTGCCGTGTATAAAATGCATAGTTACGGATATAATTGCCTTTGCAGTGCTTTGCCGCAAGGTTGGCACGATCGTACATGTGATCCGGTGTTATTTTCTTTCCAGCGATCAGGTAAACACCAAATATCGGTACGATATCAAAATCAAGCGGGTATCTGCTTAAGATATCACGCATTTTATCAAAACTTTCGACCAGTTCTTTTGTATTTTCATAGGATACGCAGAAGCAGAATATATCCGCATCCATCCTGCCAAAGGTAACGTCACTGCGGTTTCTGACTGCACATATCAAAAGGTCGGCAATATATTTCAGCAGCATGTCCCCTGCACTCATTCCAAAGAAAGAATTGATCAGCTGGAACTTTTCAATATCCATCCGCACAAAAGCAAAATGCCGGTCCGGATATCGCTCTAACATAGCAGATGTCGCCTGAAACATATTGGTCTTATTATAGATGCCGGTAAGGATATCATATTCTGCACGGTACTTTAATGCTTTGCTGATATTCTGACTGCTGCTGCCAGTCACATTCTTCAGCCGGAACCGGACAACATCCACATCATACGGTTTCCGGATAAAATCCCATGCTCCCATGCCCAGGCATTTAATCTCTGTCTCAATGTCAATCTCCATCGTAAGTACAATGACAGGTATTGCCTGATACATCTGCGCTTTATGATACCGTTCCAGAAAATAATACCCGTCATACTCCGGCATAACGATATCTAAAAGTACCGCCGTTATCTCCGTGCTTCGTTCATAAAGAATCTCAAATGCTTCCTTGCCATTTTCTGCCTCTATCACCTCGTACGTACCGCTCAAAATTCTTTTCATCATGACACGTTCGACCTGTTTATCATCTACGACTAATACCTTGCTCTTTTCAGACATATTCTCACCTATCCGCCCCCCAAAAAATCCCATAAAAAAAACCTGACTTTATCATAGCAAAGTCAGAGTTTCTTTTCAATAGTCATCATTTAACCTTCTGCAAAAAAAAAAAGGTCGATTTTCCACAAAGGCAGATATCTGTCGAAGATGCGCCAACCTGAATTTCATACGTTCCATTTACCGGAACCGGCATCTTTTTGTCTGTGTCATAACGGGAAAAATCTCTTTCCTCCAAAATAACACAGATCCTCTTTGTTTCCCCGGCATCAAGCCTGACTTTTTCAAACGCTTTCAGTTCATGAACCGGTCTGTCTTTTTTCTGTTCCGGTGCCACATAAATCTGAATGGTCTCTTTCCCTGCACATTTTCCTGTATTGGTTACCGAACAGGAAACTTTCACGGTCTGTCTGCCATTTTCCTGCTGCCGTATAATTTCAAGATCATCATAAGTAAATGACGTATAGGAAAATCCATGCCCAAACGGGAACAGGACATCTGTTTTTTTGTGTCATAATAACGGTAACCGACCATCACACCTTCCCTGTACTCCACACGGTCTTTCTTTCCAAATGTTCCGATCGTATGTGCCGGGCACTGTGACGCATCACGGATAAATGTTTCTGCCAGCTTTCCGGATGGATTTACTTTTCCAGACAAGATCTCTGCCAGGGCTGTTCCCCCTTCCATACCGGCATAGTAGCTCCAGAGGATTGCTTTTGCCTTTTCTGCCCACGGCATCTCAACCGGTGCACCTGCATACATGCAGACCACCGTATCCGGCACGGCCTTTAGCAGAGCATCGATTACTTCATCCTGCCCGTATGGCAGTTTCATGTTCACACGGTCAAGTCCCTCCACATCAAAATCGTGGTTCAGTCCGCCCACGAAAATAACAATGTCACTGGATTCTGCCAGCGCAACTGCTTCCGCTAAGGCTTCCTGCTGTTTTTCATCCAGTGTTCTTCCACTTACAGTGCTTTCCTTTTCGGTATTCTCTGCAGTCTCCGTGCTCGCCGCCTGCCAGTTGATCTCAGATGCCTCTTTCTTATCCGGAATCACATAGCCCGGTGCGTAGGAAACTTTCACATTTCCACCAAGTAACTTTTTGATTCCCATAAGCGGTGATATCTCATACAGTGCCTTGATTTCTGCACTTCCTCCCCCGTTCGAATGGACCGCAGCGGCATTTGCGCCGATCACGGCAACCTTACAGCCGGATTCTGCCTGAAGCGGCAATACCTGATCTTCATTTTTCAGTAAAATCATGGACTCGCGCGCCACATCGAGCACTGCCCTGCGGTGTTCCTCCGTATTGTATGCGCCTGTCTTACGATGTTTTCTCTCCGGTCCGATCATTTTTAAGCGCAGCATCATGCGAAGGATATTGCGCACTTTCTCATCCACCAGCGATTCTTCGATTTCTCCATCCTTCACTGCTTTTAACAGAGGCTCTGCCATGTACTGTTCGTCGAACTGATACTTGACATCCATCTCAAGATCCAGCCCGGACTCTGCAGCCAGTTTCGTATCGTGCACAGCACCCCAGTCGGAGATTACCACACCGTCAAATGCCCAGTCTTTCCGCAGTTTTTCATTGAGCAGGGATTTACTCATACAGCAGTGCTCACCGTTTAACAGATTATAGGCTCCCATCAGAGCAAGGGTGTGTCCCTTTTCTACCGCCGCTTGAAATCCCGGAAAATAAATTTCTTCCAGTGCTGTCTCATCGATGATTGTATCCACCCAGAGTCTTTCGGTTTCCTGTGAGTTTGCCGCAAAATGTTTCACGCATGCCGCAACATCGTTTTCCTGGATTCCCTCGATCATCGGTACAACCAGTTCTTCGATGAGTCCCGGATCTTCGCTCATATATTCAAAATTCCTGCCACAGAGCGGACTCCGCTTGATGTTGATGCCCGGAGCTAAGATCACATCTTTGCCCCTGCCTCTTGCCTCCTCACCCAGCACTTTTCCGGCTTTCTTTGCCAGATCACGGTTCCAGGTGGATGCAATGGCGCTGTTGCACGGAAGATAAGTCACATAATCTTCCGTCGTCCCGACACTCCGCCATTCATTGTCCGCAAATTCTGCGCGCACTCCCATCGGTCCATCCGACATATAGAGCGGTGGGATGGAAAGCCGCTCCACTCCTTCGGTGCGGAATAAACCCGCACCGTGGATCATACCGATCTTTTCTTCTAAAGTCAGCTCTTTTAAAATTTCTTCAATGTATGTTTCCTGCATTAAAATACAACCTCAGCCTTGCCGTCCCCGTGAAACTCTACGATGACATTTTCTCCATCCTGTGTATAGGATGCACCGTTTACCTGCTTTGGAGCACCGACATTCATCAATGCCACTTTGGATGCCTTTTTGCTCTCCACTGTGATTTCATAGGAAGTTCCATTCTTTACAACGTCTGCAGATGCTTCTTTTTCATTTTCTGTTCCATAGACAACAGTCTCCGCTTGAATGCCATCCTTCAATGCATAAGCACGGAATGTCACTCCGTCCGCATAATCATAAACCGCATTGTCATTTCTTGCACCCATAGCCACGATGCTGCCCTCTTTGACATAGAGAGGAATGCTTAAATAACCATGTTTTTCTGTATACCATTTACCGCCCTCTTTGACTTCTCCGGTCAGTAAGGATGTCCAGGTTCCCTCCGGCAGATAGTACTCTGCGATGCTGTCATCACGGAAGATTGGTGCAGCCAGTAAGGAATCACCTAACATATACTGGGTTGCCAGGTAAGCACAGTTCTTGTCCTCGGTAAATTCAAGCACCATGCTCCGCATCATCGGGATACCGGTCTTTGATGTCTCGATCGCATTGCGGTACAGATACGGCATTAAGGATGCCTTAAGCTGTGCGAAATAACGTACCACATCTACTGCTTCCTCATCATATGCCCACGGCACACGGTAAGAAGTAGATCCGTGCAGTCTTGAATGGGAAGAAAGAAGTCCGAAAGCACACCATCTCTTATAGACGTCCGGTGTGGATGTACTCTCAAATCCTCCGATATCATGGCTCCAGTATCCAAAACCGGAACTTGTCAGTGACAGGCCTCCGCGAAGGCTCTCCTCCATGGATTCATAATCAGACCAGCAGTCACCGCCCCAGTGAACCGGGAACTTCTGTCCGCCTGCAGTTGCAGAACGTGCAAAAAGAACAGCCTCTTTTTCACCTTTTTTCTTCTTTAATACGTTAAATACCACCTTATTGTAAAGGTATGTATAGTAGTTGTGCATCTTGACCGGATCAGAACCGTCGTAATATACCGCATCTGTCGGGATTCTCTCACCAAAGTCGGTCTTGAAGCAGTCAACACCCATATCGAGCAGTGCCTCTAACTTTTTGCTGTACCACTCGCAGGCTGCAGGTTAGTAAAGTCCACAATGGCAAGTCCCGGCTGCCACATATCCCACTGCCATACATCGCCATTTGGACGTTTTAAGAAGTAACCGCCCTCGACACCCTCTTTGAACATGGATGACTCCTGTCCCACATAGCTGTTGATCCAGACACAGATCTTTAATCCTTTTGCTTTCAGACGTTTTAACATGCCTCCGGGTCCGGGAATACTCTTGAATCCCAGGTAAAATCACACCAGTTGAAATCTTTCATCCAGAAGCAGTCAAAATGGAATACGGATAACGGGATCTTGCGGTCAAACATTCCATCGACAAAACTGTTGACTGTCTTTTCATCATAGTTTGTCGTAAAGGATGTGGACAGCCAGAGACCGAATGTCCACGGTGCCGGAAGTGACGGTTTTCCGGTAATGTCTGTATAGCGCATCAGCACTTCTTTCATCGTCGGCCCGTTGATCAGGAAATAGTCAAGGTTTTCACCCGGTACGGAAAATTCAACCTTGGTTACCATCTCTGTTGCAACTTCAAAGGACACGCGCTCCGGATGGTTTACAAACACACCGTATCCTTTATTGGAAATATAAAACGGGATATTTTTATAAGACTGCTCTGTGGAAGTACCGCCGTCCTCGTTCCAGATATCCACGCTCTGTCCATTTTTTACAAACGCAGAAAAACGCTCGCCAAGTCCATAGATCAGCTCGCCAACGGAAAGTGATAACTGCTCTCTCATATAAGCATCTTCCGGTCCTTTATCATAGGCAAAACCTTTCCAGTCGGTCTTCATGTATGCAAGATCTCTCCATCCGCTTGCAGTGATTTTCTCCTCACCGCGGTAAAATGTGAGTGCTCCGTTCTCTTTCTGCACTTCCAGACGCAGTGTACCGCTTGAAATGACCAGTTTGTCCTCCGTATCTTCTGCCTTTAAATGTCCGCTCTCCGCAGGTGCGATCTCAAATGACGGTGCCTTTTTCTGCACGCCCATGTGATGATAAGTCTGAACCCTAAGCACTTCCTCATACGGTGCTGAAATCACGATCGTGAGGTTGATTCCGCCAAGGGTATCGCCGCGCTGTGTGATCTTGCTTGTCGGCGCACAGATCGTCACCTGATCTTTCTCGATTTTTGAAAAATATACTTCTGCCGGAGAAAAGCACTCGCAGCGCTCTTTCTGCAGCCAGCATCCATTACTGAATTTCATATGATAATCCTCCTGTTTTCCGAAGGAAAATGCGACTGCTATCAGGAGCAGAGGATTTTCCTCCTGTAATTATCTCATTTTGTCTCATCTTACTATACCACCCTGCAAAAATACCCTCTAAATTGTACATAAAACACTCGATAAATTTGACAAACAAAACGTTCGCATTTATACTTACGTTTAGTACTTTTATCATTGGAACAGGAAGGTTATTTTTATGTATCGCGTTTTAATTGCAGATGATGAATCCATTATCCGGGAAGGTATCAAATGTCTGTTCGACTGGGAATCTCTCGGCTATACGATCGCCGGAGAAGCTGCAAACGGTGATTTGGCCTATCAGCAGATTCTTTCTTTACATCCGGATATTGTCCTCTTAGACATCCGCATGCCGGGAATGTCAGGGCTTGACGTCATCCGGGAGGCAAGAGCACAGGGTTTTACCGGAAAAGTCATTATCTTAAGCGGTTACTCTGATTTCAAATATGCGCAGGAAGCCATCCGTTACGGAGTGCAGTATTATCTGACAAAGCCGATCGACGAGGATGAACTTGAGGAGATTCTTCGTTCGATCAAAGAAAACTTAGACAAGGATGCTGCAACTGCAAATACCCGGGAACATTACCTTGAAAAGGCAAGAGAGACCATCATCCGCGATCTTTTAACGAATGATATCGATCTTTCCCACATAAATACAACAGATCTCCATCTGACAGCAGACACCTATCAGGTTGTGATCCATGAGAAATACAGTCACAATACTGCAGATGCCTCCTATCGTTTTTCGGATCTTCTGCGCGTGACGAATCAGGATAATAACTCCTATGATAACATTACGCTGCAATATCATGAGGTTATTTTGCTGAAAGGCACTTTTGCCATTCAAAAATTTAATGATTTTCTGGAGCGTTACCGGAGAGAACGGCGTCCACAGGAGAACTCTCCTCTCGACAGTCTCTTTATTACATACGGTGCGTGCGTGTCAGATCTGTCGGAAGTCTATATTTCCTATATTCAGGCGAAACAGCTGTTAGAACGCCGTTTCTTCTGCGAGCAGGAACAGCACACGATCGGTTATGCCGAACTGCCGGACCCGGACAGTTTAAAATCCATCTTAAACGACGCTTTTTTAAACCGTTACGCTACCAGCCTGTTTGAATATCTTCAGGCATTCAACCGCAATATGTTAGCGGAGACTTTGACACAGCTTACCAATGAACTTTACCATGCTGCAGATTCGATTGATTCCATACGGCTTTTCCTGACAGACCTTTATCTGCAGATCAAGGAACAGGCAAACCGGCTTTACAATGGTACAAATATCCCGTTTCCGAGCAATGCGGATATCATCCGTCTGATCGAAGAAAAATATTATCTCTACGAGATCATCCTGTACTTTACGGAACAGTTTGAGATGATCATGTCCTCGATCGGTAACTCTTCCCGTGAAAGCGTGCTGGATGATATTCTGCACTACATCAACCACAACTATGCAAGCAATATCACATTAGAAAATATTGCACCGCTGTTTGGTTACAACAGCTCCTATCTCGAAAGATTTTCCGCAAAAAGATGGGTGAAAACTTCAACTCATACGTCGACCATGTCCGCATCAAACACTCGATGGAGCTTCTCTGTTCCTCAGAGTTAAAAGTTTATGCGATCGCAGAAAAAGTCGGTTACCGGAATGTCGATTATTTCCATATCAAGTTCAAAAAATACGTTGGAAAAAGCCCGGCAGAATACCGGAAAGAACATAAAACTGAATAAACTTCATAAAACAGCCCGTCTCCGGGTGAATATATGTACTTTCTCTGTAAGTTCAGAAAAAGGGGGGCATATCACCGTGAGGCGGCAGTTTTTTATTTATAAGATCCGAGTGTCAAACGCTGGCTTTAAGTTTTTCGATTGGCAAATGGCACCGCAGTGCCTGTCATTTTAAGAAATCATACTGTGACATATAAAGTTTGTAATACTCACCCTTCTGTTCCATCAGTGCGTCATGATTTCCACGCTCTAAAATATCGCCTTTGTCTACATATAAGATGCAGTCGGCATTTTTGATTGTGGAGAGCCTGTGTGCAATGATAAAGGACGTTCTTCCTTTCAAAAGCTCATTTAATCCCTTCTGTAAAAGCAGTTCCGTCTCGGTATCAATGCTTGACGTCGCCTCATCTAAAATCAGGATCTTCGGATCGGCAAGCAATGCCCGCGCAAAGGAAATGAGCTGCCGCTGTCCGGCGGATAGCCTGCTTCCTCTCTCATTGACTTGTGTCTTATATCCGTTTTCCATTTCCATAATAAAATCATGGGCGCAGACTGTTTGCGGCACGGATGACTTCCTCGTCCGTCGCACTGCGGTTGCCATAGCGGATATTATCCATGATCGTCCCCGCAAAAATAAAGCTGTCCTGCATCATGATTCCCATCTGGGTGCGCAGTGAATGAAGTGTCACCTTCGAGATATCAATGCCATCGATCGTGATTTTCCCGGAATCCACATTGTAAAAACGGCTGATGAGATTTACGATCGTGGATTTTCCTGCCCCGGTCGGGCCGACGATCGCATACGTTTCACCCGGTTTTGCCGTAAAATTGATATCCTCCAAAATCTTCTGCCCCGGCTCATAACCAAAGGACACATGGGAAAACTTCACTTCTCCTGCCACCTCCGGCATCGGGATTGCATCCGGCTCATCCCTGACACCCACCGGCTCATCGATCGTCTCAAAAATCCTCTCAAGATAAGAGATTGCTGTCAAAAGAGAATTGTAAAATCCGGCAAGTGTGTTGATTGGTGCCCAGAAACGCCCAATGTACGCGGTAAATGCGATCAGAACACCGACGGTCAGTGTCATATCCGGTGCTAAAATCCAACGGACACCCAGCACATAGATCAGTGCCGTCGTAAATGTCGAAATAATATCCACGCTCGGTCCCATCGTAAAGTTAAACATTACCGCACGCATCCAGGATTTCCGGTAATTTTTACTTAGGTTATTAAAGATTCCGGTATTCTCATTTTCCCTTACAAAAGACTGCGTCACACGGATTCCATTGATACTCTCCGCAATGTACGCATTTAAGTTTGACTGTTTGTTGCTCTGGATCTGCCATGCCCTGCGCTGTTTTTCTTGATTAAGATAATCACAAATGCAAGAACCGGCAGTCCGCACAGACAGATCAGCGTCAGCCGGACATCGAGTGCAAACATAAACATCAGAATAAAGATCAGGTTGCACAGATCTGTGAATGTGTTGACAATACCATTGCTCAAAAGATCACTTAGGCTGTTCACATAATTGACCACACGCACCTGAATTTTTCCATGTGGTCTGTCATCATAATAGGAAAATGGAAGTTCCTGCAGATGACAGAAAATATCATAGCGGATATCATGTACGATATTCTGCCCGATCACACTCATGGTCTTGATCTTGATCCGCAGGGAAATACCCGAATAAAGTGCGATCAGTAATGTCGCAATACTGTAAAATGTGATCGATTTCATATCTTTTTCCGGGATGCTGTGATCCATCACATTCTGGAAAAAGATCGGGATCGCCATGGTAAGTGCCGAGGAAGAAAGCATCAGAAGAATAACGCCTGCCATCTTCTTTTTGTAGGGAGCAATGTAACCTGCAAGACGTTTGAGCTGGTTTACATCAAAACTGTCCTCTAATATCTCATCCATATCATATCTGTTTCTTGCCATCTTATTTCTCCCCCTTTCCGTTTAAAATTTCCTGTGGGATCTCGCCATACTGGTTATGGAAAGCCGTCGCGTAATAACCTCCCGCCGCCACTAACTGCTCATGTGTTCCCTGTTCAATGATGCGTCCGTTATCCATGACAAGGATCAGATCTGCATCTCTAATGGAAGAAATGCGGTACGCAATGACAAAGATCGTGCACTTGTTATCTAATTTCTTCAACTGGCTCTGGATATAACTCTCCGTCTCCATATCGACCGCAGATGTCGTATCGTCAAGAATCAGAATCGACGGATCTTTCAGCAGTGCCTCGCAAGGGAGATACGCTGTTTCTGTCCGCCGGAAAGTCCGACACCGCGCTCACCCACAATCGTATCATATCCATCCGAAAGTGCCTGGATAAAATGATTGGCATCCGCATGATCGCAGCCTGTTTGACTTCTTCGAACGAACAATTCGGCCTTCCGTATGCGATATTTCCTTCGATCGTATCCGAAAAAAGGAACACATCCTGCATCGCCATGCCGATATTGTCACGCAGGTTATAAAGATCCATGTCGCGGACATTCACACCATCCACAAGCACTTCACCGGAAGTCGTATCATAAAACCGGCAGAGCAGATTCATGATCGTTGATTTTCCGGCTCCGGTAGAACCGATAATACCGACGGTCTGCCCCGGTTTTACCTTAAAATTGACATCCATGACAATATCTTCATCATCTGCACGGTAAGATACATTTTTAAACTCGATCTCACCTTTCAAATGCTTCTTTACCACTCCGGATACCGGTGTTTTTACATGCGGTTCCTCACTGTAGGTCGCATAGATTTTCTCCACGGAAGTTGTGAAATTGCTGATATCATTGACCAGCCATCCTGCCTGGCGCAGCGGGTTGTTTAACATCCACAGATAGCCGTTCACCGTCACGAGCTGTCCTAACGTGATCTCTCCCTGAATGACCATATAGCCGCCGTAGAGGATCAGGATGATCGTCAGCGCATAGGAAAGCACCTCAAATATCGCACATATTTCATCCAGATCTTTGACGCATCAATCTGTGCCGCACGGAATTTATCATTTTCCTTATTGAATTTTTCAATCTCAAAATCTTCTTTTGCAAATGCTTTTACCACACGGTTTCCACTGACATTTCCTGCACAAACGCATTGAGTGAGGAAAACAGTCACGGTTACGCTTGAATGCCGGACGTACCTCTTTCGTCTGACGGCAGGTTGCAAACGCCGTAAACGGCAGAACCACAAGCATGGCAAGTGCCAGTTTCGTGTTGACCGTAAAGATCATAAGCAGTGCAAACACAAACATCAGCACACTCTGGTAAACCATATAGACCACATATGCCACAAAGTGACGGATTGCATCCATATCTCCGGTCTGGCGGCTCATCAGGTCTCCGGTACGTTTCTTATTGTAAAATGCAAAATCTTCCTCAAGAAGTTTCCTGTAAACCTTGTCTCTCATATCGTATAAAACGCCCTGCGACGCCGTCTCAAATGCGACCTGAAACAGAAAACGCAAGACTCCCATCACGATCGTGACTCCGATCAGACATCCGATAAACGGCATCAGTCTGTCATATTTTCCACCGCTTATGACCTGATCTACGATCTGCCCGGATATGTACGGATTGACCACCGAAAGCACTGATACCGCTGTGGTCAGTAAAATACCAATTATCATCAGTCCCCGGTACTTTTTCAGAAATGAAAAGAACCATTTCATTGGTGTCATAATAACCCTCCTACTCCCTTTTTGTTTTTCTTTCGGATTTTCAGTATAGTACTTCTGGGGTAAAAAGGAATGTACTATCTTGCACCGTTCATGTTATTTTTTGCACCGGAAGGGATGGTTTCTGGTGGAGAATATGTTATACTGTGATGTGGATCACAAAAAGTGTATTTAGACTTTGAAACTGGAAATTTGCGCGAAGCTGGTTTTCATTTTGTTCCATTGTCCGAAAATAAGAAAAACTAAGTATGCCTGCTTTATGCTCTTTCAAAGTGACGTGTACGTCTTAAACGTGCCCTCCATGGCACGTTAAGACTTGCGCTGCCATCCGTGGCAGCACAACACTGTGTATTTACAGGCATACTAAGATTTTCTAATTTTCTCCCAAGTCACAAAAAGATCTCCAGCTTCGCGCAAATTCCCATATTTCACATTTTGACACACTTTTTATGATCCACATCGCATTGTATTTTAAATATAGACAATAAGTTATCGGCGATAAAATGAAGAAATGGAGACCTTACTATGTGCTGTGACAACCGGGAACAACTGCTTGACCAACTGAATCCAACTTTTCTATTTACCTGGAAAGGCACACGTTTGAAAGATGAAGCACGCTATCACAGCCACGATTTTATCGAGATGGCATTTATTTTGTCCGGCCACGGCAAATACAAGATTGCGGACAGGCTCTATGATGTGTCCGAAGGAGATATCATTATTTTAAATCCGGGGCAGAAGCATCAGGCACTCTGCACGGATCCTGCCAATCCGACCACGGAGTTTTTTGTCGGTTTATGTGATGTCCGTTTTCCGGATTTCCCGGAAAATTATCTGCCGCTGCATTTAAAAGACCCAGCCGCTGATCCTGCAGAGCAGTCTCCGATTTTACATACTTCCGGTGAATTACGGCAAAAACTTTTTAAGATCTGTACTGCCATGAGTGCTGAAAATGATATCTGCCGCTGCGGGCGTTATATCATGTTAAAAAGTTACCTGATGCAGATGTTAATACTGCTGCTTCGGGAACAGAGTGAACCGGTAAAAATCAATACCGGCTGCTCTTTTGAATCTACCAGCAAAAAATATGTAGTTGACCAGATCGTAAATTATTTTGAGGATCATTACAGTGAAAAGATTTCTTTAGATCAGATTGCAGAAAATATGTACTTAAGTCCTTTTTATATCTCACGTATTTTTAAAAGTGAGACAGGCGATACACCGATCCGCCACCTGATCAATATCCGCCTTGAAAAAGCAAAAGAATTGTTGGAAAACGGCTTTGACGGCAGCATCCAGGAAGTTGCAGCCGAAGTCGGCTATGATGATGTCTATCATTTCAGCAAGCTGTTTAAAAAACGGTTTGGGATGCCGCCGTCAAAGATCCGTAAATTATTATGATTCATTTAAAAATTTTTTCCAGAAATCTTTCGAGCCTGCGAATTCCAGTTCCTTGCCATTCTGGAATCTTTTACTGATAATGCCATCCTCTCCAAAACTTGGTGTGTATGTCAGATTTTTATATATTCATCGTCATATATGGGGGAATGCATATAATTCCATCTTTTACAATTAAATTTCTTGGATGAATAATATAACTTTCCCCTATGCGCTCCTTGTATTTTTCTCTGAAATTATTTAATGAGGTCGTTTTGTATTGCTTTCCTGACTTCACTTCAATCGGAAACATCTTATATTTTAATCTGCTGTTATTGGAAATGATAAAATCTATTTCCATATCATTTCGATGCTTATTTTCATTATAGTGTGTATAAAAATATAATTTATGTCCATTTGCCACCAGCATCTGAGCTATTGCATTTTCATAAAGCATTCCTTCATTAATCTGTAATTTGCCTGCCAATATCTGTTTATATACTTCATCTTCAAGTAATTCATTTTCATCAAATGCATGGCTTACCAAAAGTCCGGTATCACCCATATAACACTTTACATAGCTTCTTGTCTCATTTAATGATAAGCCAACATTCGGATCATTACACAAAAAGCACTCATTGGATATCATAGAATCCGACAGCCAGAAAAAAGTTTCTTCGTACTGGTCTGCGTAACTACCATCCTGCAGCTTTTTGAATACAACTCTTTTTTCATGCTGTGAAAGAAATCCCGGAATCTGATCATAAATTGCAAGTACCTTACTTCGATACTTTGCATCTATTTTCATAATATCTTCCCGATACAATTTAAGAATGTCCCTTTTTTCTCTATCCGCTTCTGTAAAATCTTTTTTGCTTTCAATAAATGTTACTACAGGCATAGGCATCCCACCAACAAGCATATACTGATGAAACAAAAGCATTGCCTGATTATGCATACTTCTTTCCAAAGGTTCTCTTTTTTCAAAACATTTTTTTATATATTCAACCAGCAAATCTTCTTCTAATGCTATTGCAAATTCTTCAAAATCCAATGGATACATATTGATATGTCTTTCTTCTGACGGTATGACGATGTTCTTTACATTTTCTCTGATAGATATCAATGAACCAGTTTCGATATAATCATATCTTCCATCTGCCACTAAATATTTTATTGCAGCTCTTGCCTGTGGAAACATCTGCACCTCATCAAAAATAATAAGAGAGTTTCTCTCTGTCAGTTTTGTTCCAAAATGTGTCTGTAATAACATAAAAATGTATCCAGATCATTCAGATATTTCTCAAAATACCCCTCAACTTCCTTATCTTTTTTAGCAAAGTCAATCAGAAGAAAACTTTTGTATTCGTTTTTTCCAAATTCTTCGCAGATGGTAGACTTTCCAATACGTCTGGCACCTTCTATCAGTAAAGCTTTTTTCCCCTGACACTCCTTTTTCCATTCCAGTAGTTTTTTATATATTTTTCTTTTTAATATCATAGCTCCTCCAGATTATGCGCATATATATTTGTTCTATATTTTATGATTATACGCATATTGTAAATTGTTTTTTGATTATACGCAAGTATTATAACCATATTTTTTATGATTATACGCACATTCTATAAAGTCATATGTTCATTGCTTTTCCTCATTTCCAATCATAAATCTTACCTAATTATATCGGGAAAAGCATTTTATATTATATACTGTGTTATTAATTTTCTGGAATTTGCGATGATATATTATATAGTACTGATTCTAAACGGATTTTGAATTTATTTGCAGGGAGGCTTTTATATGTCAATGAATATTAACGGTTTAGGTAATACCTATAATAGTATCAATACAAATAGTAAACAGTATAAGGCATTGAAAGAAAAAGGCTGGTTATCTGGAGTAATTGAAAATGAATCATGATGTCTCCGGAAGAAAAGATGATATATGAAATATTCGGTGGAAGGGATACGATTATTAAAAATCTGATGAAGCAGTTTGATTCGGACGGAGATTTATTAAATTCAAATGGTGTTGCAGGTATGGATGTTACTGGAAAAGGTACATCATGGCAGAAACTTACAAATATATCCGAAGATCATCGTCAAAAAATGTTTGATAATGTGAAGCGGGAATTTATTCAGGAAAAGGTCTTTCAAATGGTGACACAACGAAACGTTCCGATATTTTCAAAGATTATCAGTTAAGTGTCAGCAAAGATAAGCGTTTAAGTGGTACATGGACTTTAGAACAATATGAAGGACAGTATAGAGCTGCTATGTATGCGGCAGTAAAATCAGCAATCCAAATTGGAAGCCCGGACAAGCATTTGATGCAAGCATTCTTGATAATGTCACAAGAGAATCCGTAGAAGCTACACTTGTCCAAAATGGTAATAGACTCGTTCATAATTCTATTGATGTATCGGTATAAAGGAGAGAAATGTATATAGGCGGCAAATTATTAACTAATCTGCCGCCCAACTTTTAGCTTCCTTATTTCTGATATTTACACCATTGATTTCACAGCATTTGCTATTTCTGTACACTATTCTTCATTATTAAAGGTGTCATTTTTTCCATGAGTGCATCCGCGATACCTCTGTTGGCACACCACAGGTGCGAACCCCTTCACCGACGCCGCGCTCGGCGGAATATTGTCAAGTGTGTATGTAAGATTTTATGAAATTGCTTCTATTCTCATCTGAATAAACTAAACTGAAAAATCAAATCTTCCGCCGATTTTATTCTCCTCCGACTTGATGGAATCCCAGTCAACGTTTTTGATCTTATCCAAAAGTTCTTCTTTTGAATTTGCCTGAACCGTAGTTTTTCGTACTTCGATTTGCTTGGATTGTTCCTTTTTCTTTATCTCTTTCTTCTCAGCAGCTTTCTTTTCCTGAATTTTTTCAAGATATTCTTTCTGACTGGCTGATGATTTTTCTAACTCTGCATAGAATGTTGTAGTTCCGTCACTATTAAAAGAGATGCCAATTTTGTAATTTTTGTATCAGTATCTGCATTGCCGTTAGTCTTACCGAATACTCTTTCAAATCCGAACTGAGCATTGATTTCATCTGACATACGCAAGGCTCCCTCAATGCTATGCATTTTTTCTGCATAATACTTCGAATCTGATTATTTACACCTTCAAATCAACCTTGTTCTTTTTTATAACTTCTTTATGCTTTTTCATCGAGAATACTTCTTTTTCTTCCTTTGTATCCTTTGCTTTTTCCAACTGCTTCTGTAGGATTTCTTCGGCTTTTTCACTCATATTCTGGAGAAGGATTTTACTTTTGAATCTTTATGTCCTATTGCCCATGAACTAATATTTCCATCTTTATCTATTGCCCATCCCTGTTCAACTCTCCATCCAATATCTGCTTGTTGCTTTGCAAACTGCTCATCTAGTTTTTTCATGTTACCAATTTCTTTTATGTACTCATCTTCTAAGTCTGAATCATTTGCCATTTTTGTTAAAAACTGAGGAGAAATCGCTACATTCGTGGTGGTTGATTTACCATATTTCATCCCCGGACTATAATTTGCTGATACAAAACTATAATTATCAATTTTTTTTAGAAAGATAGGAAAGTTCATCCGCTGCAGTTTTTCGGGTTGTCCCTGTCTTTACATCTTCTGTTTGCTCCACAACCTGCTTTTCTGTGGTTTCCTTAGCATTATTTTTCTGTATATTACCGGTATAAGCATTTGTGTAAATATTAGAGTAATTGTTTACACCTGTAACTGCCATACTAACATCTCCTTTCGTATTACAAAGCTTTCATTACCTTTTATTAGCATAATAATCCCAAATACCATTAAGCATTTTCCGATCACCATCTGATACATTCAGACTTAGCCTTAAATCTTTCCAGTCACCCGAATACTGCTGCGATAATTTCTGGTTATCCGACTGGATGGCGGATAAAAATGCCTGATATGCCGAATTTTGGATAACCCCCTTTTCTTTAGATTTAGCAGTATTCTCCTGGTTCTCACCTATGTTCTGTTCATTTGCTGTCTGTTCACTTCCTTTATGGTAAACTACCGATGGGGTAAAATCCTGTAATTCTGACCAGATTTCTGTTGAAGTTGCCATAAATTACTGTGATTTTCATATGCCTGATTCAGCATATCCATTTCTTTTTCTTTGGTTAATTCCTCAATTTTGCCCGATTCTGTCACATAATACTCCGGCTCATAATCTTGTTCCGCATATTTTTCTTCAATGCTGTTTTTCATTTTGTTATATGCTTCTGCCATTCTGTTTACATGATGTTCAAAGGAATCAGTTTTTACACTCTCTGTATCTTCTTTGACAAATATATCCGTCACTTCCTTCTCAAAACGGTTCTGATAATCCATAGAACTGACAGAAGATAAATGTCGAAAGCTCTCCTGCCCTGTTTTGGAAATGGAAAGTGTATCTGTATACTGTGTCATTTTCTTTTCTAAATCTGCCGGAACATTTTGCTTTGTATTTTTCCTGCTGTTATGTTCGATTGCAGAATATGTAATATTTGTATTATTGTAAATCTTCATAGCTGTTTCCTTCCCAGATAAATACCATCAGACTCTAATATCAATCGGCACATACCTTTTAATTGTGTCTGTTTGTACCATTTCTGCTGCCTCTAAACTATCTGTAGCAAGCTGCTCCTGCAAAACCTCGTCTGGAAGTTCTTCCATATTCTCCACAGTTTTTTCCGTCATCTGCTCTGTCATTTCTTCGGTTGTCTCCGAAAGTTCGTCCATGATTTCAGACATCATGCCCTTGTTTTCCTCTGTTCCAAGAGCTTCATCCACCATTTCTTCCTTTCGTTCTTCTTCTGTTTTAGGCTTATTCCTCTCAGCAGCTTCCGCAATCTTTTCGCCATGTTCTTCTGCCTCGTCCATGACATGAAACATCTGTGAATTATTATACTCCTGATTTGCTGCCGCAATTTCATCCTCATAATTATGAAACATTTCCAGCTTTTCAGAGATTTCTTCCAAACTGTCAGCCTTTCGGTTTTTCAAATTTTCTTTTTTGTGCTTCAAAAAAAGCCACCTTATTATCCCGTTCCTGCTGTCGCTGCAATTTTTCCTGTGTACTTTTCAACATATTAGAACTATTAAATCTATTTATCAGTAAACCTCCACCGGATAAATTGACTGTAAAACTCATCTGGTTCCTCCTTCCCGACAAATTAATACAAAAGATTTTTCTTCTTGTCATTTAGGCTTAACATACTATACTTCCTTATCTATCTTACTTGACGTTAGAGAGGAATCTTTTTTCGAATATGTACCATTGTTTGTATAAGTCGCACTTGCGCGATTCGCAGCATTTGATATACCAGCTGCTTTCTGGGCTGTTTTGCCTGCAAAGGAATTGTAACCTGTAAAAACCGTTTTCAATGAACCGATATCTGCTTTCTTCAATTCATCTTCATCCAGCTCCAGCTTATTCCCCTTTCCTATGGTAATACCTATTTTAGAAAGTAAATGACTGGTTTTGTCTGTCATGCCTGTCATCCATGAAGCATTTCTAAGGACATCTTTTGTATTGGATTCTCCTGCCTCCTTAACAACATCATTATAATCATCAATAAAAGATTTCACTTTTTTGGTAATTGCATCCCAGTCATAATCCTCTACCTCTGTTTCTTCCCCGGTCTTTTCATCCTTCTTTTTTATTTTCTTTTTTTCCCAGAGTGACGCATCGTTTAGTGCATCTGCTGATTTTTTCAGGGAATCCGCACTTGTTTTCATCAGTGTAAGCTTCTGTGAAGTATCGCCTTTCCCCGATAATTTTTCTGCATCCTGCTTTGCATAATATGCTTTCATAAGTTTTCCATAGCTTCCGTTTTTAATCGCAGCATAATCAGAAAGCATATTGGTGTTTCCTACGGATGAACTGTCGGAAGTTCCTCCAAATAATGCGGAATAATCTACATTGCCGTTATATTTACTTGTGTAATCACTAAAACTCTTAATCTCTGACATAATACCATTCTCCTTTACCAACTATAAACGAATATCAATCGGTGTATACACTGCCTGCTGTGTTGCATTCTGTGCATTTTCCAGAGTCGGTGTTTCTACTGTCACCTGCGTTTCCCCTTTGATATCCGTATTCTTTACGCTGTCTGTCTCCTCTGCCGCAGCCCCCGCAGATTCCTGTGTTTTCTCGGATTTATCAGTATTGTTCTTTGTTGCAGTGTCTTCTGTATTGCTGTTCTCCGCTTTTGCAGCTTCTTCTACTGATTTATTTGCATCTGCAAGTGTAGACATCTGTGCTGCTGTCGCAGACTGTGCCTTTGCCTGCAGCTCTGCCAGTTCTTCTTCCTTCTTCTCAGTATTTCCTTTTCCGGCATCCTGTTTGATTTCAGATTCAAGCACACTGGCACGTCCCTGTATCTGTGTTGCCATACTTCCCTGCACCTTTGCCTGTTTCATGGAAGAATCTGCACAGATCATCGCCTGCATACTTGCCTGTGACAATCCGGTGTCTTTCTTTTTAGAAGTGCTACTTGTTCCAGCCACCATATCATCCATAGATGACGAATTTTTACTCTGCTGTTCCTTTCTCTGCTCGATCTGGTGCTGTCTTAACTGCTGATTGAGATTGTTAATCTCCTGCTGTATCTCCTGACGCTTTTTCATCTTATCCTCTAATGACATTTCTTCATTCGATGATAAATCCTGTAGCTTCTGCTGTGCATTTGCAATCTGATTCTGAATATTTTTACTTACAGAATCATTCCCCTGTGTCATTCCCATTGTTCCTGTCTGCGTATTTGTCCCACTAAATCCATTGATTCTCATTCTAATCCTCCTTGTTTTGCGAAGCAAAATCCGAGCCCCATGGCGAGGAGAGGATTTGGCCTCCTTGAGCTTAAATTCTGAAATCCGTTTCCTTAAAAATCTGTACAACATGATTTCTCTTTACTGATTCTTTCGGCATATCTTTCTTTACAATAAACAGCGATGTTGTGAACCGCCCTTTTTTTGTTGTGAAGCAAATAAAAAACACCTCGAAGGTGCTTTTTGTCCTTATTCTACCTGTAACATAATACTTAGAACCACTTCCTGATTCTCCTGCTCTAAAGATATATCTCCCATATACATCCTTGCAACCCTCCGGATATTATGCAGTCCAATTCCATGCTCCTTCCCGAATTTCGTTGTTTCCGGCAGATCACTGTCCTTATAATTTAACTCTCCCCCATATCTGTTCTTTATGGTTATCATAAAAATACTGTTTTTCCGAAAAGAAGAGATACTGATATAAGGATTTTCTCCACTTACATTTTCCATGCAATTATCCAGTGCATTGTTTAAGATCACGCTTAAATCAAATGCATTTAATTTCGTATCCCCCGGATAATGAAATCTGATATAAAACGAATCTGCTTTTCCTTTGCTTCTCTTAACTTTTCCATCAGAATCACATCAATGACAGGACTCCCCGTTTTAATCTCAGGAGATATTTCATTCCACTCCTTTTTCAAATGCTCCATATATTCTGCTGCATCATCCATATGATTCTCTGCCACAAGATGTTCCAGCATCTGTATATGATTCCCCATGTCATGACGCAGGCTGCGGATATCCTGATACAGCTTTTCCACTTCCCCGATATGCTTTTTCATATCACTGACCTGATTTAATACCAGCTCCTGACCTGTCTGTTCTTCCTGTGCCACCTTCCAGTTTTGAAACATCGTAGTCATAACAAGAATTGCTATGATAGAGATAAAATAATGCACAAAGCTTAAAGCTCCATAAAATCCATAGGTATCTGTCAGGCTCTTTCCTGTATCTTTTTCATAAATATTCAGATAATATTGTAGAATGCCATATCCTGTAACTCCCACAAGAGAAGGTATGATGAGCATTACCAGCTCTTTAACGTTCATTTCATCATTTTTGTATACATATGCTTTATTGATCAGACCGATTGCAACTGCAAGGAAAACGATACAAAGCACAATATCCAGAATTCTCGTTCCAGCATAAAGTCCATATTGCAGCCATTGTCTTCCTGCAATCGTATTCCCAAAAACCAGAGCTTTTGTGATAAAATCATCCAGTCTGTCTGCCATTGCAACCGCAAGCCAACGGATAGAAAAAAATGTCACTGCAAGAAATATTTTCTGATAGATGTTTCTTCTGTCCTGTACATACATCACAAGAAATGCAGCCACAACCCCCAGCATATATGCAGAAAAATTGCCAATCTGCTGCGGTATCAGATACAGCACAGACATAATTCCAATATAAACAATACTGACCAGAGCAGCTTCCCTTTTCTTTTTTCATATATGGATATACAAAAACACCAAAACAGATTCCTGTAATAATCAAAATTGCAATAACAGAAAACTTCGATGTGATCATCCAGCATCTTTCCACTAAACTCATCTGACTTCATTTCCTTTCCTCTGGTTATACTTCAGATACCTCCTCACAAACTCCGGATAATTCTTTTTTGCAATCAATGCAGTTCCATTTTTCATAGTTACACAAGTTGCATCATATTTTTCTACATATTTAAAATGTACAAGATAGGCTCTGTGTGTTCGGAAAAAATCTGTTCCTGCCATATCACTTAATTCCTGTAATTTACCATAGTATTCAATATCCGTACTTCGTGTATGGATAATAACTTTCCGGTTATACACCTCGGCATACACAATATCACGCAGAAAAATCTTTATATGACTTCCGGCGGTCTGTACCATAATATACTTTTCGTCTTTTTCAAGTCTGGAACTCCTTTTTATGTTATGGACTGCCTTTGTCACAACCTCTTTCAATTTCTCATCGGAAAATGGCTTAACCAGATAATGAAATGCTCCGACATCAAATGCCTGAAAAACATACTCCTCTGCTGCTGTCACAAAAATGAGTATCATATCCTCATTGTCCTGACGAAGCATCTTTGCCGTTTCCATCCCATCCATTCCCGGCATCTGAATATCCAGAAAAAGAATATCCGGCTTACTGCCACTTGCGATCAGTTCATCACCCGATAAATATTTATCTATAACCGCATCCGGCAATAGCTTTTTTATTTTTTCCTCCAGTATCTGAACCATAGATACTTCATCATCGCAGATAGCAATTCGCATGTTGTCACTTCCTTTTTGTCTGATAAATATATTTATTATATCGGACGAACAGATTATATCTGCCACAGTTGTTGTGAAATGACCTTTTTTTGTTGTGAAAAGAGCAGTAAACCATTATTGGTTCACTGCCCTGTCTTTTAGTCATGTCTGCACTATTAAAGAAATGAAATAAACTCCTTCATTGGTATACGCTGGGATTCGTGTCTATTTGCATCTGCTTTATCTTTTAACTTATCGGAATACTACTTTTATCTAGAGTAGTAGTAATTTATGAACTCAATGCCGCTACCAGCATGAATATCTTTCCGTTTTTTATCTACTATTTACTAAAACGCAATCAACAATCTAAATCTGCAAATCAATAGTATTTCCTTCATTATTGTTCTTTTCCTTTGATTCCTCTGCGGATATATCTGCCTTTATTTTGCTATAAGAAACATTTCCTTTCGCTTTTTCGCCATACTCTTCCTTCAAACGAGCTAACTCATCATTATAAATTGATGTAAACACTCTTGCTCTTGCAAATTCTTCATCTGTACTTATAGCTTTCCAGTTTCTTGACTCTGGATTATAAGAAAGCGTTTTATTACCTTTTGAATCCCAAAACATACATGCAGCATTCATTTTGCCACCAGTTTTTTCATGCTTGATTCATATATAGCCTTTCTATCAGGAGATACTGTTTCTCCATGCTGCATACACAATTTTCGATAAGCATCATCATCCCTTTTTCCAGTAGCAAACTCTTTTCTTGCAAGTTCTTTTATTGCTTCGTCAAATTCTTCCTCTGACATCGCTGGTTTATCTCGTTTTGTCATGATAGTATCCCAGTTTGGTTTGGTAAAATTAATGTCCACAGGCTTAAATCTTAATGAGAAATTACCATAATCACATTGTGCTAACGGATCATTTGAACTTGCTTTTTTTCTGAACATCTGCTGAACCATTTGAGCATATTGCGAATAATTATCTCTTGTTATCTGCATAATATATTCCTCCATATTGGCATATATTTCATCTGTTCCAAATTCACTAGATTGAAAAATCAAACCTTCCACCGATTTTATTCTCCTCCGGTTTGATAGAATCCCAGTCAATGTTTTTGATCTTATCCAAAAGTTCTTCTTTTGAATTTGCCTGAACCATAGTTTTTCTTACTTCGGTTTGCTTTGACTGTTCCTTTTTCTTTGCCTCTTTCTTCTCAGCAGCTTTCTTTTCCTGAATCTTTTCAAGATATTCTTTCTGACTGGCTGATGATTTTTCCAATTGTGCAAAGAAGGTTGTAGTTCCGTCACTATTAAAAGAGATGCCAATTTTGTTATTTTTGTATCAGCATCTGCATTGCCGTTAGTCTTACCGAATGTTCTTTCAAATCCGAACTGGGCATTGATTTCATCTGACATACGCAAAGCTCCCTCAATGCTATGCATTTTTTCTGCATAATATTTCGGATCAGACGCCATCTTCTCCATTTCTTCCTTTGAGAAAATAACCGTATACTCCTTATCACTTTGGGCTAAAATATCTTTGGCATTATCACCATTTTCAAAATCGGCAACCATAAAATCCATGTCGTTTCTTGATCCACGCAAATTCTCCAGCATTTTTTGTGCCGCTTTACTGAGATTTTTTTCAGCGATGCTTTCAGTTGTATTTTCCTTTAATTTCGTATTTTCTGTTGTTTGTGCTGTTTCTTTTTTCTTATTTGCTGTACCAGTCTTGTAGTTGTTCTGGTAATTTGCATAAGCAGCCGTGGTTGTGCTTACATTCATTGACATATCCGTTGTCCTCCTTGTACATATCACATCGTAAATCTGTTTACCTGTTCTTTTCTATATATCGGCATAATTGTTTCGATTATGAATCTTATCATAAAGTTCTGGACTTCACTTAAAAAATCAAAAGTGCCACCTGGCACTACTCCTATGCTCATTTTTTCTTGCGTACAATATTTATTTTATGCTCTGGCTTCAAAAGAAGGTCTATCCTGATCCAAATAATCCGGCATCTCTCTCAATTCTGAACTTCCATTCTCTTTTACGAAATTATATTCGCTCCAATAAATAGAATAAAATTCATCTTTTTTTGCAAGTTCCGCTGGTGTCATCTCATAGCCCCAGCCATTTCCGAGATTAGATAATACCGTTACTCCCTGATACTGAATTTCAGCACCATAACCACCAGTAGTTAGAATTGGACAATTCAATGTTCCTCCTACCGCCAGTGCAAACTTCTTTTCAGCAAAATTACTGCTTTTTCCTTCTGCCTTCTCCAAAAAATCCAATAATGATAATTCTCCACATCCTTTGCATTTCGGATTGCCAGTTTGTTTTTTTATAGTATTTTTAGCCTGTTCATATAATTGTTTTCTATCAGGTGCAACATCTGATAGATATTCTGCCCGTAAACCAAGAACCTGTCTGGAAATATATTCGTACTCTGTCTTGTTTGCTGTCGTAGCTGCTCGTCGTGCCAGTTCTTTAATTTCACTAACAAATTCCGCATGCGTTTTTGAACTTTTCCCTTTTGTTGGAATATAAGGCCAATTCGGTTCTCCGTTACTGCATGAGGAAATTAATTGCTCTTTTCCAACAGTTCCTATACCTGACAATGATATACCCATTAACTCAACTCCTTATGTGACACTTCATAATCACCAAATATGTCATTAATTCTTGTTTCATATGCATACCACCGTGTAAATACAGACATATTCCCCAGGAAATTTTTAACTTTAGAGGTATCTTCTGACTTCGGATAATAATCTTCCATCAAATCCCAGACATTACAAATTTCCCCTTCCGATCCGGTGCGTAACGTCTGAAATGGAACCTTTAAATCGTAATTATTCTCTCCGATTGTTATTTTCAGATTTCCATTAAATTTATTGTCCTCTGTAAAAGATGTTACCTGTTCCTTGAAAAACATCTTAAAATTCTCAGGCGGTATCGCTGATTCCTTTGCCAGACTACTCCTGCCAGCCTGATTTCTAAACTCAAAATTCCATGTGCTGTTAAAATCAAAACCACCATCTAATGTAAGACTGGAATTTGCTTCGATTTTATCACAGTCAATCTCATCCAAATCCCATTTTTCGGTCATTTGCTTGACAGATTCCCTCAATGCCGCATTGGTTTCATTGCATTGATAGTAATAATCTGAATTATAATAAGTCCAGTCACTGTGACTATCAGAATAGTATTTCTCATTCAATGCTTTTCCTTCCTGATAGTTTGCCTGACTTGCTGCCCTTGCATTTTCTTTTGCAAATACCTCATACATCTCACTTACGATTTGTGTATTATCTGCTTCATTGGTTCCGGATGTCTGATGCTGACTTGTCCGATAGGTACGCATGGAAGTACAACATTCCTCAAAATAGGAATTAAGTTCATCCCTGCTCACCTTTCCGGCATAAAAATCGGTCATATGACTGGATATATCTTTCTGCATATCATAACCAAAGGAATCTCCGAAGGTACTCTTGGGCATCCCTGTCACTACATTAAATTTTTGATAACAGTCACATACATATACCAGTGGTTCTGCCATATATTGATTTATATTTTCATTTTCCTGAACCGCACATTCCGTACTAAATTGAGGGATATTATTCTGCTTACGTTTATTATCATACGGCACGCCATTCACAGAATAATTAGCATTAATCTGCATAGTGCAAGTCCTCCTTATTAATCACGTGACACTTTATAATTAACATAATCACCGTCACTTTCATAATGACTCATTAGATTTTTTGTTCCCTGAACATTGCCATACATTGCTCATTCCCATATAAGACACATTATTAAATCACACATTTTACGCTTTCATATCGAAGTTGCCTTGTGATATTATGTCTTCGTTTATACTGCCAGCCTTTTCTTCACTATTTAATGCTTTTCTCGCCTCACTAAATGCCTCATAATATGTCATTTTTAATGCTGAATGAACCTGTGACTCTGCTTTTGTTTCTTTTTCCTGCCAGCCTACTCCCCCTGTATAGGTCAAAACTTCTTCGCCATCTTCATTGTATACATGAATTGCCGAGCCTGTCCCTGTTCCCTGATATTTTGCCTCATAAGGTATTCCAAACAACATACAGAGCCATTTTTTGTCTGCTTCCTCAACTTCTTTCATTGCTGACATATTACCTGAATTCATTGATTGACTAAACTTTCCAATTAAAGCAGCTCTATTCGGGGCTACTTTGCTTACTTCCGTCTTTCTCAAATTCATAAATGCATTTCCCATATATACATTGTCCTGTGCATCTTTTTTTGCCAGATCAACAATCTTCTCTTTTAAAGAATCCGTTAATTTCCATTTGCTTTTTTTAGAAGATTTAGAAACATTTTTATTCGATGTGTTCCACACTTTTGCTGTGCTATAATTATTTGATATTTCCATTTAATTGAATCACCTCTCTGTTCTGTCATTTATGTAATCATACAATTCCTTATATGACAGATAACCTGATAAGTTGTTCGAATCATATTGTAACTGCATAAATTCTTTAATCATGCTCACATAGTCTTTCTTTTCATTTATGCTGTCAGAATCATAAGTGATGTTGCCATTCACACCACCAGCCGCATTCATGAAATCTCCAAAAGCATTTTTCGTAAAGCCTTCTACATCACTATATGTTGTATATGCAAGCATTTCCAAATAACTTGCATTTCTTGGATCAACATCATTTATCTGTACATTTGTATCTGTGTAATTTCCTTCTTTGTCCCAATATCTTACCCTGTATTCTGGGTTTGCCGAATCATATGCATCTGATTTATATACAGATGCACTACTGCCATCCGGAAATCCTACTGCTGTTAATGCATTTCCACTATCTTCTGTTCCCGACATATGTAATGTAATATTAGAAGATGTACTACTTACATTTGATAACAAACCGGAATTCATACCGTTTGCTTTCGCAGTGTTTCTTTTTGTTCCTGTATAATAATTTGAATAATTATAACCGTTAATTCCTGCTATACTCATTTTCGTTTCCTCCAATTATTTTCATTCCTCTGTCATTCGGAATCTATTCACTCTCCATAGCATAATAATCCCAAATACCATTAAGCATTTTCCGATCACCATCTGATACATTCAGATTTAGCCTTAAATCTTTCCAATCACCCGAATACTGCTGCGATAATTTCTGGTTATCCGACTGGATGGCGGATAAAAATGCCTGATATGCCGAATTTTGGATAACCCCCTTTTCTTTAGATTTAGCAGTATTCTCCTGGTTCTCACCTA
>ENA-OQJH01000312-OQJH01000312.1-human-gut-metagenome-genome-assembly--contig:-NODE-312-length-27847-cov-2.643651_pt1 | contig 27847 bp, 29 predicted proteins | sample MGYA00242597_ERZ504763 | MGnify/ENA primary metagenome ERZ504763 (study PRJEB26092, sample SAMD00036359) | human gut metagenome | host: Homo sapiens | study: EMG produced TPA metagenomics assembly of...
TCAATTAGCCATTAGACTACATCAAACATTTCACCCGGTTATTTGTTATTATATACATAAAATAACAAATACCATTATGACTGAACAGATAACCAACATTCCCGACAAAGGAAATAAAAAAAGAATAGTCATTGTCGGAGGAGGATTTGGCGGGTTAAAGATTGCACGCAAACTGAAAAGACAACACTACCAAGTTGTGTTATTGGATAAAAACAACTACCATCTTTTCCAGCCGTTACTTTACCAAGTAGCCACATCAGGCATCGAGCCCAGTGCTATTTCATTCCCATTCCGCAAGATATTCAAAGGATACAAAGACTTTCATATCCGCATATGTGAAGTACAACAAGTACATCCTGAAGAACAACAAGTCACCACTTCCATCGGCAGTCTAAGCTACGACTATCTGATTATATCTACCGGATGCTATACCAATTATTTCGGCAACAACGAAATAGCTAAACGCACCATGTCCCTCAAGACCACAGCAGAAGCCTTGCATAATCGTAACCAAGTACTTGAAAGCTTTGAAAAAGCATTGAACACTAATGACTCCAAAAAGCGGGAGCAACTGATGACCTTCATTATAGTCGGCGCAGGAGCAACTGGTATTGAACTGGCAGGGGCACTAGCCGAAATGCGTAAATTCATCCTTCCGCACGATTATCCCGATCTAGACACCAGTACGATGAGAATCATATTAATAGATGGTGGTCCACGCTTGCTTTCCGCCTTCTCCCCCCAATCTTCCGAAGAAGTAAAAAAATACCTCACTCATTTGGGAGTAGAAATATTATTGAACCAACAAGTAAAAAATTACGAGAATAATATGTTGGTACTGGATGACGGGAATTTTATAGAATCAGCCAACGTTTACTGGGTAGCAGGCGTAAAAGCAAACAGTCTAGCAGGCCTTCCTGCCGAATGCTATGGTCCAGGCAACCGTTTGAGAGTGAATGAACACAATCAGATACAAGACTTTAAAAATATATTTGCTATAGGTGACACCGCACTAATGATTTCAGAAGAGTATCCTAAAGGACATCCGCAAGTTGTACAGCCTGCCATACAGCAAGCCATGAACTTAATAAAGAATCTGAGAAATATCGAAAAGGGCCAGCCGCTCATCCCTTTTAAATATTATAATAAAGGGTCTATGGCAACCATCGGGAGAAATAATGCAGTGGTAGAATTGCAAAAGATACGTTTCAGTGGATTTCCCGCATGGGCAGTATGGCTATTTATACACTTGATGAGCATAGTGGGGGTAAAAAACCGTTTATTTATTTTTATAGATTGGATGTGGAGTTATTTCACCTACGACCCATCCCTGCGACTTATCATCAAACCACAGCCTTCTAAAGAAGAGACAGAAAATAAAAGCAACGATAAATAAAGCTTCTTTATCGAGAAATCCCATAATTATAGAAACAATTTTCGAACTTGCCCGACTATCATTGAAACAAAGAGTATATCATGGTATCGGGCAAGGTTAACTCTTATTCTGGCAATTATAGCAACTATACTCCTTCATAGGACACGTCAACAATTGGCAAACGATTATAAACTAGCATTTTAAAGTAAAGGGATGAAAGGATCTACATTTTCAGGACGTTAAATTAATGTAAAAAACTGTTTCATTTCCCATCCCCCTTACCTCATTTTACTACTTTTGCGCACACTCAGCCTATAAATGTGCAAAAGTTATCATGGAACTAGAACAGAGTTTTATTGCTCTTATCGAGCAAAGTATAAAAACAAATTGGTATTTAAACGCTCTTACAGACTATAAAGCATCACATTGCAATACAGAGATGTGGCCCGTAAAATAGAGAAAATACATATCTTGCTGGAAAATGCCGGCATTGAAAAGGGAGATAAAATAGCCATTTGCGGGCGTAATAGCGCTCATTGGACAGTAACTTACCTTGCCGTCATCACCTATGGTGCCGTAGTTGTACCTATTCTACATGAATTCAAAGCCGACCAGGTACACAATATTGTAAACCACTCTGAAGCCCGCCTGTTGTTCGTAGGCGATCAGATATGGGAGAACTTGAATGAAGCAGCTATGCCTCATTTGGAAGGTATCATAGAATTGAAAGATTTTGGCGTACCCGTATCCCGTTCGGAAAAACTAGCTTATGCCCGCGACCATCTGAATGAGATATTCGGACACAAATTCCCCTGCCGATTCCGTCCTGATGATATTTCTTATGAAAAAAGAAAAATCAGAAGACCTAGCCATCATTAATTACACTTCAGGTACTACCGGATATTCCAAAGGCGTGATGCTGCCCTATCGCAGCATACTCTCCAACGTACTCTACTGTAAAGAAAAAATAGGTCTGAAAGCAGGTGACAGCGTCGTATCCATGTTACCTTTGGGGCACGTATTCGGCATGACTTTCGATTTTCTTTACGGTTTCACAGCAGGCGCCCATCTATGGTTTCTTACCCGTATGCCATCACCCAAAATCATAGCCGAATCATTTGCGGAAATCCGCCCGCGCGTTATAGCCTGCGTACCACTGATTGTGGAAAAAATATTCAAGAAAAATATTCTTCCCAAAGTAGACAACAAATTAGGTAAACTGCTATTACATGTTCCCATCATCAGTGATAAGATAAAAGAACTTATCAAGCAGAAGGCGATGGAGGTTTTCGGCGGAAATTTCATCGAAATCATCATCGGAGGTGCTCCTTTCAATGCCGAAGTAGAAGCCTTTCTAAAAATGATAGATTTCCCATACACCATTGCATACGGAATGACTGAATGTGGTCCCATCATTTGCCATAGTCATTGGACAGAACTGAAATTGGCATCTTGCGGAAAAGTTGCCGCACGTATGGAAGCCAAAGTACTGTCTCCCAACCCATCAGCCATTGCGGGTGAACTGGTATGCCGTGGAGCCAACCTGATGTTGGGCTATTATAAGAACGAGGAAGCGACACGGCAAGTCATTGACACTGAAGGATGGTTGCATACAGGTGATATGGCGACAATAGATGAAGACGGAAATGTTTTCATCAAAGGACGTTGCAAAAACCTGTTACTCACTTCTTCCGGACAAAACATTTATCCGGAAGAAATAGAGTCCAAGCTAAACAATATGCCATACGTATCAGAGTCACTGATTATTCTGCAACAAGATAAACTGGTGGGCCTAATCTATCCGGATTCCGATGATGCTTTTGCTCACGGCTTGAACCAATCAGACCTTGTACGAGTAATGGAAGAAAATCGCCTTGAACTGAACAAACAATTACCGGCATTTTCCCAAATAGCCCGCTTCAAGCTATATCCTGAGGAATTTGAAAAAACAGCCAAGAAAAGTATCAAGCGCTTCTTGTACCAAGATATAAAAGAATAAATCAAGGATGTATCAAAAGTAAAATGGCGTATCATTTTGCTAGTAGGAGCTAGGTTCGCTCACCCTAAAATGGTTTGCTTATGCATTTGGGCAGACAAACCCTGCCCCTACAGCTGACGACATGATAGCACGATCGGACTTTTGATACACTCACACCCCGTATGTATAAGGGTACACATACGGTATTATTTACATATCCTATTTACAAAAGTTCAGATAATTCGTTCTGCACACGTCCTGCCACTTCTTCCATAGGCACTTCACACCCCAATTCTTTCTGTAATGAAGTAACCCCTTTATCCATGAATCCACAAGGATGGATATAACTGAAATAACGCAAATCCGTATTTACATTCAGCGCCAATCCATGCATTGTCACAAAATGACTGCTTCTCACTCCTATTGCACAGATTTTCCGTTCCTGCGGAGTTCCCGTTGCCAGCCATACTCCGGTTGCTCCCTTCACTCGCCCAGCCTCGATGCCATAAGATGCGCAGACCCTGATCACCGCTTCTTCCAACACATGAATATATTCCTTCAACCCCAAATGATAATCCTCCAAATTCAAGATAGGATAACAAACCAATTGTCCGGGACCATGATAAGTAATATCCCCTCCTCGATCAATATGATAAAGGGTGGCACCAATCATTTTCAATTGCGCCTCCCCCAACAACATATTCGTCTCCTTTCCACTCTTGCCTAATGTATAGACATGCGAATGTTCTACAAAGATAATTCTATTTTCATACGTTTTTCCCACTTGTTTAGCTTCCACCACGGCATTAAATAATTCCGTCTGCCGCTCCCAAGCCTCAGAGTAGGGAACTAATCCCCAATTTTCAATTTTCATGATACCTCCCAGTTTTAAATGTAAAATAGGATAGGGTTCGCCCGATGCGTCTTTTGCATCCCTGCCAATAACCCGAAATCCAAAATGGCTATAAAAGCCGGACGCTTTCTTATTCTGTTCGTTTACATCGACATAACGTACATGGCAATGTTCCAAAGCATAACGTATCAATTGTTTTCCTATTCCCGTACCTATGGCACGCGGGTGAACAAAGAGCATTTCAAGCATAGTTCCATTAATGCCCATGAATCCTTCTATACCAGCATTGTCACGAATCATGTAAAGCGGCATACTATGAAGATAAACACTCCATACCAGTGGTTTTAACTTCTGAATATATGCTTCAGGTATGAATGATGAGTAGCACGCACCGAAGCTTCCCATAAACAGGTCAATTCATCAAAGTCATCGGGTGTAGGTTGAATAATTTGATACATATTACTTTTTTCTGCAAAGGTGGGATAATTATTGTATATTTGCAACCCCAATCAAAAGAAAGAATATGTTGTCGTACATCAATGATTTTCCAATGGAGTTCCGCGACTATATCGCAAGTGAAATTATCCCACAATACGCTGATTTTGACAAAGCACATCGTGTAGATCATGTATTGAAAGTTATAGCAGAAAGCCTCAAATTGTCTCAATATTATGACGTAAACCGCATGATGGTGTATGTTATTGCCTCCTACCATGATCTGGGACTCTGTGAGGGACGAGAGTTCCATCATCTCATTTCAGGGAAAATACTATGGGCGGACAAGAAATTAAGGAAATGGTTCCCTGAAGAGCATATTTTGATTATGAAAGAGGCAGTAGAAGATCACCGTGCATCCAACAAGCATGTCCCTCGTAGCATTTATGGCAAAATTGTAGCGGAGGCCGACCGTATTATTGATCCGGACATTACCTTGAGACGGACGGTACAATATGGTCTTTCCAACTATCCCGAGCTAGACAAAGAAAAACAATACATACGTTTTCTGGCACATCTGAAAGAAAAGTATGCTGAAGGTGGTTATTTAAGATTATGGATACCTCAATCAGCCAATGCTGTACATCTGCAAGAATTACGACAACTGATAGCCGATGAGGAAGAACTTCATAAAGTATTTGAAAAGATCTATTCACAGGAAACAGAAACGATACAGAATTTAGAAAATATCCCTATATTTGTCCGGAACAAAAAAAATAACAGTATATGAAAAAGCTGGTTCTATCCATTTCTATGTTTCTGATTGCCGCTACTACCTTTGCGCAGTCCGAAGTGGTAACAGATAGTATTCCGCCCATTTCATTGGATGGTTACAAGAATTTTAACGGATTTATGCTGGATATGGGTTCCATGATTGTGGCCCCTCCCCCTCTGATAGCCCCGCAACTTTATTATCAGCCTTACAACAATAATACAATTGCGAATTACAATGAAATATTCCGTCCCAATATGAATATCATTTATGACAGAGGGTCTTACAACCATGTATTTACCCCCATGTATCCGGGAATGGGAATCTATGGATTCGGAACAATGTCAATGCCTCCTACCTTACAAAGTGCAACCTTTAAATTGAAAAACGGATTACACATAACCACATACGGTGAATATGACGCTGACGGGAACAAAGTACGAAATCCAAGCGCATTGCCTTGGGAAAGAAATAATTTCAATGGAGCTTTCGAAATGAAATCAGAAAATGGGAACTTCGGAATACGAATAGAAGTACAAAGAGGGAGAAACAATCCTTTTTAAATTATAAACTAAAAAATGGAAAATGAAAAGACAGCCATGCAAAACAAAATCTCCGCACGGCTGCTTTTTATTTATTTTAATTCAATCACAACTTTCTCCAATTCAGACTCAAGCTGTTCAACACTACACTGACAGAACTACATGCCATGGCAGCACTGGCAATCATCGGGTTAAGCAAAATACCATATAGTGGGAACAGAATACCTGCCGCCACTGGAATGCCTATCAAATTATAGATAAATGCCCAAAAAAGATTCTGATGGATCAACCGTACAGTTTTATAGGAAAGCTTAAAAGCTTTGGGTAACAACAACAAATCCGAAGTCATTAACGTAACCATCGCTACATCCATGGCAATATCTGTACCTTTACCCATCGCAATACTTACATTGGCACGGGCCAACGCCTGCGAGTCATTAATGCCATCGCCTACCATAGCTACGACTCTTCCTTCAGCCTGTAACTCTTTAATAACATTCTCCTTATCGGCCGGCAAAGCATCCGAAATAAAACGATTCGCATCAATTTCTCCGGCCACATTCTGTGCAGTAAGATGACCGTCACCGGTCAACAATACAATATACTTTCCACTCTCCTTCAATTGTTTGACCGCTTGTCTGGAAGTATCTTTTATTTTATCACTAATAGCGATAACCGCCAGCAATGTATTTCCCTCGCCAAAATAGACCAAACTCTTGCCACTCTTCTCATAATCCTCCACCATCCCTTTCAACAAGTCGGAAATTCCCGCTCCAAAATCTTTCAGTAACCGATGGCTTCCTGCCCAAAAAGTTTTATTTCCACGGGTCACCACAATCCCCCGTCCTGTCCGGCTCTCAAAAGAATCAATGATTGCCGGCTTCTCACCTTCCTTTTTCAAAGCCTCGACAATAGCCAAAGCCAACGGATGTTCCGATTTCAATTCAGCAGCATACAGAATTCCCTTATGCTCGTTCTGCCATCCGGCATCATGCAACCAGCCGGTCACCACAGGGCGCCCCTCAGTTACAGTACCCGTTTTATCAAGTACCACTGTATCCACTTTCCGCATCTGCTCCAAAGCTACTGCATCCTTTATTAAAATATGTGATTCGGCCCCTTTACCAATTCCTACCATCAATGCAGTTGGAGTAGCAAGTCCCAAGGCACACGGACAGGCAATAACCAAAACAGACACTGCTGAAAGCATAGCGTAGGAAAAGTCATCCGCTCCACCTGCCACTATCCAAATAAAGAAAGTAAAAACAGCCACAGCAAGAACAACAGGAACAAAAACCGCTGTCACTTTATCCACAATACGCTGGACCGGAGCTTTAGACCCCTGTGCTTCCTGCACCATGCGGATAATCTGTGCTAACACCGTATTTTTCCCCACCTTTTGAGCAGTCATAATAAATGCACCATTCTGATTGATAGTGCCAGCCAGCACCTTATCACCCTGCTTTTTCTCTACAGGAATAGGCTCACCGCTTATCATGCTCTCATCTATAAAGGTATTTCCTCCGACAATGACTCCATCCACCGGAATTTGCTCGCCGGGACGGACGCTCACCTTATCGCCGACCTGGAGGTCGGCGATCAAGATATCCTCTTCCCTGCCGTCTTTCACCACACGGGCCGTCCGAGGTTGTAATCCCATCAGTTTACGAATAGCTGTGGAAGTTTTTCCTTTTGCTTTCTCTTCCATCAGTTTGCCAACCAATACGAAAGCTATTATAACAGTGGCAGCTTCATAATATACATGAGGTTCCAATCCGCGGCTGTACCAAAATTCGGGATAGAACGTATTAAACAAACTGAACAAAAATGCGATGGAGGTGCTAAGTGCCACCAACGTATCCATATTACTGGTACGCTGAAGCGTCTGTTTCCAGGCATTCATATAGAAAGAACGCCCCGAATATAAAATAACAGGAAGTGAAAGCAACAGCATCCACCAGTTTACTCCCGGAACATTCATCAGAAACATCCCCAAAACAGCTACCGGTAAAGCAAAAATCCAAGCAACGATAGTCTTCCGCTTCAACAGTCCGTAATAAGATTGCTCCGCTTCCTCTTGCTCCTGTACAGAGTTATCCTCATCTATTATCAAATCAAACCTATTTCATCACAGCCTCTTTCAGTTGTTGCGGAGACACAATATCCGGATTATAAGTCACCGCCAAAGTAGCCGTCGCCAAATTAACCGATGCATTTTCCACGCCTTCTTGCTTCCTTACAATTTTCTCCACGTTGCCGGCACATGCCGCACAATGCATTCCCGTAACGGGATATAGTTTTTTTGTCATATCGTTCATATTCATTTCTTTACTTATTTATTATAGCTTATCAACGGACAAATTTAGCAAAAAGTTCATGCAATCTTGTTGCAAACAGATAAATATATTTTCGCTTTTTAGATGGACATTTCACGAAGTTATTCTATATTTGTGGAGAAAGTTAGGATAAGTAATCCATGCAAATAACAAAAGTTATGAAAAAAAGAAATCTCGTATTGTCTGTTATGGCAACTTGCCTTGTATCCTGCTTTTTATTATCGGGATGTAATGGACAAAAACAAATTGATAGTGAAACAGTGAAGACTGTAAAGGTGGAAGAACAAGCCCATTTACAAGATGACACAGTCTCTCCCACCTGTCAGATTACTATTGATTATAGTTATTTAGCAAAATCTGATGCTGCGGATAGCATAGTACAACGCATCAACCGCACCATACAAGCCCACATTTTGGGAAAAGAATATACCCGGATGAATCCGGAAGTCGCTGTAGATTCTTTTAAAAAATACCTACATTAACAACTACCGCAAAGATGTGAACGAGTTCTATCAGGAAGATATAAAAAATGGAACTCCCAAAGACGAACTTCCCACATGGTACAATTATGAATACGGACTGACCACCTATTTCAGCGAAGGCAAAGAAGGCATTCTGAATTTCATTGCAGAAACTTTTGAATATACAGGCGGAGCACATCCCAACTCATGGAACAAATGGATGAACTTCGAAAAAATACCGGCAAACTACTTGCTTTGAAAGATGTATTTATGGCAGGGTCGGAAAAACCGATAAGTGACATGCTGCTGGAAGACTGATAACAGAAATGGCTACCCGTTTGGAAGACAGCTCCATTACCTCACTGGAAGGACTTCAGAATGCAGGCATCTTGAATTCTACCAATATGTATGTACCCGACAATTTCTTGTTAGAAAAGGAAAAAGTATCTTTCCTGTATAACAAATATGATATCGCTCCCTATGCTGTAGGAATCATCACCCTTTCTTTACCCTACACATCGGTAGAAAAATATATGATACATTAAATAACGATTTTAAGTATAGAATGGAATTAATACTGAAATATTTCCCTAACCTCAGCGAACAGCAGAAAACACAGTTTGCCGCATTGTATGATTTATACACGGATTGGAATAGCAAAATCAATGTAATCTCACGCAAGGATATCGCTAATCTGTACGAGCATCATGTATTGCACTCGCTAGGCATAGCCAAAGTGATAAACTTCACCCCTGATACCCAAATTATGGACTTGGGCACAGGGGGCGGTTTCCCAGGTATCCCTTTGGCCATCTTATTCCCTGAAGTCCAATTTCATCTGGTGGACAGTATCGGAAAGAAAGTGAAAGTAGCTACAGAAGTAGCCAATGCTATCGGACTGAAGAATGTCACTTTCCGTCATTGCCGCGCCGAAGAAGAAAAAAGAAAATTCGACTTCGTTAGTAAGTCGTGCTGTCATGCCTTTGGGCGATTTAATAAAAATTATCCGTAAAACATCAGACAAGAACAGCATAACGTCCTGACCCAACGCTGATTTGCCTGAAAGGCGGAGAGTTGGAACAAGAAACAATGCCCGTGAAGCACAAAACAATGCTTTATGATCTGAAAGATGAATTCACAGAAGATTTTTTTAAAACTAAGAAAGTGGTTTATGTAACCATCAACGGTTAATAACTATAGATAAAAGAACAATGAAAATAAAGAAATTTGAATTCAATATGTTTCCGGTAAACTGCTATGTGTTATCGGACGAAACGAAGGAAGCCGTCATTATTGATGCCGGTTGCTTTTATGAAGAAGAAAAGCAAGCCTTAAAAAGATATATTGACAGCAATAACCTGACAGTGAAACATTTATTGAATACGCACCTCCATCTGGACCATATTTTCGGCAACCCATTCCTGTTACAAGAATACGGACTAAAAGCCGAAGCAAATCAAGCGGATGAATTTTGGCTGGAACAAGCCCCGGCACAATCACGTATGTTTGGCTTCCAATTGCCCGAAGCACCCGTGCCATTAGGAAAATATATCTTTGATGGAGATATCATTACTTTCGGCAATACCCAACTGGAAGCTATCCATGTGCCGGGTCATTCGCCGGGAAGTATTGTTTATTACTGCAAAGAAGACCACTGTATCTTCAGCGGTGATGTATTGTTCCAAGGAAGTATAGGACGTGCAGACCTTACAGGAGGTAATTTCGACGAACTTCGCGAACATATATGCAGTCGTTTGTTTGTACTTCCCCCCGACACGGTAGTCTATCCTGGTCATGGAGACCCGACCACTGTGGGAGCAGAAAAAGCGAACAACCCTTTTTTCCGATAAGATAAAACTTAAAATTTAACTTATATACTACTACCATGAAAACAGATTTATTAGCAGACCGACATATCGGTATACAGGAAGAAGACCTTCCCGTTATGTTGGAAAAGATTGGCGTAAAGAGTCTTGATGAACTGATTAACAAAACAATTCCGTCCAAAATCCGTTTGAAAGAACCTCTGCCACTGGCTGCTCCCATGACGGAACGGGAGTTTGCAGAGCACATTACCGAACTAGCTTCACAAAACAAGATTTATACCTCCTATATAGGTATGGGTTGGTATGATAGTATTACTCCGGCGGTCATTCAACGCAATGTATTCGAGAATCCTGTGTGGTACACCTCGTACACTCCTTATCAAACCGAAGTTTCACAAGGACGTTTGGAAGCATTGATGAACTTCCAGACTGTCATATCCGACCTCACAGCCATGCCATTGGCAAACTGCTCATTGCTGGATGAATCTACCGCCGCTGCCGAAGCCGCCACCATGATGCATGGACTTCGCACCCGCGACCAACAAAAAAGCGGAGCCAATGTATTGTTTGTGGATGAAGAGATTTTCCCACAGAATCTGGCAGTCATCCAAACCCGCGCCCTTCCGCAAGGCATGAAGATCCAAGTAGGAAATTACAAGGAATTGGTATTTACTCCGGAAATTTTTGCCTGCATCCTGCAATACCCCAATGCCAGCGGTAGCGTAGAAGACTATCGTGAGTTTGTGGAAAAGGCACATGCTGCCCATTGTAAAGTAGCCGTGGATGCTGATATCATGAGTTTGGCATTATTAGTTCCTCCGGCGAATGGGGAGCAGATATCGTATTCGGAAGTACCCAGCGCCTGGGTATCCCCTTGTTCTACGGAGGTCCGTCCGCAGCCTACTTCGCTACACGTGACGAATATAAACGCAATATGCCGGGACGTATCATCGGCTGGTCTAAAGACAAATATGGCAAACTGGCCTACCGTATGGCTTTACAGACCCGTGAGCAACATATTAAACGCGAAAAAGCAACTTCCAACATCTGCACCGCACAGGCATTACTGGCTACAATGGCCGGCTTCTATGCCGTTTATCATGGGCAGGAAGGTATCAAAAATATAGCAAAACGCATTCATAGCATTACCACCTGGTTGAACAAAGCCCTAACCCGCTTGGGATATGTACAGCATAATGAATTATTCTTTGACACCCTGCGTTTCAGTCTGCCCGACCATGTTTCGGCTCAGAAGCTGCGTACCATCGCATTGAGTAAAGAAGTAAACCTCCGTTACTATGATAATGGCGATGTAGGTTTCAGCATTGATGAAACCACCGACCTGAAAGATGTAAACCTGTTACTTTCCATCTTCTCCATTGCTGCCGAAGAAACCGTTCAAGAAGTGACAGACATTCCCGAAGCATCCTCACTGAATCGTGAACTACGCCGCCGTACTTCCTTCCTCACCCATGAGGTATTCAACAAGTATCATACTGAAACCGAAATGATGCGTTATATCAAACGTTTGGAACGTAAAGATATCTCATTAGCACATTCCATGATTTCATTGGGTTCTTGTACCATGAAACTGAATGCCGCTTCGGAAATGCTCCCACTCAGCAACTTAGGCTGGATGGCTATACACCCGTTAGCACCTGAGGATCAAACAAAAGGCTATCAGACACTACTTAATAACCTAAGCGAGCAGTTGAAGGTTATTACCGGATTTGCAGGAATCACTTTGCAACCTAATTCAGGTGCAGCAGGAGAGTATACAGGACTTCGCATCATCCGCGCTTATCTGGAAAGTATCGGACAGGGACACCGCAACAAGATATTAATTCCGGCATCAGCACGGTACGAATCCGGCTTCAGCCATTCAATGCGGATATACCACGTGACTTGCGCCTGTGACGATAAAGGTAATGTAGACGTAGAAGATTTACGTGCAAAAGCAAAAGCCAACAAGGATGATCTGGCTGCATTAATGATTACCTATCCGTCCACTCATGGTATCTTTGAACCGGAAATTGCAGAAATTTGTAAAATTATTCATAAATGCGGAGCACAGGTTTACATGGATGGTGCAAATATGAATGCACAGGTAGGTCTGACCAATCCGGGTACCATCGGTGCTGATGTATGCCATTTGAATCTGCATAAGACTTTTGCCAGCCCTCACGGTGGTGGCGGTCCCGGTGTAGGTCCCGTTTGTGTAGCCGAACATCTGGTCCCGTTCCTTCCAGGACATCAAGTTTGGGGTAACAGTGCCAATCAGGTTTCTTCAGCTCCATACGGTAGCGCAGGAATCCTGCCTATTACTTACGGTTATATTTGCATGATGGGCGCCGAAGGTCTGACCAATGCCACCAAGACTGCCATTCTGAGCGCCAATTATCTGGCAGCCTGCTTCAAGGATACCTACGGTATTGTATATACCGGTGCTACGGGCTTTGTGGGCCATGAAATGATTTTAGATTGCCGCTATCTGCATGACGAAACCGGTATCAGCGAAAATGACATCGCCAAGCGTCTGATGGACTATGGCTATCATGCGCCCACCCTTTCTTTCCCGGTTCATGGAACATTGATGATTGAACCGACTGAAAGTGAAAGTTTATGGGAACTGGATAATTTCGTCACTGTGATGCAAACCATCTGGCAGGAAATTCAAGAAGTGAAGAATGGCAGTGCCGATAAAGAAGATAATGTATTGGTCAACGCCCCGCATCCTGAATATGAAGTGGTGGCCAATGAATGGAATCACAGCTACAGCCGCGAGAAAGCCGCTTATCCTATCGAATCGGTACGTGATAACAAATTCTGGATCAATGTAGCCGGTAGATAATACATTAGGTGACCGCAAACTGTTGCCTACCCGTTATGGTAAGTTTGAATAAAAAAGCATTGTACTAAAAAGAAGAAGAGAGGATCAAAACTCAGTTTTTGAAAATATGAATTTATAATTTGAAATTTGAGCATCCTAAAAAACTAAAGAAAGGGTCGTATCATTAGTCAATACAGAGCTTGATACGACCCTTTTAAGTTTATAATTACTATCTGTAACTTTTCGGAGCTGTCATTTTAGTTTTGACACACCTCCTCCCTCTTTTCAGGAACTATCCTTTTACTTTATCCACAGTAGGAGCAGCTTGAATTCTATAGTCGTCCGAACACATAATATCAGTATCCTAATTCATAAGGCTGTTCTACAGCCGGAACCCCGTCAGACATCCATTCAGGCATTGCTTCTTTTTCAGATAATGATTAAAGAACTGGAACATACGTTTTTGAAAATCTATTTTGTTGGCAATCTTTGTCGGCCAATGCGGTTCGCCTGTATAGTTCAGCATCCAACAAGGCTTTCCAAGACGTTTCATTGCCACAAATATTCTATTCCCTGATACCAGGCACATGTCCGTCAGCATCATTATGCATAATTAAAACAGGTGTTTGTACCTTGTCCATCGTGAACAGAGCAGAGTTTTCCAAATAACGCAACGGAGTACTCCAAGGCGTACCGGCCAGACGGCTCTGAGTATGTTCATACTGGAACGAGCGCGCCAGCCCCGATCCCCAACGGATACCTCCGTAGGCACTGAACATATTGACCACCGGAGCACCTGACTCAATAGCCGCAAACAAATCAGTACGTGTAGCCAGATAAGCCACTTGATAACCGCCCCAACTATGTCCCTGCGCACCTATGGCTTTCTCGTCAATATAACCTTTGCCTATCAGCATGGCAACCCCCGGCATCAGACAGTTATAGCAACTCTCACCCGGATAACCGTCTACATAACGTATGTCCGGATTGAACACAATATACCCGTTACTGTTATAAAAATGATAATCAATGGTAGACCGATGCGGTTCCGGCATCCGGTAATTAAACAGAGTTTCTGAATTTCGCTCATAGAAACTCACAATCATCGGGTATTTCTTGGCCGGATCAAAATTAGCAGGCTTGTACACCACCCCTTCCAACTTACGACCATCTAAAGATATCCACGAAACCAATTCAGCAGTTCCCCACAAATAGTCTTTCTGTTGGTCAATGCCATGAGTCAACCGAATAGATTTCTTGAAATCGAGTGTAGCATAATGAAGGTCAGGATATTGCTCAAAACTTTCCATCGTATAGATTACATGGTCTGTATTTTTCGCCTTATAAATACTGCGTAACATATAGTTACCCGCTATCAATTCTTTGGGAGAAGCAGCGGTGGAAAAACGAGCCTTGTAATACCCGTTCCCTTTGGTCACTTCGTTAAAGCCTTTCAACAACTGTGGCTTGTTCAGGTCAACCACACGCTCCTCCTTATCCAGTTTTACCAAACGATATGAAATCCGGTTCTTACGTCCATTCATCGTCAGATTGACAGGTTCCTTCATGGCATCCGGATCGAATTTCCAAATATCATAACGGTCATAAATTAAAAGGGACTCATCCCGTTCCGTCCATCCGGCAGTTCCATGTGCGTTCGGATAGTCAGGTACATCATTCTCTTCATCCCATGCGAGGAAAGAAACAGGGGTAGTCAACTGAACCTTTTCCCATCTGCCATAGAAAGAGTATACCAACAACTGTCTGTTTCAGCATACCAATACGCATACTTGCCTTGTGGTGAAAGACGGTATCTGCCATAATCCGCCGATGCCAGTAATTTACGGCTGCCATCTTCCAAAGACACAGTGTAATAATCACTGCGTGTCCGCCCTTCCCACATGGAGGACAATGAATAAGGACGCGAAGTGGAAAGCAATGCCAACGGGGCATCTCCTTCATCTCCCAACAAAATCTGAGATAACTCCTCATCTGCCAGCTGACAAATACGACCACTATTTATATGATAAACCGCTTGATAGCTTCTTTTCAGCTCTTTCTCCTTATTATAATTCTGTACAGTATATTGCACCGGCTCGTCCCAACTCCACACCTGCACATTGGACGGTTCTCCGCCAATTGCAACGTATCCTTTTGTCTAGGCTCAGGCGATGTGCCAAAAAAACAACCGGGAAGCACTCTTCGAAAATTGTAATTTCCCATGCTCACTGATCACCCACCCTTTCGGAAAAGCCTGATTGCCACGTGCCGCAATTTCTTCTGCCGGTGCTCCCTGCTGTGACAACCACAAGCTCATGCCCTTATAGCAAGAATCTTTCTGTGCACAATATAAGAAAGCCAAGTTTGCTCCATCTTCATCAAAAGTTACCTGTTTAAACACCCCGTCACCTTCTTTTATCAGCGTCTTCACACCTGTTTCCGTATTCAGAAGATACAATCCCGGCTTTTCCTCTGCTTTATCACCTGCGGTTATATAATAAAGCATTCCGCTTTTCTCCGCAAAGTTGAAAGCTTTCACAGCAGGAGCCTCATACCGAGTACTGAGGTTTGCATTCAACGGTTGAACATACAAAGTCGAGTCTTTCCTTCCCTTCTGAAAAGCAACCCAGTCCACCTTCTCTGCCAGTTTGAATGTTTTCAGTGAATCAATCACTTCCCTGTCGCCCAAAAGCGAATAAATAACCAATGCATCCATCGGCAACTTATCTTTCTTTGTTTTCTTTATTTTCAGAGAATCCACTATCATCTTGCCGGGTTTCTGCGACACAACCAAATAGTCGGAAGAGGCCGAGAAAAGAAAACGGTCTGCCCGCGGGAAAGTGGCAAGTTCCTTCCCTTGTGCATCATACAAATTCACCACAGCATCCCCTTCCCAAGGTTCCATCTTGCATGCCACCCACTTTCCATTATCAGAAATAGATTGCCCGCTGATACGCTGCCAAGCAACTAAATTGTCTACTGTGAGACTTTTCGAGGCTGTCTGCGCCATAACAGGCGACAGATTCCCTATGCATAGGACAAGAGCCAGATACTTTACATGTTTCATATCCATTTTGTCGTTACTGATTAGTTCAATTTTTATAAAGGCTTATCTTTCTCATATTCCGTTTTATCTTCGGCCGCAACCAAATTTAATTCTCTACCGCTCTCTCCATACGAAACTGCATGACGTACTGCGAAATATTCCAAGAACAAATGGTCCAGCGTAAACAATAACCTATTCAGGTTCTCATTTCTGACAGAAGGTTTTGTATTCCTACTACGAATCCGAGACATGCATTTACGGCGTTGTTCGGGAGTCAAGACATCTGCCATCTATCCACTTTTTAGATAATGCAAATATATAAAAAAACGGATAAAAGTCTGATTCTAAACAATAATTTTGTACTTTTACTGCCATATATAATCCATATACATTCAACACCAAACAATAAAAGCCATGACAGCAAGAAACAAAGTTCTAACCATCATGGGTATTATTATACTCATGGGGGTTATCTCAATAGGATTCTTTGTATTTCCAATCGGAATTTCCATGTGCGCCATTACAGGCTTATGCTATGGCTGCAAATATAAAGACAAGTTGTTTATCAGATGGTCATCTGTAGGATTGGTAATAGGCATCGGACTTTCCATTTACACTTGGTGTTTAATCTCGTCAATGTAACACAGTATAAGTTCAGTAAAAAAAGAGGGGTTACGACAACCCCTCTATTTCACCATTCACGATATCAATATGCAATGCTTGCGGTTCCTTCGGCAATCCCGGCATACGCATTATTTCTCCGGCAATGACTACCAGCATCTCAGCTCCGGCATTCATCACAATATCTTGTACATGGAATTCAAAGTTATCTACGCACCGTAAATTTTGGGGTCGGTAGAGAATGAATACTGCGTCTTGGCAATACAGATAGGGAAATCTCCATATCCCAATTCTACAATATGTTTCAGTTTCTTACGGGCGGCGGCACTATAGGTAATGATACTGGCCCCATACAAGTTACAAGCCACCTTCGATATTTTAGTTTCTACACTATCCTCATCATCATAGGCATATTGCAAAGGCTCGGAAGGTTGTTCCTCAATGGTTTTCACAACCAGTTCCGCCAATTCTACTGCCCCTTCGCCACCATCAGTAAAGGCATTGTTTACTGCAAAGCCCACGCCTTTCTTCTCGCAATGGGTACGGATATAATCCACTTCTTCCTCCGAATCATCCCCATAACGGTTAAACGCAACGACAACTGTCTGACCGAAATATCTCAAATTACGCAAATGCTTATCCATATTGGCCACCCCCTGCTTCAAAGCTTCCAGATTGGGTTCCTTTATCTTATCCTGTGATACGCCGCCATGCATTTTCAATGCACGGGCAGTAACCACCAATACGGTCAGTTTAGGTGTGATACCTGCTTTACGGCACTTGATATCATAAAACTTCTCCGCTCCCAGGTCAGCCCCGAATCCGGCTTCGGTAATAGTATAATCACTAAAAGTCATTGCCATCTTGGTTGCCAGAATAGAGTTGCAACCGTGAGCGATATTGGCAAACGGTCCCCCATGAACAAAGGCAGCAGTATGTTCCGTAGTTTGTACCAGATTAGGAGAAAGAGCATCTTTCAAAAGAACTGTAATGGCTCCGGCAACTCCTAAATCTTTTACAGTAAAAGGTTTATTGTCATACGTAAAACCTAATAAAATATTTTCAATGCGACGACGCAGGTCCTTTTCATCCTTGGCCAGACACAGAATAGCCATAATTTCAGATGCAGGAGTAATATCAAACCCTGACTCTTGGGTAATTCCATTGGTCTTCGGTCCTAGTCCTGTAACAATATAACGGAGGGAACGGTCATTCACATCCAACACACGACGCCACAGCACTTCCTTCAATCCGAAACCATTATCACGATTCTGATAAAGGTAATTGTCCAACAAGGCCGAAATCATATTGTGAGCAGAAGTGATGGCATGAAAATCACCTGTAAAATGAAGATTAATCTTATCCATTGGCAAACCTGGCGTATCCTCCTCCGGCAGCTCCCCCTTTCATTCCGAAACAGGGACCCAATGACGGTTCGCGCAAGGCTACAATGGTTTTCTTTCCTATTTTATTAAGTCCCAAAGCTAATCCGATAGAAACGGTAGTCTTACCGATACCGGCCTTTGTAGGAGTAATGGCAGTAACTAGAATAAGGTTGCTCTGTTGCACCTTTTCTTCATCTATCTGACTTTCATCCACCTTGGCAATATAGCGCCCGTAGTTACTGATGTGCTCTACAGGAATACCGGTTTCCCGAGCCACCTGTTTAATTTTAACCAGCTCAATGCTGCGTGCTATTTCAATGTCCGTTTTCATCTTTTTACTAAATTTAGGCGACAAAGGTAATATATTTCCTTAACTTTGCTTTGGTTTCATATAACAAAATAATATAAGGAATAAGCAAATGAACAATTTTGTATTTTATAGCCCTACCGAGTTTGTGTTTGGTAAGGATACAGAAGGACAAACCGGAACTCTTGCTAAAAAGTATAACGCCCGAAAGGTGATGATTGTTTACGGCGGAGGCTCTATTATTCGTAGCGGATTACTGCAACGCATAGAAGAGTCATTGCAACAGGCCGGAGTGGAATATGTAAAACTAGGAGGTATACAGCCTAATCCTACTGACCCGAAAGTGTACGAAGCATCGAACTGGCTCGCAAAGAAGGCGTGGACTTTATGCTTCCCGTGGGGGGAGGTTCCGTTATTGACACCGCAAAAGCCATTGCGGCAGGAGTGCCCTACGAAGGTGATTTTTGGGATTTCTATATAGGAAAAGCCAAAGTGAAGAAGGCCTTAAAAGTGGGTGTGGTACTTACTATTCCCGCTGCCGGTAGCGAAGGTTCGGGCAATACGGTGATTACCAAACTGGAAGGCCTGCAGAAACTAAGTTTGCGTGTACCGGAATTACTACGGCCCGTTTTTGCTGTAATGAATCCGGAATTGACCTATACCCTTCCCCCTTATCAGACAGCTTGTGGCATTGCCGATATGATGGTACACATTATGGAACGTTATTTTACCAACACTCCCGATGTAGAAATCAGTGACCGGCTGTGTGAAGGGACTTTGATGACTATCATCAAAGAAGCATATAAAGTGAAGCAGGACCCGAACGATTACGAAGCACGCGCCAATATCATGTGGTGTGGAACAATTGCTCATAACGGTACTTGCGGAGTAGGTTGTGAGAAGACTGGGCGTCACATTTTCTGGAACATGAAATCAGTGCTGTATATAATGTGACGCATGGGGCAGGACTGGCAGTTATCGTACCTGCATGGATGACATTCATGGCAGAACATAATCCGAAGAAGATTGCCCAGTTTGCAAACCGCGTTTTCGGAGTTCCCGAAAATGAGGATTTGGAAGAGATGGCACTTGCCGGTGTATCACGATTGAAACATTTTTTCAGATACATAGGCTTACCGGTCAATTTCAAAGAACTAGGTATAGAACATCCTGACATTGAACTGCTGGTAAAAAAACTACATGAAAACAAGGGAGAATGGGTAGGCAATTATGTGAAGCTGAACAAAGAATATAGTAAAGAGATATTCGAACTAGCCTGCAAATAACCCACACAACTAAACAGTTCTAAAACATAGGCACCCGGTTTATCAGTCTTTACCGTAAAGTTCCTAAAGTATTCTATTCCAGATGCGATGGCACGGATATCTTTATTCTAACTACGTTATTCGTGTCAACCGCATCTGAAAAATATAGCATCATACAAGCGACAGAAACTCCATACAACGACCTCCTTCTTACTAATTTACGCCTCAGCATTTTCCACCTTTTACTTCACTATTTATATGCTTTTTAGCATAAAACGCTAGGTTTTTCCAACCTTTTGGAGTAACTTCGCCGGACTTTTTTTTTTTGAAAAAAACAATGTATATATTCCGGTCAATTCACGAAATTATAAATACGATTTTTGTAGCTAAAGGGCTGTTGGTAGAGATGTTTGAGAAGAGAAAAGTACACAGTTTTCGATACTCGGATGCACTCACCCTATTGAAAGAAGACGAAAACCGTTTAAAAATACTCATCGAAAAGGAAATCATACACCAAAACGGAAACTTTGTGGAACTGGATACCCGATTCCTTGATTTCTTCGAACTGCTGCTGGAAGCAAACGAGGAAATCAACACTGCTACCGTAGAGGAAAACATAGAGTATCTGCACGAACTGATGGACTACTACCTGAAGGAAAAGATCCAGTCGCGCAAGGAAAGTTATGTACGCAATATCAAGATTACCTTTCAGAAACTGGCACGTGTAACGATACGGAACATTATCAATCTTCAACACAATATTGATAATGCTTTCAAACACGAACCTACGTACCAGATAAAAATAGCCAAACTGCAAAATCTGGACAAAAAGCGAATCAACATCCAGCGGTTGATAGACTCTACCGAACATCTGATTCTGCACGAAGAACGAGATTTCTTCCGCCAGGCCACTGATGAGGAGCTGACTCGCATTCTGCTCGAACTGCGACAGGAACTGCAACTATCAGCCCACAGTCTGATTCGTGCCCAACAGGATATCATCAATTATCTGAACCAGATAAAGAACCAGGTGATACTGGTAGAAAAGATACGAAAAGTAAAATATCTGCAAGACCAGTTCGAGCTGCGCGCCCGAAGCAACCTGTCCGAAATCATGGAACGGGAGCGTTCCCTCCTGCTGGAAGGCAGTCCGCAAGCATCGTTCAAACTGTCGCCTGCCTATCTGGCCAGTGACGAAGCACGTCCCATCATTCTGAAAGTTATCAGCAATCAGAAGTACCGTGAAATTGTGCGGAAAAATGAAGCCGGGGCTTTCAGTGAAGAAGACTTGAGAGCACAGGCCATGTATGAAGAAGTGATTAATCTGGACGAAGTAGTGACCGCCTTTGTGCAGTCGGGAGCAGAAGCCCGTTGGAAAGGAGAACCGGTCAACGACCTTTTCTCTTTTCTGTTGCAGTATCACTTCCATCGCGAAGTGGACGAAAAGGAACGCACCACGTTCTTCTGTCAGATTGTCTCACTTTACGAAAACCAACTGGAAATCCGGAACGAGTTCGGACTCCACAATCAATATGAATACGCTAAAATATATCCACTCTGAGAATTATGGATTTAAATATACAAATACCCGATAATACCGCGTCCATCTTTGAATACCTGCAGAAAGGACTGTTCATCAGTTCCAACAGCACCAGTGAAGAAGTACGCGATATGTATAATGAAATAGATGAGAATTACGAGCCCCTCTATCAGTATTTTTCACAGATAAACTATACGCTGGAACGTGGAAACGAATATTTCTTCTTCTCGCGTATAGAACCTAAAGCCACACTGGAACAAAAAATCATGCGTGCCTATTACTGGATAGATGTGCTCGACTTTTTCAAAACTTACGATGAAACTTTCGGTCCCGGATTCCGCTTCCAGCCCGAACAGATATTGGTGGAAACCAACATTAACATGCTGCTCCAGAACAAACTGGACGGTATGCGGAAACACTTCTCGGACAAGGACATCCGCAAGGAAGTACTGGAAAACATGATACGCCAGCTCACCAAAGACTCGTTTCTGGAACAAGAAAACGAGAAAACGAATACGTATAAGGTGATGAGTGCCTGGCATTATCTGGAAAGACTGATTGAAAGTATCAACATTTACGATGAAACCGAAGATGAGAAACCTGAGTAGAATAATCTTTATCAATAGTGCGAATATCCCTTATTCGGACGATATTTATCTGGACGGAAACGTTCACTTCATCGGCACGCAGGGAGTAGGGAAAAGTACCCTTCTGCGTGCTATCCTTTTCTTTTATAATGCCGACACGCAACGACTGGGCATTTCGGTGGAAAAGCAAAATTACACGGATTACTATTTCCCCTACTCCAACTCGTACATTGTTTACGAAGTGGCAACAGAGAACGGTGCGTTCTGTATTCTGAATTTCAAATCGATGAACCGTGTATGTTACCGCTTCATCCACTCTCCTTACCGCAAAGAATTCTTTATAGACGAGAACCGGGTGGCCTATAGCGAGAGCGACCGCGTGCGTGCCGTGCTGGACCAATATGGCATAGAATATTCACGCATCATCTATACCTACGACGAGTATCGGAACATTCTGTATGGAAACAGTACAAGTCCTGAGTTCAGCCGGTACTCGCTGATGGAGAGCAAGCAATACCAGAATATTCCGCGTACCATACAGAACGTGTTGCTGAATTCGAAACTGGATGCTGAATTTATCAAGAAAACAATCATTTCTTCTCTGAACGAAGATGAAACGGCCATCGACCTGAACAGTTACAAGGAGCATCTGAAAAACTTTGAAACCCGTCTGAATGATATCGAAGAATTTCAGAAACGGGAAACCAGAAAACAGGCTCGGGAAATCACACTGTTATCCCAACAAACGTCCAAACTGCAAGGCGGACTGGTACAGAATTGCCACGAACTGGTTGCCGCTTTCCGCAAAGCCGAAAGTATCCTCCCCAATGGAAAGAGAAACAAGACCGCACGGATGCCGACAAAGGAAAACTGATACGCCAGAAACAGGAGCTTCAGGATGAATCGCGCAAGCGCAGCGACAAATTACAGGAAGCGCTGGCAGTGCTGAACAACGAACTGCAAAAAGCATTAGGCAAAGAAAAGGACTATCAGAACAAGAACATAGAAGAGATTATAGAACGCTCTTCCAAGAAAGAGGAATGGAAGAACCGGCAGGTGGGATTGCTGGAAGAGCAACGCATCCTCACCTCACAATATATGGAAATCTCCACCAAGTATAAATCACTGATTCAGACCCTGGACGAGCAATGGAACAAGATTCATGAAGCGAAAATCAAGCAACTGGACACGTTAAACAATACGTACAACGAGCGTCTGGAAGAGGCTCGCAAGGAATACCAGCGCTTCACCGATTCCCTTTATCAGGAATTTGAAACCCTGTCACAGCAGCTCCATCCGCTGAAAGCCGAGAAACTGAGTGAACTGAATGCCATGGATTATCAGATAAAACTATGCAGAAAGGAAATTTTCTTTTGAGGAAGAGCAGCAGGAATTGAAAGCGCGCATCCAGAATTATGCCAACTTTCACACGGAACGAAAAAACCGTATCGCCCAAGCGCAGCTCACCATCAAGGAACTGACCATGACTTGGGAAGAGGAACAGCAAAAACAGTTGAAAGAAAAAGACTTGACCTTGCAGAAACTGCAACAGGAAATGCTGCAACTGCGTCCTCGCATAGACGAATTACAAGCTTTTCTGAACAACAGCAAAGACACCTTGCAAGGCTGGCTGAAAGAAAACAAAAAAGGATGGGAAGAGAACATCGGCAAACTGTGTGATGAAAGTATTTTATGGCAACGGGGACTTTTCCCGCAAATTACCATTGAGGGGGGGAACTCATTCTATGGCATTTCCATAAATTTAGACAGCATCCATCGTCCTATCAAGTCTATAGACGACTACATAGCCGAGAAAGAAAACGGTGAAAAAGCGTCTGGAAGAAATCACTGCCGCCATGCAACGCCTGCAAACTGAAAAAGAAGAAGTGCAGGAGCAGTTGAAACGCAAATACCAACCGCAGATAAAGGAGCAAAAAAATCTCATCAGTCAAATAGAGTATGAACTGGAACAATTGGAACGCCAATACCAGCAGGATATGCTCGACTTGGAAGAATGGAAGAAGAAAGCCAATGAGGAACGGAATGCCAAAATAAACCAATTGGAAAACGAAAAGCGCAAACGGGCTGCCGAACTGGAAGGAATAAACAACAAACTAAAAAACCTGAACAAGGAGAAAACAGAAAAACTGGATAATCTGAAACAGGCATGGAACCAGCAGCAGCAAACGCTTGCCACCGAAAAAAAGACACAGGCGGAAATTATCGGAAAGGAAGAAAAAGAAGAACAACGAAGAATCTCCTCCATCAAAGCTGAATATGAAGCAGATATGCAAAAAGAGCTTCACTCGCAGGGGGCGGATACCGAACGTCTGCAAGATATTGCCAACCAACTGGCTCAACTGGATAAAGAACTTTCTTTCATTAAGGAAAACGCGACACTGGTCATCGAATATCAGAAAGATAAACGGGACTTGATAGACCGTATCCCCGGATGGCAACGGGAACACGACGAACAGAAACGTCTGCTCCAGCAGGAACGGGAAACGCTGAGAGCGGAAACATCTTCCCTGCAAGAAAAAATAGACCTTCTGAACAAAGAACTGGAAGAAGCGGAAGAAAATGTAAGGGAATTGCAAAAGAACTTGGAAGCCTACAGTAAGATTTCGGCATACGACTGGTACAAACCGCATCAGGATATATTCCGTTCTGAAACCGCACAGACCATACAGACCACCAAGACTTGTATGGAGCTGATTGACGAACTGACCCGCCAGGCCAACCAATTCACACAGGTACAAAGCAAGCTCCGCAAGGAAGTGAACCTTTTCACCGGACATTTTGATGAGGACAACACTTTCAAGTTCCGCGTAAAGTTCAACGAGGATTGGGAATATGTACGCTTTGCCGACGAGCTGCACGACTTTGTGGAAGAGAACCGCATAGACGAGTACATCCGTCGCATTAACAATGAACATTGGGATACCTTCAAACGTATCAGTATGGATACCTCCATGCTGACTTCATCAGAAGATGATATTCAAGATGTGATCCGTGAAATCAATAAAGGTTTCGCTACCTGCAACTTTGTAGGAGTTATCCAGCGCATTGAAATGAAAGTGGAAGAGAGTAGCAACCGCGTAGTGAATATTCTGCGTGAGATACAGAAATATTACCATGATTACGGCTATGACCTCTCACCGGAAACCAACCTGTTCTCCTCTGCCAAGGAGCAATTGGTAAAAGAAGAAGCAATCACTTTGCTGCGTACCTTTATCAAGGAAATACATGCCTACCGCTACGACAGCATCCGCCTGTATGATTCCTTCGAATTGCGTTTCCGCATTGTGGAGAACGGCAATGATACCGGATTTATCGAGAAGATAGCCAATGTGGGGTCGGAAGGAACCGACATTCTGGTAAAAGCGATGATAAACATCATGTTGCTGAATGTGTTCAAGGAAGGAGCGTCACGCAAATTCAAAGATTTCAAATTGCACTGTATGATGGATGAAATAGGCAAACTGCATCCCAACAACATCAGCGGCATCCTGAAATTTGCCAATGACCGGAACATTATCCTTATCAACGGTTCGCCTACCGAACTGAACCGTGATGCGTATAAGCACGTTTACCTGCTTACCAAAGGAACACAGAACAAGACCCGCATTGCACGATTAATCTCAGATAAACAGCTATAAAAGCCAGTAACAACGATCTGTATATATCTATATTATAACGCACAATCTTTTTTTGAGAGATTGTGCATTATTCTTTTCCGTGAACATTCTTCTTCTTTGATAATTAAAGGTTATAGGCTATAAGAATTTTAATTCGGTGTATCCCAATCTAAAGTTGTTATTTTGTACGACACTTTTAAACACCATAAAAAAATAAATTATGATAAGCGAAAAAAAGAAGCAGTATGCTCCATGGGGTACTCTTGATCACCCTGTTCTCATGTGCGGCCTTTTATATAGGCGAAATGAACTTTGTAAAAGAGTTATCATTCAGTCCCATGATTGTCGGTATTATTTTAGGTATGTTATATGCTAACAGCCTCCGGAATAATTTGCCTGAGACATGGTCCCCGGTATCCAGTTTTGTTCTAAACGAATCTTGCGTATCGGAATCATTCTTTACGGTTTCAGATTAACTTTTCAAGATGTGCTTGCAGTGGGCTTGCCCGCTATTTTTATTGACACAATTATAGTAACAACAACTATTCTAGGGGGTATCCTGATAGGACGAATGTTGAAAATGGACCGGGGCATCGCACTGCTCACTTCCATCGGCAGTGGTATTTGCGGTGCGGCAGCTATACTAGGCGCTGAATCGACCATTCAAACCAAACCCTATAAAACAGCCGTGGCTGTTTCCACTGTTGTTATTTTTGGAACTATATCCATGTTCATTTATCCTATATTATATCATAATGGCACATTCGTACTTTCTGCCAATGAAATGGTATATTCACCGGAGCGACCTTGCATGAGGTAGCGCACACAGTAGGTGCCGGCAACGCAATGGGCAAAGAAATTTCCGATGTCGCCATTATCGTAAAAATGATTCGTGTAATGATGCTGGTTCCCGTTCTGCTCATTACCAGCTTCATGGTATCCCAACCGGCAATTAAAGCCGGAGAACAAAATGGAAGTATGAAAAAAGTCTCCATTCCTTGGTTTGCTATCGGTTTTCTGGCTGTCATCGGTTTCAATTCTTTCGATTTGCTGCCGCAAAGCCTGACTGCCTTTATCAACAATGTAGATACTTTCCTGCTGACAATGGCCATGACTGCCTTGGGTGCGGAAACCAGTATCGACAAATTCCGGAAGGCCGGAGCAAAGCCCTTTGTCCTTGCCTCGATTCTCTATATATGGCTGATAGCCGGCGGATACTTCTGGTGAAATATATGGCGCCTATATTTATGTAAAAACAATCTGTAATAACCTATAAGCAGAAAATAATAAATCATTTCAGGTATATTTTACATGTACCTGCTACGGTTGGGGTGGGGAACTTGTGAAAGTCTTCCACCTTTTTTCCACAAAGAAAAGACCAGCTTTCATTCCTGCAATATTCATATTGGAGTTATCCAAACAACCGGACAAAGAACAAATTTACATCCACATTTCTCCATACAAAGAGAATAACATTAAGCATATTTGTGTAATTTCGCCCAGCAAAGTTACTACAAAAAAGTGAAATGCGGAAAGATATAGTGATAGAATTGAGTTACAAGGGTTTTAGTTGAAGTGGCTATAATTCGTGAAGCCAGTACAATCACAGCAAAAGCCAAATCCTGACGCCACAACGTTACTTGTTCGTAACCATGCCCGATAATGCGACAAACGGGTATGGATGGCGAAACAAGACACTAAGGAATAGTGAGTTACCTACAACTCACGCAAAAAAATTTGGTTACAGAAAAAGATTGCGCCGTTCCTCCCCGTTTTGCGTACCGACATCGGACTCTTCACCAACTAATTTTTGAAACCAAAAAATTAAGGACGATGAAGAGTACATTTTCAGTAATCTACTACCTCAAGCGTCAGGTAGTGAAAAAGGACGGGACAGTTCCCGTCATGGGACGCATCACGGTGGACGGCAGCCAGACGCAGTTCAGCTGCAAACTGACTGTCGACCGAAGCTGTGGGACACCAAAGGGGGACGTGTCACGGGCAGAAGCACGGCGGCACTTGAAACGAATCGTATGCTTGACAAGATGCG
>ENA-OQJH01000313-OQJH01000313.1-human-gut-metagenome-genome-assembly--contig:-NODE-313-length-27844-cov-4.431540_pt1 | contig 27844 bp, 33 predicted proteins | sample MGYA00242597_ERZ504763 | MGnify/ENA primary metagenome ERZ504763 (study PRJEB26092, sample SAMD00036359) | human gut metagenome | host: Homo sapiens | study: EMG produced TPA metagenomics assembly of...
TTGACGCTCCGGGATTTCCACACCATAGGCTTCTATGGCTTGGATATCCAGCGTTATCTCAAAGTAGTGATGCTCATTGATGCTCTGTTTGAGCATCAACTGCACAAACGACGGCATGGGGTATGCCGGCTATTTCCAATGTGACTTTTTTTTGTTCCAGCATGGCGGCATTATATTTGACGGTTTATATCCAAATTGCCAAAGCCGCCCGGCGGAAGTCCGTCGGACGGCCTGACAAATGTTTTGATTTAGGATTTACCTATGTACGCCGATTTATTTCTTCGGCCAACGGTTGTCAAGAGCTGCGCTGCCGACGATGATTTCTTCAGCGGAGAACGTAATGGTGATTGTCATAGGCACATCGTTGTTCGCGTCCAGAGTTTCCGAGTAGTGAACGATGTATGCGTTCTTGAACTGAATCTCCTTCATCTTGGCATCTTCCTCCGTTTTTTTGTAGATAATCTTTCCTTCTACAGGTTTGAAAGGACTGTTCAACATCGCTTCGATGACCGAAGTGTCTTCTGTTGATTCGATGGTTGCTTTTACTCTACCACCCAATACGCTTGAAGAGGGCATACCTTTAGGGTCCGTGTTACGACTAAACTCATAGTTTGAATAAAGGACGTCAAATTCCTTGTTGTTAAGTTCCAATGATGCTCTAAATGCCATAATACTTGGATTTAATGGGTTAAACTTAATTATTTTACTTCGGTTTCTCCGTCCTTGCGCCCTAACCGGTATAGATGCAAAAAGAGAAAACCTCAAAAACGATTTTTTGAAATTTCCTCTCAGCCTCCGGATGACTCAGTTTTATTGTGGGAAAAAGAGAAGAAAATAAAACATCATCTTTGATGTGAGCAAATATAAGTGCTTATATTCATTTTTCCAAATTTTTTTAGCGCGTTTTTTTTTGCTGTTATTTTCATTTTAACACGTTTTAAACTAATGTTCGTGTATAAAGCCACTGTCCTATATGATTAGAAACACGCCCCGTTGATGATGTGTCGCTATTAAATTGATTCCCGGTATTGTACAATAACACTTGTAGAAGAAGTTTCATCAGGAATGGACGAAACCGTCGGAAAGAAAACTGCTGCCGGAATGCAGAAAAACGGTATCCACCGCATGAAAGTGGCAGATACCGTTAGCAGATTGACTATGCAGTCTGAATGTTTGCGTATGTCCTAATTCTTACGCCCGTATCGGCAGATGAGCAATGAACTTAATACCAGGAGTGCAAGAGCAATCATCCATGTGTAGATCTTCCGTTCCTTTTCCAAATGTTCGATGTCCGCCGCTTGTTGTTTGGAGCAAGTTGTCAGTATATTAATCTGGGATTGTTGTGCCTTGCAGATATCCATAAGTTCAGAATTAATCCGTTGCTGTGTCTCCAGCGAAGTTTGGATGTTCTTGAAGTTGCGGTTGGTCGTATATGCGTCACGGATATATCCGGGCGTGCTAACCTGTAACGAGGGAACCTGTATGCTGTCCGGAAGGTATGTCAGTTCTGCATTATTGCGCCGTTCCGTTGCGAAGCTGTTGAACAGGAGTATGCCAACAAGTGTGCCGCTGATCAGAAAGGCTATTAATGCTATGATGGCAAACATTGTGTTTGATGATTTTGCGACAGGTTGTTGGTACTCTCGTTCAAGCCATGGATGATGGTTCATCGTGTGAGGCGGAATGGATGTTCCATACTCCACAGTCCGGACTTCGGCATTTTCTTCGGTCTCTTTTTTCTCAAGAGCCTTACGTCTTGATATATCCATAAATTCGCGCTTGGCAATCTGGTATTTATCCGCTTGATAAATTACAAGGTCGTTTTTTACCAGCCAGTCAAGAACGTCCTTGACACTCCGTTCTGATACCTTGAGGTTGCTGATGCTCCAAAATATTTCTGCACAAGATACCCATATTGGCTTCTGGAGGCACTTCTGATATAGGATTTCAAGAATCTCTGCCTGTAGTTGTTCTCTTGTTGGTTCCATTTTATTTACAGTATTAATTGTTTCGGAATAAAATAATATTTCTTGCCGGCGATGAATACAGGTCTGAAAAGGTTGCGTTGATATATGTCTTCCAGTCTCTTCATCTTTGAAATCAGGGTTGTATAGCCACTATTAAAGTCCGTCAGTTCAACCTTTCTTTTCTTTAGTTTCTTCACCTTTGTTGAATTTAAAAGGCTGTCATTGGCCATGACTCCCGTCTTACAATAGAAGATTTGAGCCAAATATGGATTTCTGGGCAATACTTTTCGATAGAAACTTCTGTTTATGCTTTTCTTTTGCCGGTTAAATTGCTTGCGAAGCACTCTTAGCTCCTTTTTCCTATGTTATCTGAGAACTCCGGGAGCAGTCCCCTGTAGCTTTGCAGCAGTTCCATCACTTCCTTGTCATCGAGTAGATATCCATATTCGTACCCGTCCATTATACTGTCCGCTACGGAGGCCTTTATATAGTAGGTGTCATTCACGCTGTTTCTATCTATATCGTCAAGGCTCATACTGTCAGGATTTTCCGTATGATGGAATATATGCGTCAGTTCGGATGTGGGACGGCTTCTTAGGACACCTATATTTCGCTCATAATCTTTAAGTGAGTGCAACAGTAGGCTGTCCGTCTCGAAAGATTGCCATAATACGGAATCCAAGGCTGTTTCCAAAGCGTTGCTTTCCAGTCTGTTTCTACCTTTAGGGAATAAGATTCCTCCTACCGTAAGGCTGTTGTATGGAGCATCGTACAGGTATAAGTTGGCATCCGTAGCTTCTATGTTCTTGAACAGCTCCGTCTTTACCAGTCTGCTGTCTGCGATATAATTGGATATATGGTCTATGTATTTCGTAGAATGGCTGTCCAGAATGGATTTGGCCTGCAATAGGAAGTCCTGATAAGAAGTGCCTGACGCTCTGTCTATCTGGACAAACAGAAGCCTTGCCGGTTGGGTTGCCAGCCACGAGAGTTGTTGCTCGTGCAAGGATAAAGTTTGCTTTGACCCTAAAATGACAAATACATTGTTGCTGAAACGGCTTTCGTCATCATAACGGGAGATTTGTTTGATAGCCCCGCCAAAACCGTAAAACGATGATTGTTCCTCTTGCTCGTTTTTCCGTTTGGAAGAAATGGATTGTTTGATATAGTCGAGCCAGGCTGAAAAGTCCTTGGTTGGGGCCAAATGTCTGTTTTCTCCGTTGGAGGATATGCAAGTTGCTGAGAAAGTGTAGTCATATCCGGGCTTCATTTTCAGCTTTAGGTTCTGTAGTACATTGATATATGGGGATAGATAAGGCAGGTCGGCATCATTGAACAGTACATGTATGTTCACGTTTTTGTTTTCCGCTTCCATCTTTCGGACATCGGAAACCATGATGTCTACGCCTTTGATATTGATAATCTTATTCCAGTTCTTGTCCCAGACGGACAAGGATAGTTCAGCCGGATATTCCCATTCGTCATAGGCCCTGCCAGGTTTCCATCCAGGTTGAACAACATCGTACCCTGAATATTCGCATTATGTAATGCCAACGTATCGGGATACATTAGGTTGACAGCACACAACAAAGAATCACGGTATCGTGAATAATCAATATGATACACCTCATTTTGGCCGACTTCTGCAAGAAGGTCAGCGGGAACCCACCCTAAAAAGCGTTTGGTACTGTCTGATAATGCGGGAACATTGGAAATCAATGCGGATTTGCCGCTCTTGTCTAACTTGTATAGGTAAACAACCTCTCCGCTGACAACTACCGCATCCGTTGTTGTTTTCAAAAACGGCTCTCCGTATATTTTCAGGGTATCTCCATTGAAGAATTGATGGATATCGAACAGCTTGTTAATGCTGTTTATGCCTATACGGTACCTTATCGGCTGGTTGTTGCGGGGATTGATACGGGCATGGTCGTACATCAGTACATTTTCCGATGGTATCCATCCGGCATAATTGACTTTACGGGGTTCCTTAAAGTGTCTCTTGCTGTTATACAGGAAACCTATTATCGACTTGGGCTTGCCTGTAATGTCTGGGTCAGCCTGAACGAGCTTGTAGGTTCCGTTCTTTTCACCTACTATGTAATAGGGTGTGCCAATCCCGTGTGAAGACCGCTTACGCTGGAAATACGGGTCTTCATAACTTTGATTTCCAGTCCTGTCCGAATAGACAATTCTGTTTGTCTTGCTTTTCTTTGTTTTGAAAGGAGCTTCTGTTGATTCCGGATAATTGAATATATCCCTATCCATTATTTGTATTCTGTCGCGGATGGACACTTGGGCAGATACGTTGCACGCAAGAGTAATCATCACGGCCACAGAAAACAGATTTCGTATGAGATTCAGTTGTTTCATTTTTCAATATAACTTTGTGTCACATGGATGGACTTGACGCAATTCAAATCGTCAATTTTCACATCATCAATACTCACACGCTTTTTCCTGTTGCTTTCAAGAAAATGCAGTCCTTGGCAATAGCCGTTGAAGTCATTGTATTTTTCATCATTGATGACGACCACTACCTGGTCTGCATCAATGCAAAAATATTTGTTACGGATATAATTCGTATGTTCGTAATAGACCGACTTTTGTGAGACTTTGGCGTCAGCTATGGCTTGCAAGTGTTTTTTTATATCATTCTGTACCAGTACCAACGAATCCACCGTGACAAGTTCCTCTGCTTTTTCAAAGCGTGGGAGAATGGTTATACGGTGCTTCACCGGATATTTCGTCGTATTGGTTTGTAATGAGATGGTGTATTCTCCCGGAATATCATACGAATACACGACTTGCTGCTCGTATGCGTCCACAGTACCGCTTTCTCCAAATTCCCATAGCCATGTGTCCATACCATAGCCTTCTGCCGAAAAGACCAGCTCTTCACCTTGATAACCCTCTGACACTCCATTTATACGGGGTATGGAATCAATGGCTCATGCTCCAGCCCTGAGATAACTTTGATATACTTGTTTACGGAGTGTTTTCCGTCTATTTTCAAAGTAATAAGATATTTGCCGGCCTTACGGTAAGTGTATGACACATCCGTATTTCTCATCAGTGTATCACCGTTTCCCATTTCCCAAATGAGCCGCTTGCCTTTAATCGCTGCCGTATCGTTGACTAATAGCTCCAACCGCTCATTGACCTCATAATGAAAATTATCATTGGTGTCATACACATAAAAGTCAATATTGGCAAGGTGCGACTTCGAAGGCAGGAACAAAAACAAAAGGATACCTGCCATGGCAACCAGTCCCAATATGATGATTGTTATAGTTTTCTTATTATCCATTGCGAATGTTTTATAAATTGGCTTTACATTCTTCCAAATCCCGTTCAATCAGTGCATTGTTATGTACCAGACTGTTCAATTCCTCTTTTATGTCGAATTGGCATTTAAGCATTCTGGAGGACAACACGCCGAAAAGGAATTTCGTATTCATATTGTTTTCCTTGTATATATGCTGCAATTGGTAAATCCCATCCTTCACCTCGTCCATCTTTTGTACTTGATGAATGTTGAAGTCCAGAGAGTCAATCTCATTCCAGATGTTCTGCGCTTGCTGCATATGTGTATGCTGGATTTCAAAAATGCGTTCGGAATGGTTGATTTCGTTTATCAACTCCGAACTGTCCTCTGTCGGTACGTTGAGTATATACCGGCAAAGTATGATATAAATTGCGGCTACTGAGAAAATCAGCAGCAGGAGGAAACGGATGTTTCCCCATAGCATTTCGTCTTTTGTCATGGCTTCGTCAGTTTATTCTTGGTTAATTCCTGATATTTGATTCTACACTTTTCAAGTTGCTCCATGTTGCTTTCACGCTTTTTGCTTTCGCGGTCAAGGTCATCCATTGATGATTGGATGACACGGATCTGTTCAAGCATAGCTTTATACACTTCGTACTTGCTTTTATCGGCCTGCATTGCAATGTCATTTTCCATTAATAACCGTTTTTTGGTTATCAATTTTTGCATGTGCTTGTGTTCACTCGAATTTCGCCGCTTGGTCTTCAGATTGTTCAAGTCCCGGAACAATTCTTCTATCTGGAAGTTAAGTTCTGCCTGTTTCTTGAACACATTGTCATATTCGGCCTTCTTGCTTCAAGAAGGGATATTCCCTTTTGTGCAGTCACAATCGTTACGATACCTCCGGTTGTGGTAACAATCAGTGCGATAGCGAATACCAAAGTAAATCGGAGTTTCGCTTTCAAACGAGCTATTTTGTTTTCTGCTTCCATACTTGCTATGATTTAATCGCTCAACCTATAAACGACCATGATCGTTTCTTTTGAGCTTCTATTGTTTCGTGACTTTCGTCTCCTACTATAATATTCTCACGAACCATTCCGATGTATTCCAGTTCACTCATTTTGTGGAACATATTGCTGAGCAGTGTCACAAATGCCCCTGCCGTCTGCAATGATTGGTTTATATTGGTATGGTCATACATAAGCTTGGTTAGGCTCTCTATCTTCGTGATAAATTCAGAGGGTGTGACATTGGTCCACTCATAGAAGTATTGGAGCAATTGTTCTCTTTCCGTTTCGGAAAGACTTTGAAGAGCGGAGTTCAGGCCGTTTGCAAGCTCATTCACGGCCTGCACAAGATATATCGGCGGTTGCTCTAAGGCGATTTGTTCGATAAAGAAGATTCTTGAGTTGTAAAAGGCAGAGAAAGCCTTACACAGCTCAAAAGTATTATTGGCAAGCGTATCTCTACGCTTGTCAGCAACATTCCTGCTGTAAATGAGTTTCACGTCTTCTTTTATCGACTGTAGGTACGTGCCAATTGGGAAATGAATGTTTTAATCCCATCGTGGCAAGCGGAATGTTGTACCGGTGGAATATATTGATGATTGATTTTATAGGTATTCCCTTGTCTGCATACCTCTGCCACCAGCAAAAAATTCTGGCTGTAGAAAGATTTGTTGACTTGGTTTTTGGGAACGATATGGAGTTTTATGCTCGGCAAGACATACGGGTGATGCAAAGGCACCTCTTCCGGGTCCGGTTCACCGACAGGTATCAAGTGATACGGATCTACGGATATTAGTACCATATACTCGCTGTCCTCGGCTTGCAGACCGGATTCTGAAATGGTTGCACAAGGTTTCTCATCCCCGTATAAACCGTCGTAATAAACGATGGGCAGACCGCCTTTGGTGATAGCGTTGCAGCTTTTCAGGCGGACACAGAGAGTAGACATGGTATCACCTGAAATCTCTATTTCAAGATTGTCACCTATCCCTTCAAGGACCTCTCCAAGACCATAGTTATAACTGGTCAGACTCCTTCCTGCTTCGCGGTTGAGAGCTTCCGTTTGGCAATACTGGTTTGCAAAGAAATGCTGGCTGGTCAGCTTCAGACCATTGACCCAGTTTACAGGCAAATATGTTAGTGTTTTCATATATTATGATGTTTTTGTTTCTACTTGTACACGTCGGATATATATCGTTTGATTATTCTTAATCTTATTGCCCTCACTCGTCAGAGTGGGGTCAAGTATTCTTATGAACAACGGGAAGTTAAACCATTTTGAGGTATAGAACATCCATCCGATTTGCATATCTTCCTTCTCTGTTTCAATCTTGTTTTGGGGGAAACGCCTGTTTTGGTCTTCGATAACCCAATTGAACCAATTCCCAAGAGATATTTCATTGGGCAGGCGGACAACCAACGAAGCGTATGTCGGGTCTTTTATATTCCGTTTGATCTTAACTTTGACCGTTCGGAAGCCGAAGTTGTCTATGTTGTCCCAATATTTCCGGTCAAAGGTACCATAGCTCAATTCCCATGGGGTATATATCGGGTGCGGGATGTCCAGGAACAGGGTTCTGCTGTACATAATCAGATATGGGATTGCAAACCACAGGATATTTGTTGTGTTCCATAGCGAATAAGGTAGCTTGCTTATCAGTTCAAACAGCAGATAGTAGCACCATCCGCCTAAAGCGCATATTGTGGTTAGAGTGAGAATGACCGCTGTTCGGGAACTGCCAATACCGATTGCTCCGAACAAATCGGAGGTTGACAGTTTGCAGAACAATGCTCCAAGGAGGATATAGGACAATATCGTGAATGTCAAGCCTCCCCAGACGTATTCGTTTTTTAGGAACCGAACAGTGGGTAAAGCGACGGCAATGGAAGCCAGAAGAATGAATATGATTAATTTCTTCAGGCTAAGTTTGCTCTTGATCGTTTTTATTCCAGTCAAGACAAATATCATCACGGCTACAAATAATGGAGCCAATAAATAACGTGCAAAGAAATATAGCAATATCTTCATATTATTAGATTTTTCATAAGTTCATATTATATCCTAATCGGTTTTCTCCGAGTATAAAATCCGTTTCTCCACGTACCAGATAATCAACTTCGATATTTCTTGTTGAAAGGATGAAAAATTCAAGTATCCGGCGGACATTTGGATAGATGCGTTTTTACCTCCTCATAGTCATCTGTCGGAGTATCAAGGATGATTGTCGCCGTCAAATCATCGGTTTCGCTTATCATTAGACCATTAAGGCTAATGTCTGTCCGACACATCCGGAACCGACGGAAAGGTAAACCGTTTCATCAATCTCATGGACTTCCAGTCGCAGTTTCACCTTCAATCCCAAAACGATAAGAAGCAGTTGCTCGATAGCAGGCAGGTTCTCTTTATACCGTTCTGCATTGCAGAGGAATAGGAACAGCTTATATTTCTGATGGGAAGTAATGGATAGTTCGACATTTTCCATAACTTCAATCATCTTGATGAAGTTCTTCTTGGAGTCCGGGTCTGAAAAGAAATTCAGATGGCGGTTATTGATACGGACCTTTTCTTTGAAAAACTCTGTATCAAAGGGTGCAAAGAATTGTATAAGCTCTTTATCCTGTTTTTCATTGGCTCGGATGGCTTCAACTATCTCCTTGTTGCTCATGCCCGGTGTGCTAAGCACCAATGGATGAAATAGTAATTCCGGCAATTGATGATAGATGCTGTTTCTTGCCAGATTCAGCAATATATATTCTTTGTCGGCATTTGTCGCCGCGATATGCTGTACCGAAACACTTAATACATCTCTGGATTTCACACGACTGTTCATACCATGGCAATTAACCATAGTATGGTCCAACAGCCGCCGGTCAAGAATAAATTGAAGTTCATCATAAAAGATTTCTGCGACAAAATTTATTGCCTGACTGCGTTGGATGCTTTCCAAGGGTTTCTTTTGCGCTAACATTGTTCCCATATCAGTTCACCGTTTCGATAGTTTATGACGATGTTGTCACCCGACTTGATTTGCTCAGAGACAATCAGACGAGATACGGACTTCTTGATATAAGTTCTTATGACTCCTGCTATCGGACGTGCGCCGTATTTGGGAGAATACCCTTTGTTTGCCAGATGTTGCAATGCTTCATCCGACAAATTCAACTGGATGTTTTTCTGTTTCATCAGTTGTTCTTGCAATCTTCCAAAATGGAGGTTGAATATCTGTTTGGCGACATTTTCATCTATTGGCGCAAACGGAACCACCTCGGTGAGACGTCCCAAAAATTCAGGTCGGAAATACTGTGCCATAACCTCGATGAGCTTTCCGGAATCAGGAGTATGTCCGGATTGTATTTGTTCCACAATCCACTGGCTTCCGATATTGGAGGTGAAAATGATTATGGAATTTGAAAAATCTCCTTCCCGGCCCAGTTTATCATGTATCTTGCCTTCATCCATCATTTGCAGGAAAACATCATAAACGCTGCTATGGGCTTTCTCAATCTCATCGAATAACACTACCGAATAAGGTTTCTGTCTGATTTGAGTGACCAGTAAACCACCTTCCTCATATCCTACATATCCCGGAGGTGCACCATACAGCAATGCAGCCGAATGTTCTTCCTTGAACTCGGACATGTCAAATCTGATCATGGCTGATTCGTCATCAAACAGTAACTCGGCCAGTGATTTTGTGAGTTCTGTTTTTCCCGTTCCGGTAGGGCCAAGGAAGAAGAATGAACCTATAGGCTTCTTGGGGTCACTCAGTCCGCTGCGTGATTCTATAATGGCATCTGATAAAGTCGTAATGGCCCGGTTCTGTCCTTTGACCCGTTCTTGCAATTTGCTCTCGATGCTCAAAAGTCGATCCTTCTCGCGGGCTTGTATTTTTCCGATAGGTATATTGGTGCACTCCGCTACAATCGCCTCTATTTCCGAAGAGCGTATCTCTTCAATAGACTGGTCGGATAGTGCCTTTAATTCTTTGATGATGCCCGACAAACGTCCTGCTTTTATCGCGATGTCATCTTCTTTATCCCATACATAGTTGTCTGACAGTTTGGTGGTCAATACGACACTGATTTTGCTGAATACAGAACGGTATAGTAAGTAAAGCGGCCCTTCAGATATTTTTTCGTCGAGACTCTTTATTTCCTCAAAATCCGCTTCCAAATCAGATACACTGGCTCGTGCATTCTTATTGCATAGCCGGACGGCAGCAGCGGTTCTGTCAAGCAGGTCGATGGCGGCATATGGCAGGCTGCGTTCCTTAAAATATCGTTTGGAGAGTGCGATTGAATCTTTAATACACGCATCTGAAATTCTCAGCTCGTAATAGTTTTCAATCCTTTTTTTATGTAATTGTATGGCACTTTCAAGTGTAGCCGTATCCAGTTCTTCAATCTTTATGATATCAAGACGCCCTTCTATCGGATGCTTTTCGATATTCTTCCGGTAAGAATCGTTCGTGAGTGTGAGAACAAGATTTGCGGCTCCCTCGCTGATTTGCGCACTTAATATGTTGATAAGTGTGGATGCTTTGCCTGATACGCTGTTCTCCAAAAGGACCTGTAAATCATCAATCACCAGCACAGCTTGTTCCAATTGGTTGAGCTTGTGCATCAGATTGACAACTTTTTGTGCTATCTCCGTTTCAGACGAGGTTGATGCGAGCAGTTTTGCCGTATTGAGTCCGACAATAGATATTTGCTTTAACATCTCGTCTTCATTCTCACAGATATCTTTGACAAAGGCGTTGATGATGGAACTCTTCCCGATACCGGATTCACCGACAATCAGTATGCCCTTGTTCTCTGAGCGTTCGAGGCATTCTAAAATAGTACGGACCTCTTTTTCCCTACCGACGACAAAGCCACCGGCATTGATGGTTTCTTGCTTTTTTAGGTTGTCGGCATAAGGAACGCTTGCTGTTATCTGCATTTCCTCTCCTTGATAAGAATGCAACGGGGTAAGGGCATTGTAGTGGGACAATATGTCATCTTCCGAAACATCCAGCATCTCTATCTGCTGATGCGAATATACGACACCTTCACGCAATATGGCGGTAAACACACAGATGGAGTCTATGGAATCCGCTCCTAATTTAATTTTAGACCGTTCGGACTCATCCAAGACTTTTGACACTTCTTCGTCAGGCTCCACTTCTTCTGTGGAAGTGCCACTGGACCTATACATTTCGCGGTGGGTGTCAAACCATTCCATTATGTAGCCGACATCCTTCTGCATCGAGGATAAAATTTCTTTTAGACCCGTGTTTTCTGCAAACATGGCCATGACAAGATGTGACACGCCGAACGTGTTATGCTTGTCTTGAAGTGCCATTCCTCTTGCTATCTTAAGGGCAGACACCAAACTTGGGCTATAATTGCTATCATTCATACGAATTTGATTTTATAGTTTGAATTACATACAGAGCGTTCAGTCAAATCTTTTTCAAGATAATGGGCCAATTCTTCCAGATTGGGAATTTCATCTTTATCAAATTGTCCAAACTTTATCTTGACCTCTGTCACTCTGATTAATCCTTTTTTGCTGTCAGGAGATATAGTCACGCCATTACCGACTTCGACTGATTCAACATGTTTTCCCAGCTTGTGAAACAAGTAGCTTTTGATGTCTTCTTTAGATATAATCCGTTCCCGGGACAACAGACCATACCTTAAACTATTAATAAGTTCCTGTTCGCTATCATGCGTTGTTCCTCCTTGCATACAAGTGCGCAACATGATGCCTGAAGCGTCATATTTTTCTATGTTGAATTGCTGTATCAGTGTGCGTTCATTGAAACCGTTCGCCAGAGATCCGGAAGTCACCCAATATTTTATCTCGGCATTGGTCGCATCCTTTTGGGGGACACTTAAAACAAAGGCCTTTATTTTGTTATCTCCTTTTAGCGTGGCCTCCAATCCTTTCTCTATATCATTTATCTTGTTGAACAACTCTTTGAGCTGCGTCGAAAGTGCATCCGGATTCATTGAAGCAAAAGCACTCCCGTCTTCTTTCATTAATTGTAACACTTTTGAAATTAATGAGCGGGCACTGTCCGAATCAAATCGTTCAAGGTCGCCAAAATACAGACTGAATATACCTGTCGGATTTTCCTCATACTGGTTCAGTCGGTTTACATATTCCCGGCCTTTGTTGTCTTGAAACGAGCGTATGTTCAAGAATTGTGTACGGCCCGGACATTTCAGGGGTATAATTCGTCCGGTGGAACGGAAATTATGCTGTTTGTAAACGATTTGTCTGTTTACAACCGGAAATGTGTTCAAATATACTTCCAGATTTTCAAGACTTTCTTTCGTGAATATTTCCGGAAAGACTATCTTGACCCAAAAGAGATTCTCAGAGTCATCTGGGACCTCGCAGTCGGCCACATAACCGGGAAACATTTCTCGTAGGTATGTTTCTCTTTGGAAGCATCTTTTATACTCACATTAAAATATAGGTCACTATAAAAATCGCGGATTTCATCAAAGTAGTGCGCATTACTATATGGATCTTCAACATGAAGGCCTGTTTTTGCATTCAATCGGTTTCCTGTGCAGTCATAGAAGAAAGCCATATTCATAAACGGAAGTAACCCCATATCGGAAGGCTTGATACAAAACATTACAGAGTCCATGTTTTGCAGGACTTCTTTAGACACATCCAGCCCGACCCAGACGCAATAATCCGCTATCCGGTTTTTAGGGCCAAGGAAGCGTGTTGGAGTGCTAAAGCTATCGGTTGAATGCCTTATACTATCGTTGTATGCGATTGCTTTGACTTTTGCATCAACCAGTTTATAGGAAAACAAAGGGGTTATAAAGACTTGAATATCCCCTTTGCCAAATATGTTTTTCTCTGCATAAAAGTGATCTTCGGCATCAAGTTCGCAACATTCCCCATGATTGGGGGTAATAGTCATAAGCGCATGGGCCGGCTTTGGCAGCGACCATTTGTTTCCTATGAGTATTCTGGACAGGCGGTGAAGTATCCGTGAATCGGACTGATCTATTTCTTGATGCAGCTTGTTGGACTCATGGGCAAAAACTTCAAGCAGCAAATCTATCACGGGTCCATATCGCGTATATCGGATACACCCCAAAACTCCATAGCCTGCTTTAATATTCGTTCCTTTATTGCAATTTGTTTCTTGTCTGACATAGTTCGATTATTGTGATAAAGGGCTTATATATAATGAGGTGTTAAAACTGAATTTCTCGTTGGTTCTATCCATTATTCCGGTCACCGTTATTTGTGCCTTTCTTCGGATATGAGATACTTTATCTATATTTTCTTCTTCTATTTCCAAAAGGGTAACGTTCACATCTACATTCCGTAGTCTCTTTTCATATTTCTCTATCGTTTTTATTAAGGAGTTTTTTACTCCTTCCTCCCAATCGCTGATTTTCACAAGTTGGTTGAACTCAAGGTCCCATATCATGGAACCAAAGTCTTCTCGGCCGATAACTTCCCCATGGTGAGAAAGAATCAGTAGCATGATGTGTTGGGCTATCGATTCCTGATAGGAACACCTTTGCAATTTCTTGGCAACAGCCGATTGCAATTGTAATGGCATTTTCAGGTAAGTCATACTATTCTTTTATTTTATTCTATTTCGCAAATATACTCTTTTCCTTGTTAGATGCCAATAAAATGCTCCTAAAAATTTGACGGTTTCAGAAATAATTCATATATTGCGCACGGTCACAAAACCAAAAGAGAGCTATAAAAAAGTATGATATTAAAAAGTAAATTCTATGGCAATCTACAATTATGGAATTGGAGGCAACGAAGTAAAAGTCGATGCGAACGAATCCATCGCGGAAATCCCCTCCAACCGAACTTTGATAGTTCAAAAACTGACAGATGAAGCTCCTGCGGCTCCGGAAAGCGTGTATGGTTTGGAAACCATTGAAGATGTGTTCCAACGTTTTGAACCAACAGTTGACTTATGCCACGTGGATGCGGAAGGTAATGAAATCAAGGAAATCATGACATTCACCGGACTTGGAGACTTCGGAGCCAAGAAGATTAAAGAGAAGAGTGATTTCTTGAGTAAACTTGACATTGAGAAAGAGCAGGGTGTCAGAATAACTCGCCAGCTTACTTCCAACCGCGCTTTACAGAAAGCACTTGAAAATCCGGAAGTCAAAAATGCCATTATGGACGTGATTGAATCATCAATCGAGGAGATTCTGGCAAATCAAAAGAAGTAGAACTTTAATCTTTTACTAAGATGAAGCAGGAAACTCAACAACAGACAGCCAGTACGACAACCTCACAGAAAGTCGTATCACAACAGGCGCAAAAGTCATCTGCATCGGCAATAGACAAACTCAAAGAATTTGGTGGCTTCGCTTTTCTTGAAAATATCATAGATGGGTATTCCAATCTTAATCCGGCACGAAAGGCCCGTCGCAACATCTTCCTCACGGATGAACAGTGGGAAAATGAACGTAAGGCCTTGGTTAATCGCTTAAGCGTATGGCTCAAACTCTTACGTGAGAATGACACTGCCGAACAAATGCGGGACAAGGCCAAAGAAACCGCAGAAAACGCCGAGAACCTTCTTAATCATAACTTGAAGAATGCTCTTGCCAGGACACGGGAACTTGAAAGCGCATATCGCACTATTGCGTTCTTTTACAAGAACACGGAAAGTGATAAGGTGAAGAATGTCACCATTGTCAATGCGACCATGGAGCAGCTTCAGGATTTGGACAATACCATTTTCGCTGACCACATTAGCAACGAACTCAAACAGAATTTTGACCGTCTTGACCTGCGTCGCAACTACTCCTTGCTTGTCGTTCCTGGATATATAGGCTCAAATGCCATTTTGGATAAGTGGTCTAAAATGGCATACGAGAACAAGGTTTTTCTTGTTACAGACTTCCAAGACCTCGAAACTCCGGACGATGTAGTAGATATATTCTTCAATGCCAATCATACGAGTGGAGATGTGTTCAAATCGAATACTATTATGACCTGTAACTGGTTGCTTGGTCGTCAAAGAGAGGAAAGCGTTGGAGAAGAAGAAAATCTTTATATTCCGCCATCTTCTTCACTTGCCGGAAAAATATACAACACCTTAATGTCTCAGGTAGTAGCCGGAAAGAAATTTGGTGGACTTAATGAAGTAGAAAGTGTACGCTTCGACCTTCGCAAGAGCGAGATTTCCGAGTTGAACGTATGGGTCTTGTGCCGATGGTGAACGAGTACAGCAAGGTTATGGCTTTCTCCGCCAAGACATTATTTAATGGAGATAATCTTGGCTTGCAGACCTACTCCGTAGTTCGTGTATTCGACTATATAACGAAGGTACTGATTGACTTCCTGAACCGTCGGGCATTTGAAAATTGGACTACTCGCACGGAAGCAGATTTACGTGGTCAGGTTGTGAAATTCCTCGATAGTGTAATGGGACCGAACAAACTCATCGAACGCTTCAAGGTTATGAAGATTGAACAAGACCCGAATCAGAAAGACCGTGTGCTTCTTGACATCCACATCACACCGTATTTCCCGGCAAAAAGCTTCGTGATACAGCTTGCCGGTCATAAAGGCGATAATCCGGAAGATGCTATTTGGGAAAGCGAATATCATCAAGAATAGTATTGAATAATTTTAAATTTACAGATGGGCATAGTTATGCCCATAAATCATTTATCAGGGTCATGTGTTGCTGAAATTATATGTCTTATTATTGAAATCTTTACTTATATGAAACTCCGAGATGTGGATATTATTATTTCTGGTACAAAAACTGGGGATACCTATTATGCAAAATCTTATCCATGCAGTGATATGGATAAGAATAGCAAAATAGAGCTCTATGGAGTCCCTGTATATTATGTCTATATCAAAGGTACTGATGATAAAGGTCAAAGTGTAAAATATACATGGAAAGCATTACGCTTCATGCCGTATTATAACCCACCAAATTTTAGTTCTTATAAAACAATTGGATGGGTTAATAGTGGCTTGCATAAGCTCAATAGGCAGCCTGCACCAGAATATAAAAAAGCCTATGAGGTACATAATACATATTCTCAACATAATGGTGCAATAGTTCTAAAAGGAACTTTTTACATTCACGCTGGTCCTGAAGATCTTACTCATATTGGATGGGGAGCAGCAGGGTGCGTTGAAATAATAGGAAGTTTTAGTGAGTTTAAAGATCAAGTAAAAGAATTATCGGGGTCAACTCAAGTTGATGCGGATAGTGCAATTTCTGAATTAGTTTTTATAAAAAACTTTATATAGAAATTGAATATGCTACTCCACCCAATATTAAAGCGAATTTTTATAAAGAAGTTAGTATAAAAAGGAGATAAGATTTATGTGTAACATAAAATATATACTATGTACTATATTTTGTATGTGTGCATATCTTCATGCTGCTGCAATCTGTAGCGATAGTATATCTGATAAGTTTTCATATAAGGTACTTGAAAATTTCAATTATTGTTGGGATAATAATATTGTCTATGAGGATACTAATTCCAAAGATACTGCTTTATTTGTCTCGTCTCATAAATACATAATCTCTCCTATTTTAAACGCTTTTTGTAATAATGTGAACGAACAGACAGAGTTGGCTAAGATCGGATATTGTTGTAAGCATTATCTCATTAAAGTCCCAAATAAATCAAAGAAAAATATACAATATTACTCTATAGAAATCAATATTCTATCTAATATAAAGAGTCATGCCCCCATAACCTCAAAAATAGAAGAATTAAAAAACAGGACTATGCGATTATTGATATTATATCAGAGGCTCCTGTTATGTGTCTTGTTTTTGTGGAAGCTGATTATTTAGTAGCCGTAACTTATAATATGTTCTATGATTTTGATGATGTATTATCCTTTTCGAAATTCTTTGTAAAAGAACACTTCTCAACAAAATAATAAGATGTCATTACACAGTGAATATAAAACGTAATACATCCTCTTTCAAAGAAAAAATAGAGTTTCATTTTTCGATATATAATGCTTCTTCATTCTTATAATTCTCACATGAATAATCCAACATGAAGTTTTCTTTATATGAAATCATTAGGGTCTCATTTAAATTGACTTCTCTTATCGCAACCGGAAACTATCAGGGATTTAATGTAGATGTGCAGCAAGTTTTCTTCGTGTAGTGAGTGTTCTTTTTTCAAATTGGAGATTTTCCTATAATATAGCAATAAATAAGTAAATTAATACGTCTATTATTGAAATGCAAATTTATTGGTAAACGTAGTTTTTATATTCTGTCTATTGTTTGTAAAGCATAAAAATGTATATTTGCAACAGACCCAATTGCTCTATATCAAAACAAATGAAAAGAGAATGGAATAGCTGTATAAATACTTACAGCCTACCTTGGGATATTATCGTCAATTCAGAAAAGAAGAAGTTTATCGAAAGCTAAAATAAAAATATTTCCTTTTACTGATTTTTGCAGATTTATTTTTATAACATACTATATAATAGTGAAACAGAAAGAAAAGAAAGCTCGAAATAGGAGGACAAATGAACAAATAGACAAGGAGGTAATATCCGAACTTGAAAAGCTTGTAGCTGAATATGGTTTTGGTAATGTCAATTTGAGTGCATTGATGAAAGCTGCAAACATAGAAGCTAATGTGTTTTATAGAAGATACGGCTCAATGGAAAACCTTTACGACAGGCTTGCCAAGCAGTATGATTTCTGGATCAATGATACTATTGACGTTTCCAGCCTGAACATATTGGGACCTAAAAAGTTTTTTGCGGAAACATTCAAGACCCTTTATAGGAACTTGTCTGATAACACTGTAATGCAAAAGTTGTTACTTTATGAAATGTCGGTTATTAATGAAACGACAAAGAGAACAGCAGAAACACGGGATATTATGAATCTAAATTTGATTGCGTTTTATGACAATCTGTTTAAACCGGCGAAAATCAATATTAAAGCTATTATGGCGAATCTGATTGGAGGAATTTATTATCTGATACTTCATAGGAGGTGTGCGAAAACCTGTACAATAGATTTTAGTACTCAAGAAGGGGAAAAGGTCTTTTTCGAATGGATAGATTTTCTAACAGATGCCATTTTTGACAAACTGGAAGCGTATGAAAGGAATAGAAAAGCAGCTCAAGAAATGTTATCAGACGGCATAAGTGAGTTTAAAATATGTAAATACATGGGCATCAATAAAAATGACTTAAAAATGTTACTTTCAAATAGCCATAGAAATTCACGAGAACTTTCAAAGGAAAGCTAAAAATTTTATTTATAGTACATATCATATTGATAAGTAGAATACCATAAAATATTCGCAAAGCTCCATTGCTGCGTAAATCCCTATCCGGATACTTTGTATTAATAGCGGTCATTATCTGTATGGCCGTCGTGTGTATCCATGAACATATAAGTGATTATGGACTTAATAGTCTAATCAGGTCATTGGAGCAAGGGGTATTTGACGTTAGCTATTGTCGGTTACTTTTATAATTTTTTTCTATATCCCTTTGTATAAGGACTGATAGCCTGCTACAAGAAAAATCTGACACGCTTTGTGTAGCGCGTTACATAAAGTGCGTCAAGTTATTTTTCAAAGGGTACACGAACAGACTTGAAATTGCGGAATGATATAACTATATCACTATTCACAGTTTCAAGGTAGTCTTTGGATCTTAGTCCTGCATGTCCGTTCTCCTGTTTTATTATTCCCTGCTTTAGCGTTTTCTATTCCTTTTTTATATACTTCTATTTATCGCTTTTCTGCTGCCGTGCAACCTGCCGTGGATTGAATTTTTCCGCAAAGGTAATCGCCAGTCCCAGTCATGTCAATGCCGGCATTCAGCCGCAAGTGAAGCGCAAAAATCTTCCTCTCCGCTGGTGAGCGTATTTTTCCTCTTCAGCCTTGCCAGATTGTTCCTGCCGCCTTTGGATGCAGAAAAAATCATCCCGGAGGTCGCAAACAGGCCAAACAGAGGGAAATAAAGAATATTTATAAACTAAGGTAACGGTAGGATTAACCACCTGCCACAAAAAGAATTTATTATGTTATACGTTCACACAATTGGTCGCATTGGCAAGGATTGCCAGGTTATTACTGGAGCACACGGTTCATTCATTGCATTTGATATTGCGGTAGATGACTATTCACATGGAAACAGCATCACTACTTGGGTAAGGGTACGGAGTAAGAAAGAGAACCATATTCGACTATCCGAATATCTTACCAAAGGACGGTTACTGCTCATTGAAGGGACACTTTCGGCTTCACTGTGGAAGGATAAGGATGAAAACTGTCAGATTCAACTATCCATTACGGCAGACGCATTGGAGTTCATCAATACCGGAAAGCGTGAGGGTACAACTTCAGAAGCAGAGAGTCCGACGGATGCCGCAAGCAATGCACCTGTACCACCGGTAGCTATGCCGCAAGAGGACAAGGAAGACTTGCCGTTCTGATGATGTGCATATAGTATTGAACAACAACAAATACTAAATGTAGTATTTACTAATTATAGTAAAGTAGGAAGTTAGTAAGTTAGCTATTACTGAAAGTAGTACTTACTACATTTAGTTTATTAGTATTTTAGTATAGTAGTAAATACTAAAATACTTTTTTTAGTAAAATAGTATATACTAATTATAGTATTTACTAAGAATAGTATTATCTTTGTATCGCATATAAAGACATCAAATTATGACAAAAATTATAGCTGTTTTGAATCATAAGGGTGGGGTTGGCAAGACAACTACCACCATCAATCTTGCCGCTGCTTTGCGACAGAAGAAAAAGCGTGTACTGGCTATCGACATGGACGGGCAGGCAAATCTTACAGAATCGTGTGGTCTCTCCATTGAGGAAGAACAAACGGTGTATGGGGCAATGAGAGGTGAATATCCCTTACCGGTTATCGAACTGGAGAACGGACTTGCTGTTGTGCCGTCCTGTCTCGACCTGTCGGCGGCAGAATCCGAACTGATAAACGAGCCGGGACGTGAGTTGATACTGAAAGGCCTGATTGCGAAATTGCTTGACAGTCGGAAGTTTGACTACATCCTGATTGACTGTCCACCTTCACTGGGCTTGCTGACACTCAATGCCCTTACCACAGCGGACCTTCTGATTATTCCGGTGCAGGCACAATTCCTCGCCATGCGCGGAATGGCGAAGATTACAAGCGTAATTGAGATTGTCAAGGAACGCCTGAACCCGAACCTGAGTATTGGTGGCATTGTTATTACCCAGTTTGACAAGCGCAAGACACTCAACAAGAGCGTAGCTGAAATTATCAATGACTCTTTCTGTGACAAAGTGTTCAAAACGATTGTACGGGACAATGTGGCACTGGCCGAAGCTCCTATAAAGGGAAAGAACGTCTTTGAGTACAATAAGAACTGCAATGGAGCCAAAGATTATATGGCTTTAGCACAAGAGGTTTTGAAATTAAAATAAGACAATATGGGCAAGAGTGATTTATTGAAAGACAGTATGAAAAGCGGACTGGACGGATTGCTGTCATCCACGAAGAAATCTCCGCAAAAGAAGGAAGCCACACCACTTAAAACTGAAAAAGAGCCTGCGGTACATTGCAATTTCGTTATCGACAAGAGTGTTCATACGCGTATGAAATTCCTTGCTATTGAGAAGAATATGTCATTGAGAGACATTGTAAATGAGGCGATGAAGGAGTATTTGGAAAAAAACGTAAGTGAGGGTATGTCCCTCGCTTACCGTTCTTTTAAATCTGTGACTTCTGTTAGTACGTTATGCCGATATGTATTGCTACATATCAGTCATTGACAACCCTTTGTATGACAGGGAATAACCTTTGAACTCTCCCGTTGCACGCATGAAAGCGGCTGCTTTCGCTTCCAGTTTTTCCATGTCGATATTTTCGGCCTTGCGTTTGACTTCGAAAAATGTCGCCGTATCGTCCAGTTCGTTTTCAGCTACTATGTCTATTTCGTTCTCACCCTTGCGGTCCCACCAGCCTCCGATACGCGTATAGACTTGCCGTTCTATCAGTACACGTTTAAAGTAACGTTCAAGCATCAGACCGCTGAAAGTTTCATAATCCCGACCTATAATCATCTTCACACTTCCATAGTTCTCTATCTCCAGCATATAGCTGTACTTGTAGATGAAGCGGAACCAGAACGTGAAAAAATTATCCTCGATGACATACCGGACATTCTTGGCGGAACTCTTCTCGAACAGCGGTTGCTTCTTCGATATGATTTCGTATTCTTTCTCCAGCTTGGTAAGATAACCGCCGATTTCCTTGCCTACCACGTTTTCAATTTCCGAACGGGATGTTTTTCCTCGTGCAATGGCCGATAGTATGGAGAAATAGATTCCGTAATCCTTGCCGAACTCTTCGATAAGAATCGCTTTACCCTCGCCCAAAAATATGGAGTCGGCCTTTATAATCTGGTCGAGCATAGTCGTTTTGGCTGTTGCTCCTGCATCCACGAGTAGTTGTACATACTTCGCCACACCGCCCGTGAAAGCGTACAAGGCCAGCAGATCTTCCGCCGTGTAGCCGGGGTTGTATTCCGAAAGAATATCTTTCAGAACAGTTGGGGTAAACGGACGCACAGTCATAAAGCGCGACTGCCGGTTATACAACGGCTCTTTCTTATCCTTGAATATCTTTGTCATCATGGAATAAATCGAACCACAGACAATCAGGTTAATACGGGACTTCGGGCTGTATAGATCCAGATGCGCTGCATATCGCTGAACACCGATTTGTTCACACGGAAAAACTCCTGGAACTCGTCGATAAAGAGTGTGATGGGACGTTCTGCCGAAAGTTTCATCAGGTACTCGAACACATCAGTGAAGTGTTCGGCCCGCCCCATGGTTGGGACCCCCAACTTGTTCTCTATTTCAAGCCGGTAGTCCTCACACAAATCGCCTTCGGCTTTCCGGGCAACAAAGAAATAGAGAATCGGTTCGTCCTCGTATGCCTTCCACACGAGTGATGTCTTACCGATACGGCGACGTCCCGTTACCACTGTAAACTGAGCATTGTTTTTGGCCATTTCGCGAATCTTGCGAAGAGAGGCTATTTCTTCTGTCCTGTCAAAAATCTCATATCCTTATCCTTTTTATTGCTATTCCGAAACGGCTGTTTCCGAAACGGCTGTTTCGTTACTGCAAAAATAATGCAAATTTCTGGTAAAACAGGCAATTGATACAGATTTATTTAGCGAAATGGCTCAAAGGATTTTTATCTGGTAAGTTCCATTCCTGTTTTACACCGTCTGGTCTTACGTCCTTCCGCTTGTCCCGTTGTATCGTTAATCATCCCTTTATAGTTCCATCCGTTTTACCATCCGCCTTTCAGCGTATTCTTCCTTTTCTATATTCTTTTAATGCCACTCATCCGGTCCATTCCTGCCATCACCGGTTGGTTTTCCAGACGCAAAGGTGGACTGCCGCGCTTGATTCCGTCGCTTTGAAGTGCATTTCCTATAAAATTCTTCCTTTCTGCGAAAGAGTAATTTTCCGGAAAAAGCGTCGGAAATCGCTTATTCGTCAGTCCTTGTAAAGCATCTGTAAATCCCAAGCGGTTCAGGCAGAAAAGAGAACCGAACAAAGGGAAAATAAAAAATTAAATATTAAAACCAATTAAATTTTTATGATTATGGAAGCAACAGCAATTCAATCAGTAGAGAAAAACATCACAATGGTAGCATTGGCAAACGTGCAGCGAGCAATTACAACCCACGTAAGAATTTTGACGAAGCGAGCCTTGCAGAACTTTCCGAGAGTATTCGTCAGCAGGGTGTGTTACAGCCTATTGGAGTACGCCCAATAGAAGACAACCGCTTTGAGATTGTTTTTGGAGAACGCCGATATCGTGCCTCCCTCATGGCAGGATTGGAAGACATTCCGGCTGTCGTTATGGAAATTTCAGACGAAGTTGCCGAAGAAATGGCGGTAACTGAAAACCTCCAGCGCAAGGATGTTACCCCGATAGAGGAAGCAAATGCCTACCAAAAGCTCATTGATAGTGGTCGCCACGATGTGCAGTCTTTGGCGGTGCAGTTCGGTAAAAACGAAAGCTATATCGCACACGCCTTAAATTCGTTTCCTTAATGCCCGAAATCGCACAGCTTTTGGAACAGGACGAAATCACAATCAGCGTAGCGAGCGAAATTTGCCGTTATGGGGAAGATATTCAGAAAGAGGTGTACAACAAGCATCTTAAAGAGGGGGTGCAGTACAATAGTTGGCGAGGAATGAAAGCCTCTGATGTTGCACGGAACATCGAACGGCAATATACCACCGACTTGGAGCGATACGCATTTGACAAGACCCTCTGTCTGTCGTGTCCTCACAATACAAATAATATGATGTTATTTTGCGAGGGTGGTTGCGGAAATTGCGCCAATCGTACTTGCCTTGCTGAAATGAATGCAGCATATCTCACGGAGAAAGCCGTGCGCCTTATGGAAGAACGCCCTGAGGTATCCCTCTGCTATGAAAGTTTCAACAGTAATGAAGCCGTAGTAGAACGTCTTACCGCCATGGGTTACGAAGTGGAAAGCCTTAACTATTATGCAAAGGCATATCCCGAACAGCCCGAAGCACCCCGAAAAGATGAGTACGACACCACCGAAGAATACGAACAGGCACAGAGCGAGTTCGAACAGGATTTGAACGATTACACGGAAGAATGCGAAGAAATCCGTACCCGAAGTGAAGCAGGTGAAATCATCCTTTATTTCCGTATTGAGAGCAAGGACATCGTACTCTGTTATGTTCCGAAAGTTACCTGTACTACCAATGACACAAAACAGGAGCAGACGCTTTCACCGGTAGAGAAGTTGGAAAAGCAAGACAAACGCAACAAGGAAATTGCCCTTGAAAAGACTGTAGAGGACACAAAAAAACAGATTTTGGAGGTTGATATGTCCGATTGCAAGTTTGGGCAAGACGAGGACAAGATGATTTATTTCTTCTTGCTATCATCCCTCCGCAAAGAGCATTTCGAAGCGGTAGGTATCGAGGAAAAAAAGCCTTATTCCTACCTTACAGATGAAGAAAAGATAAACATCATTGCCAACCTCACGAGCAAGCAGAAAGCGATTATTCGCAGGGATTTTCTAATTGCTAATTTCAAGAACGCATACGGCAACAATGCCATTGCATCCCTCTTGCTTGACTTCGCACAAAAACATATGCCCGACCTGTTGGCAGACATCAAGAACGGACATAATGAAGTGTATGAGAAGCGTCACCAACGTATCGAAGAGAAAAAAGCCGTTCTTTTGGTGCAGGAACAAGCAAAGCAGGAAGCGGAGCAATCTGACAAACAGCAATCCGAAGTAGGGATGCAGACCGAAGAACAGCCACAAGAGGAAGATATTGCAGCTTAACCATAATCAGTAACCAACGAATAGAGGGTGGAGTAATCTGTCCTCTATTCGTTCCTAATTTGTAATTAGATTAAGGTGAAGATGTTCACGGACAACTGCTCCAAACCGTTGTCGGGCGGCGCGTCTGCCGGGCAAACCCGCCATCCGCGCGATTATGCCTTTTCTATCCCATTTATAGCTACCTCCCGATACCCCGCCGCCACCCGTCTTCATTTATACCTATCAGTTTCCTCCTTTTTATCTTTTCCATCTTATTCCTTCTCCGGTTCCTTCCTGTCCTCGCCGGTTGGTTTTCCAGACGCGAAGGTGGACTGCCGCGCTTGATTCCATCGCTTTGAAGTGCATTTTTATAAAATTCTTCCTTTCTGTGAAAGAGTAATTTTCCAAAAAAAGCGTTGGAAGTAGCTTGTTCGTCAGTCCTGTAAAGCATCTGTAAATCCAAGCGGTTCAGACAGAATATAGAACCGAACAGAGGGAAGAAAAATAAATCATTAAAATTTCATGACAATGGACAACATCAAAGAAAGCAAAGAGTACAAACTTGCCAAAGAATGGGAAATGGCAGTGAATAGTTTTAGTTTCAATCCCAAGCGTTTTGCAGCCGCTATACCTGATATGCACCCCACACTGCAACAGAGCCTCTATAGATTGTTTAAGGAGTGCATCATTGTGATGGCGGATGAGACACGTCGCTATGATGACCGCAATCGTGCGTCACATGAAGAAGCAAAGTGTCTTATGGAATACCTCAAGACAAATGGAAAGCATATCCCATTAAAATAACAAGCGTATGAAAACACAAGAAGTACAATTTGGCGGCAATAACTATCCTTGCCGTGTGGTGGAATCCAACGAGGGTGAAGAACTCCTTATCGGCTCGATTACCTTGCTTGATGCCCTTCAGCCCGGTAGTTTCAACGATGAAAACGAAGGCTTCGCAAGCAAGGAAGCCGAAAGAATCTATGACGAGGTTTTCTTCTTTACCGACATGGCAAACCTGCGACTGACAGACGTAGAATTGGTTGCCGAACTGAAAAAGGACAACCCGGAATGGTTCGAATAAAAAAACAATAATCATCTTAAAAATAGCATAGTTATGGAAAAAGAGTATGTAATACAAATAGCACAGACCATTCAAGAGCAGTTGATAGGACTTACCCCTATGCCCGTCCTCATGTCATGGGGTATCGCAGAGTTTGCAGCCACCATCTTCAAAGACCTGCCTGCACTTCGTATCAAAGTAAACGGACTGTTACACACCGGATACGTCATTATTGCACTTAATGGGTCGGACTATTATGAGGTATATCTGTTGAAAGGCAAAGATGCAGAGTGTGTCAATGAAGAAGTTTGTTACAACGAGTTAGGGGATGTCATTGACAGGGCAATTGAATGCGGTACTGACAAAGAGGAATACGAAAAAATTGCCATCAGCAACTCACCCAATTATTAAGCAGGTAGCTCACCTGATAAACCAGAAGAAGAGATTAGTTAGTAGTAAACCGCCAGTACGATTGTACTGACGGTTTTTGTTGTTTTTATTTACATTATATGTCAGACAGCCGGATTTTTATTTCGCGTTGCGCTTATTTTGAACGTCTTTTATCATCTCTTTCACATCTTGCCCCACTTGTACGAAGTTTTATATAGGATGCGCTCCCGTTCCTCTCTCGACTTGAAAGTGTAGAACTTCGGCAGCGGCACATACGCCGCTTCTTCTTTCTTGATTTCTGCCATATCAAAATCTGTTTTGCAGAAGAACTTTGTAGTCTTGAACTCTTCCGATTCTTGAATATTCATTGAACCGCCCATACCTGTTTTCGTCTTCACAAAGTCCCGTGCCGTCTGACCGCATATCCATCCGGTTGCCATATCCGAGATTTTCGAGCAGGCACAAGGTTATCCATATTCTCATTGAGATTGATACTTGTTTTGTCCCGGTCAATAGTCACGCCTTTTTTGACCTGGACCACCTTGCCGAAGATGTCATTGGACAACCATTCCAGCGTTTCTTTGGCACGTGCGAGCCGCTTACCACATTACCTACCGTCGTAATGATCTTTTGCATACCTACCTTACCATAATCGGCTTCCAGTTGCGGTAGTTCCTGAAAGCCGAGCGTTACACTCACCTTATTGCTTCGCGCTGTACCTATCAGACGGTCTATTTTGTGAAAGTAGAGTGTCGGTAACTCGTCCACTATAATACTCACAGGAATATTTTTCCCCTGCCCGGTATTCACACGGGTAACGAGACGGTTTAGGATAAGAGCGTTCAATGCACCGATGATGGATTCCATTTCCGGGTCATTTGCAATCAGCAGGTAACTCGGATTCTTCGGGTCACTCACCTTCAGTCGAAGTCATCGCCATCCCGGTGGAATATCCAGTAGCTCTCTTTGGTTGCCAGACGCGAGGTATAAACACGTAACGTGCCAATCATACCCTCCAATTGTTCCATTGCCTTATTTTTGAAAGCTGTCTGGAATGGACCAAGCAGCGGAGCAACCTCATTGTCAGTTTCCAGTACCTCGAAAATCGTCTGATAACTTTCATTCAAGAATGACAGAATATGTGGCATGTCCGAATACTTTCCCAGCCAGTAGGCAGGTTCCACGATATTGCCGCCTTCACGGTCGCGCACGATACCTGTCGGTTTCCAGAATTTGGTCTGCGGATCTTGCTGTCTTTCCGCATATAGAGGCTTGCCGTTGGCATCGTAGGGTTCACGTTCATAATTCACGAAGAAGTAGATACAAGCGGCAAGGAAGTTTACCGCCGAGGTTTGGAAGAACTGGTCGCTTCCGCCGCCTCCCTCTTTCTTACCCTTTTGTAGCTTTCCAATAATGTTTCCGCCGTTTCGCTGGCCGCCGCAAGATTGTTGATGTACTTTGCCTGAATTGGATTCACCCGACGGCTGTACTCCACATCCACAAAATTAATCATGTTGAACTTGCACCCTTGGGGTACTCTGCCCAGTTTCTCGTTCTTCTTGTAATGGTAGTAGAGCTTGGTCGCCAATGTAGGATCGGGTAGGTCGGCACCTTACGGGCGCTTTCCCCCCTAAGAACCGTACATGATAGTTTCCCATCATACGGCTCAAGCAATTCAATACTTCTATGAAGCACGCTCATGAAAGTCCTCCTTTCTTGTTAAGAGATTTACAACATGTTTCATGTGCAAGATGCAGTTTGGATATACC
>ENA-OQJH01000314-OQJH01000314.1-human-gut-metagenome-genome-assembly--contig:-NODE-314-length-27815-cov-2.278930_pt1 | contig 27815 bp, 47 predicted proteins | sample MGYA00242597_ERZ504763 | MGnify/ENA primary metagenome ERZ504763 (study PRJEB26092, sample SAMD00036359) | human gut metagenome | host: Homo sapiens | study: EMG produced TPA metagenomics assembly of...
AATCGACACGGGTGGCGGAACAATGGATCACAATCAGACTAATCTTTCTCATGTTCCTTTTCCCTTTCCGTCGTTTTCACTTTGCACACCTCCTTACAAGTAGTATGATAGCGCACTTCTCTCACCACCCTGTCCCGCTTCTCTTTCCGAAGAAAGGAATCAGATACATGATCACATCTAAATCCGGTTTACTATTTCTTTCATCTTATCAAAATATTAAGTGGTAGTTATTCTAATTCGTTATTACCTTGACCCGTCTGCCAATTATACCGTAGGGTCCGGAGCCTCTTCATCGCCGGAGCCATCACCGCCGGAACCGGGATTCTTGTCAGGGTCTTCTCCCCCGCCATCGCCCGCACCCGCCTGCGCCACCGCACGGGTCAGCACTTGCTGATAACTCAGAATCTTCATCAACTCCGCCAGCGTCTTCCGGGGCGGAAAATAAGATGCGCCCCCTTAATCATCGAACCGGAAAACTCCTTGACCGATGCCGCACCTTCACTGTTCAGTCCTATCTGCAAACTGCCCAAATCGCCCAGTCTCGCAATTCTTCCTGCCTTCAACGCACGCTTCACTTCGTAAAGAATACCCGAAATAGCCGCACGTACATCCGTTTCCGTACAAGTAGAACGACTGGTGATCGCTTCGCACAACTCTTCAAAGTCCAACTCTCCCGACGCCTGCGCCTGTGCATAATACTTTGCCGGTTCGCTCTTTTTTGCAGGATTCTTGCGCGGCACCACTGAATAAGATACTGTCATTGCCATAATAAAATAATTTTAAAGTTTATAATACATAGGATGCATCCCTTTCTTGTTAACAGCACAAAGATAAGGATAGCCGGACAAGCCATATTCCCCAACGAAGTTTCTTGATTCCCAACGAATAAAAACGAAGTCAAACCTTTGAAAAACAAGGAATTTTTATGTAACTTTATAGCATAAAACAAGAAGAAAACATCATGAATTACAAAGAAGATTCTTTCCTTATCCGCACCTATACCAAAGCGGAACTAGCTCACCTTTACAATCCCCATGTCTGCCTCAAAGTTGCTTTACAAATACTTCGTCGTTGGATTATTTACAACCTCCCTCTCCTGCACGAACTCGAACAGGAAGGATACCGCGCACGCAACCGTCTCCTTTCGCCGAAACAAGTGGCAACTATCATACACTTTTTGGGCGAACCGTAGTAACTTATTGCCATTTTATACAAAGTTCCTTTACACATTTCCGCAAAGAAGTTCCTTTGCATCGACAAACAATAATCAAAATAAAAATGAAACATTTCACCATATTTCAAGGTTCTACTACGCAATAGCAGAGATGACCGAAGAAGAAATAGTGTCCACTATCGGCAGTTTTACCTACCGGGAAAAAGTCGAAGAAATACGCCGCATCTTTGCAGAGCAAGGAGAAAAGGCTGCCAATGAGAAGAAAAAAGAATTGCCGGCAATCGCCTTCTCCGCCAGCTACCGAGGAAGGCGTACCAAAGTGAACCTCGTCAAATATCTGGACACATCGTGATAGACATCGACCACCTCAGCAAAGAAGAATTGGCACGCATCCTCCTATCATCAAGAGATGCGATTACACCCGCATCGCCTTTATCAGTCCCAAAGGATGGGCGTGAAAATCATAGTGCGCGCATGCCATCCGGATGAGACATTGCCCGAAACCCTTCAGGAAATAGAAGACTTCCATCATGCAGCTTACACCAGACTCGTTTCTTTTTACACCGAACTCTGTCGGATAGAAATCGACACCTCCGGTCAGGATGTGGCACGCACTTGTCTGTTCTCTTACGATCCGGAGATCTATTTCAATCCGAACGCTGACGCTTTTCTTGTAGATCAACCTCAGGCATCCTACAAGATTTCAAATCGTAAAAATCTCTCCGGCAGTAAACAACAGACTCCTCCGGACGGCACCCCGACGAATGAAGACACAGCACTCAACGCCCATTCCGCCAACGCTTCTTTGGTGTTGACTTTAACTTACTATCACAACAAGTCCGAAAAATACATAGCAGGCAACCGGAACAATTATCTGCACCATCTCTCATGTACCTTCAATCGCTACGGCATTCCGCAGGAGGAAACATCCGCCTTTATCAAAAGCCAGTTTACAGACTTTCCGGCGGACGAGACAGTCTCTTTGATCAATAGCGCCTACGCTCATACCGACGAATTTAATACCTGTAAACTGAATGGCACGCAGAAACGAATATTACGGATAGAACAATATATCAGCGAGCACTACGAAACACGCTACAATGAAGTGCTGCATATCATGGAATATCGCAGAAGGCGTCCCGACACCGAGAAACCGGAGCCTTTCCGCATCTTGGATGAGATGATGGAAAACAGTATCTGGATAGAAATCAACGAGCTGGGATATCCCTGCACTGTCAAAACAATCGAAAATCTGATTTACTCCGATTTCAGCCAGTCGTATCATCCCATTCGCGAGTATTTTGAATTACTGCCCGAATGGGACGGAACCGACTATATCCGTATCCTGGCGGATAGTGTCCAGACGAGTCATCAGGAGTTTTGGGCGGAATGCCTGGAACGTTATCTGGTGGCGATGTGCGCAGCGGCTACTCAGGAGAATATTGTCAATCACACGGTACTTCTGCTATGCAGCGAGATACAGAACATAGGAAAGACTACCTTTATCAATAATCTCCTGCCTCCCGAACTGCGTGCTTATCTCTCTACCGGACTAATCAATTCGAACAATAAAGATGATTTAGCCAAAATAACGCAGGCCATGCTGATCAATCTCGACGAGTTTGAAGGGATGAGCGGTCGGGAACTGAATGCATTCAAAGATTTGGTAACGCGCAAAGTGATCAGTTTCCGTCTGCCATATGCACGCCTTCGCAAAACTTCCCTCATACGGCCTCTTTTGCAGGAACCTGCAATTATCAGGAAGTGCTTCACGACACGACAGGCAACCGGCGTTTCCTTTGTTTTTCATCCTTATTCCATCCAATTTATTACCATCAATTATGCGCAGCTCTATGCTCAGATCAAATATCTGCTGAATAAGCCGGGGTACCAATACTGGTTCACGCAAGCGGACAATGAACGGCTTGAAGAGAATAACGAGGCTTTCATCTTTCATTCACCGGAAGAAGAAATGGTTCTTACGCATATCCGCAAGCCGGAACGTTTTGAGAAGGTTTATTATCTGACTGTCAGTGAGATTGCGGAACTAATACGTGAGCGTACCGGTTATCAGTATTCCATCGGATCAAAAATACAGTTGGGGAAGGTGATGACTAAGCACCATTTTGAATCTAAAAAAGGAAATAACGGGCGCCGATATGCCGTATTTATTATAGATATCGAGCAGGTAAAATCAAACAGGCTGTATGAATAGAAGCGGGAAAGCCTTGTGAATATAGCAAAATGCAGAGTCATCTTGACAGATACTCTGCATTTATTGTTTTACAAATCATTGAAAATTCGATTTTACAGCCTAACGCATTCATTATACGATAGAAGTAGATACTTTAGGCTCTGTCTGACCACTTTCTACTCTTGAAATATAAGAACGGTCAGAGCCGATACGCCGGGCTAATTCAGCCTGAGTGATTTTAGCCTTTTTTCTTGCGTCCTCGATAATCTGTCCTGTATAAAAGGCGTAGGCCTTTTCTTCTGCCTCTGCACGAGAAGCTGTTCCTTCCTTACCAAAACGCTCATCTATTAATGCACTGACATTAAAGAATTCCTCATTTGTTTTTGCTTCCATAATACTCCTTTCTTAATATCTTTGCTTTATCAATTTCTTTCTTTGGTGTTTTTTCGGTTTTCTTTTGAAAAACGTTAAACAGAATCACAATACGCCCTTCGTCGAAACAAAAGAATATTCTATATATATTGCTTTGGTACTCGATACGAAGTTCATAAAGTCCTTCTTCTATCAACCGCATAAATTTCAAAGGTATTCTGTCTTGTGTCTGCAATAACATTAGCACATACAATATCTTATCTTGGGTGCCAGCATCTAAATTTTCAAAGAATTCTTTGAAGTATCCTTTATATGCTATTATTTCTCTTTTCATAACGCAAATATAAGAAATGTTGTTCAACTATACAACACATTTCCTCGTTTTATATTATTTTTCATCATCTTCACCCACAAAAGTGAGAGGAGTGAGAGAGGAATTGAAACTTTTTCTATTTTATTTCTTTATTTCTACTTTCTATATTTCTCTAAAAAAAATACGAATGTTAGAAATCCTCTCTCACTCCTCTCACTTTTTACCTTTTCTTTCTCCAAAAAGACGGCGGGAAATCGGAAAAACACAACCGTCTTTTTCGATTTCTCACCGCATTTTCAAATCAACCCACCAATTGAAGCAGACTTCAGGAAATATTTGTTATCTTTGATGTGCAAAAGATCAAAAGAATCAGATATGGGCAACTTGATGCGTAAACTCCTATTGGAATACAAACCTTTGAAGATATACGAAGGAAGAATATCTTATTGTAAAGATCGGAGTGGAATTTAGTTCAGAAAGCCGGAACTTAAACCGTTGGTTAATAGAGACTATTGAGTAATAGAAACCCAAGTGGCGGCAATCTGCAACAAGTTTCCATCCAGATTTCCGCCACTTTTTAATTCAACCGTTCAGCGATGGAAACAGATTATTTAAAATCTCCCTCCGAATAATCTGAAAACTCCCCGGCACGTTCTTTCTTCTCATACGAGACCAACGTTTCGATACTAAGCGCTTTCCCGTTCTTAGGGCTTATGACATCTATCACACTTGACAAGGACCGGAACGTCTGTTCGCAATTCGCGTCTCCATTATACGTCAACCTCCCCCGGTCAATAGCACCTAGAATGACAGAAATGTACCGTTTCGGATCTCCCCGATATTCGATAACAGTGGGCGTCATTTGTTCTTCTTCCCGAATCAGTTGGACGACAATTCTTTTTTTGGTCAATCAGCTCCAACAGTTTTTCACTATGCACACTGATTTGTGCATCTACTTCACGAAGTTCATTCTTCAATGAACAAAACAATTCATCACTCAATGAATTTTCCATAAAAACGATTTTTATTAATTATAAAAAGCCATTCCGGAAAGCACAGCTATTGCCTGCTTCCCGAAATGGTGACTAATACCTTCAAAACAATGACTCTATTTTTACTTTAATGTACTCAATTTATTTCACTTCTTTTCTCTCCTGCATTCCAAACCAACAAAGCAAACACTACTGAAAGCAAGGCTGCACCAATCCAAAACCAATTGATATATGTAAAATCGTAAACTTCTACTCCATTTTGCACCGTCTTCTGACCTTCGATCAGAATGCCACTCATCACATCCTGCAAACCGGCTCCTATATAACTCGCTATACCGACAACTCCCAAAGCGGCTCCCGAAGCATTGCAGGGAGCAATATCGACCGCCATCAGTCCTCCTAAAAAACAAATCAGCACTCCAATGCCCAAACCGAAGAAGCACCATCGCCAAAGCCATCCACCAAAAATGTACCCCCGGAACCAATAGAAACAAACAAAGAGCAGACACATTCATTAATCCGAATATCAAAGCCGGAACATTACGACTGCCAGCAAAAAACTTATCTGAAATAATACCTGAGAAAACCGTACCTACAATTCCGCATACAGACTGATAGATATAATAAAACTAGCATCCAAAGTAGAATAACCTTTTTGCGCTTCCAGATAGAAAACACCCCAGCTATTGACTGCATAACGGCTGATATACATAAAAGCACTGAAAGAGCAGTATCCAAATGGCAGGCATCAGCAATACCTGACGCTGTGCTTTATTAAAATCAGCCGTTTCTGTCTCACTCATTTCCTTTTTCTGTTTGGGAACATTCACCGAAGGAAATCCCATGCTTTCGGGAGTATCATGAAGAACTTCCAGACGATCAACGCTCCTATCAATCCCACTATACCGCTCCGAAGAAACCATACCGCCAGCCCAACACACTGACAATTGAGGCTATTATCAGAAAAGTCAACGCTTCGCCGATATTATGGCTCGCAGACCAAAAGCCATAGTATGAACCGCGCTCTTTGTCCGTGAACCAACGAGAAAGCCCTACTACACAAGAGGCTGCTCCCATAGATTGAAACCAGCCGCTAATCCCCCAAAGGATAGCGAACAGGATAAAAGAATTAGTAAAACCGAGACAGAGGTTAACCAAAGCAGTTATCAATAAACCGGTAGTCATAAAACGGTTGATATTACTACGGTCGGCAAAGAAACCGTTCGTGAATTTTCCGATGGCATAGGTGAAGAACAATACGGAACCTATGATGCCTAACTCTGTTTCCGAAAAAATTCCTTCATCTACAATAGGTTTCTTTACGACATTCAGACTAAGACGGCACACATAATACATACCGTAACCAAAAGTCGCAGAAAGGAAAGTAGACCATTTCAGAAACTTCAGACGACGGGTATCGGATGAAGACAAAGCTTCTCCGTTACAAGGTCTCGGTGAAGAGACCTTGTAAAAATTGATTAGTTGTTTCAACATGAAGGAAGTGCGTTTAATCGTGAAGTTTCTTGTTACGCAAATACTCCAATAATAAAGCAGGACGATCTGTTTGAATTAGCTTGGCTCCCTGGTCAATAATCCAGCCCCAACTTTCATCCGGCTGATGAAGTTCTACTGCACGGTCGTCATCATGGCCGCCACATAGTTCAGGCCAAAGCGAATTTATAAAAGATTAGAGCCTGTATTACGTACTTTCTTTATCAAATTAAGAATCTCCGGACTGTCATTATCAAAAACCAGTTCATAGGCAGCAGGTTTCATGTATGTCTGATAACTATCAATGACAGCTTCCGCTCCTTCTTTATGAAGCTGCACAACAGGCATAAAAATTACTTTATCTAACACATCACCATTTTCTGCTTTAACTTGTTCGTAAGGAAGTTCGGCTTTAATTACACAACATTCTATTGTTCCTGTTTTCTCAAGAACAGCATAAACTTCCTGAAAATAATCATATCCTTTATCAATATTTACCATAACTTTCCCTTTACACAGCAGCATGACTTCTTCTAATGTAGGAATTTGGTGTCTCGTTTTACAACCTACCCATTTTTCAACTGCATTGCTTTCAATTCCGCCAAGGTATAATCTTCCACTTCCCTTTTCCATTCATTGTACGATCTACCGTTCTGTCATGAATCAACACCAAATGTCCATCTTTCGTTTTTTTTAAATCTATTTCCACCATGTCAACTCCCATATCAATACAGTTTTGTATACCTTGTAATGAATTCTCTGGTGCATTACGCCAATCGGCACGGTGAGATACAACCATAATATCACTATCATTCCCTATAAAGGTTTGATTTTTTCGATATTCCCTATTTTCTGCCTGTTGAGCATGCAATCCAGATAATATAAATACATATAATAAAATACAATATAATCTCATTTCAATATTCATTCATTATTTTATCGTTCTTCCTTCTCTTTTCCTATCTCCCCAAAATGTCTGATATTTTAATTCTCCACCATATATATATCCGGTGGAGAATATACGGTCATTATAGCTCAATCCTCTTTTTAAGTACCCGACTATGTTCAGCCTCAAATCCCATCACATGGCTTTCAATAGAAAGATCAATTGAGCTGGTCAGATAAGAAGCATCTTGGTTAGCCACTGCTAAAACAAAATCTTTGACAATGCCAAAGTCACCACCTGCATGCCCCTCATATCCGGCAAAGATGATATATCCTGATTCCAGACAGAATGTTTATTGGTTAAGAAATCCGTCACCTCAAACTTCTTCATATCTCCTTTCAGCCATCCTTTAGTGCCCATAATACAAGTCAATCGACCGCCAGTTGCCGTAAATGCCTCCATAGAAAAAGCACCAGTAATGTTTCCTTCAAAACTCCATTGAAGTAACAAAATGATCGCACTGATCATTATTGCATCTAAAAACGCAACGTCCATAATCTGTAGTTCTTAATTTGTCCATAATCAACGAAGCATATTTTTTTATCATTCCGTTCATTATCCGGAATATCAAACACATAAAGATAACGTCTATCTTCAAATAAATACGTTTAGCCGAGTAAGGACATTCTGCCTCCACAGCACAATCAAGGCAACGTTCCGTAGATCCAGCCGGGGCATTTCGCGCTTAAACAAAGTTAAGCCACCATAAGAACTAAGAGACTTGCACGGTTTGTTGACTAACCAACGCATCATATCCATGTCATGACACGATTTTGCTATAACAATAGGAGTAGTTTCCCGAGCACTCTTCCAATTACCGCGAACATATGAGTGAGCCATATGATGGAAGCGAATACATTCCATATGTTGAATACTGACAATATCGCCAATCATACCTGCGTCCAAAACTTTCTTCATCGCCATAAAATAGGGAGCATAGCGCAACACATGGCATATCCCCACAATGCGATTATATTTCTTGGCATACTTCAGAATATCCGTACATTCTTTTACAGATTGAGCGACCGGTTTCTCCAGTAAAACATCATAACCAGCTTCCAATGCCTTCAAACAAGGATGATAGTGTAAATTATCCGGAGTAGCAATAATGACGGCATCCGCGAATTTAGGAATACTGAATACTTCAGACCAATCATTAAACAATGTTCATCTGATAAATTATATTTATTTTTCAAGTGTAGTTTTCGTTCTTTATTTATATCTGCCACACCAACTATTTTCAGTGATTTTGAAAAATGCTCCGAATAACTTGCATAGGTGCGCCCCCGGGCACCAGCACCAATAACAATCGCTGTTATTGGCTTATCTACTACTGCTTCTTGACTTTCAAGAGTAGACGATAGTTCCTCTATAAGCCCATTATTCTGTTTTTTTCTGTTGCAGGCTTTCCATTGCTTGAGATACTGATGTAAAATTACTCATCGCGGCAGCTGCTGCACCAGCTCCCATTATTCTTAAAAATTCTGCTCTATTCATTTTTTATTATTTCAATTTATTAATGAGGTAAGTAAAGTATTCCACTCCTTATTTGATTTCTAAAACTGCCATTATAGCTTTATGGTCAGAAAGTACTTCTTCAAAAATTTTAGTTTCTTTCACCACCCATCTATTTTGAGGATAATAAGCCACATGATCAAAAGTGTTACTTACGGCTAAATCCCATACAGTACTTAGTAAGTTGATATGTTCCGTACCAACTCTTCTGTTCAAGTCACCTGCCAAGACACACAACTCTCCTGTCTGAGGTATCTTTGTCAATTCTCCTACTTGCAACAAACCATTAGAAAGATTCGCCATATCCAAATGTGTACCGACAACGCACACGGAAGTACCATCATCTAGTACTATTTTCACAATGGCAGCACAACGCTTTTCTGTCCCCGAAGTATAAGGCAATATTTTCTTTTGTGTCTCATCAAAACTATATTTGCTTAAAATAGCATTCCCATACTTTCCACCATGAGCATCAATTGCTGGGAAAAACATCCCATGCATACCAGTCAGGTATGATAATTCCAATAACATATCAACTCCTTTAGAACGAGTAGTATAGTAATCTACCTCTTGTAACGCTACAACATCTGGATTTTGTTTTTTTATAAAAGAAGCCAATTGTTCCAATGAAGCATCAGCCCCGGCATGTATATTAAAAGACATGACTTTTAAGGTTGTCTGCGCATTAACCGTCAAACAACATATTCAATAATACAGCAATCAAAAAAACTTTTTCATTTTATTATAATCTAATTCCATTTAACATTCTATTTCAATATCATTTTAACCAAAGTAGCCTTGTAAACTGAAGTCAATTCTTCTCCTTCTATTTGTATAAGCTGAGTAGTCCAATTCTGTTTTAAAGGAGCCAATATGAAATTATATTCAGTCTTGGAACTTAGAGAATTATTTTCCGCCGAATTGTATATCTTACGATATTTCCTATCCAATATATCAAAGACAGAACTAGATTCGTCAGCATAAACCGCAGCAGCAATCACTAACTTTTTCGACACAATATCAGCAAAGTTAGCCAAAGCTTCTGCTTGTCGAAGTTGCTTATCGGCATCATTTTCATCAAACCTACAAGTCGCAACCCAAACATCTTCACCATCTTCAAGCTGATATGTTACAATACCAAGTGATAAAACGTCACCCAACTCTTTCTTTTCTGTTGAATTAATAATGGATTTAGATAGAAAACCGGTTCCCTTCCCCGGAACAAGATAAGACTCACTAAAAAGTGATTTTGCACCTTTGACCTTTTTTGCTTAAAGCGTAGGCCGTTTTCATTGGAAAACCATTTCCGGTTCTCTGTATGGCTGCAATATCACTATTAACATCACCAATCAGTCCGGCTAAAGCGTCTGCATTTTCTATGTATCCGACATCAACAGAAAGCAAAGAAAATGTTTTTCAGAAACCGGATCATCAACATCTTTTTTTATGTCCAAGTCTTCATCAATAGATGAAGAACAAGCTGCCAGTAAAAATATGGTCAAGCCAAGAAAAAAATTACTAGTTCTCATATTCTTCATGTTATGGAGTCCATCCGAAATATACAACTCAAAATAAGCCGTTTCAAATGGACTCATTATTTATCTAAGTTTATTCCCAACCGGATTATTTGGTAGTAAGTTCGGATTTCTTTGGGTTTGAATAAAAGGAACCGGCCATAAATAGTTTTTCGGTTCAACAAAGATTCTACCAGTCATCAAAATTATATTCCCATCTTCATCCAACGGCAAGTCATCAACAAAGACCTGTTGATCTGGATTCAGAGATGCTTTGCGTATTCCTTTCACGTCTTCCGACAACAATTTACCTTGTTTCCAACGTAGTATATCAAAATAACGTTCACCCTCAAGAGCTAACTCCACTCTTCTTTCCCGACGTATCTCATCACGCAAGTTCATGCCATTCGACTCCAAATCTGCAAGAATCATCAAAGGAGCAGCAACTCTACCCCTCAACAGATTAATAGAACTGTTGATATCTGTTTGGTCTATTTGATCACCTCTCATATACTTTGCTTCAATCCAATTCAGAAGAACCTCCGCATAACGAATCAAGGGTATGTCATTCATATCCTTATTATATCTGGCAACTGCCGATATCTCCACAAACTTTCTAAAATACCAGCCTGACGGAGTTCTACAACCAGACAAAGCTGTTCCACCAAGTTTGGTTGATAATATGTACTGTTCTGTGGGTTTCCTCCCCATTTAGTAGCCCGTTTTAATACAGTTTGTTCTAATCTTGGGTCTCGTCCGTCAAACAAAGTTACATATGTCTTATCATTATAACCGCTAGCCGGATTAGTAACAGGCAATCCATTGCATAAATATGCATCTACCAATGAACGTGAAGGAGCCATTCGTGCCTCTTCATTAGGCACCTGTAATTCACGACTCAAGTTATGCGTTTGCTTAGCATCCTCACTAAAAACTCTTGTTAAAATAAACTCTTTGTTCTTACTATTCTTAGAAGCATTCCCCGCATAAGTAAACATTTCATAATAGGATGTAGCAGGATTTCCGTTACTATATAATTCATGATAACCGGTCTCCATTACTAGCTCTGCACTTGAAACAGCAATATCCCAACGCTCATGATAAAGGGCAAAACGAGAACTAAGAGCCCAAGCCGCTTCTTTGGAAGGTCTTCCAATTCTGTCGTTTTCAAATCTTTAGCATAAGGTAATTGGTTACTTGACAGTTCTAATTCTTTTAGTACCCAATCTACCAGTTTTTCTTTATCTTCACGTGCTCCATACAACTCCGAATCACTAATATCCAATGTACGGGTTACCCAGGGAACATCACCAAAGAAATTTATCAAATATACGTAATGGTATGCACGCATAAAACGGGCTTCTCCGGCATATCTTTCTCTTTTTTCCGGAGCAACCTTTTTCCGCTCTTTCATAATTCTCAAGGAAATGATTACAACGACGAATTCCATTATAGTTAGTATCCCACTCCGAATTAATAGTAGATAAATCACTTGTAAATGTACCCGCACCTATATTCTTATAACTTGCACTTCGTTCTCTTACAACATTATCTCCCAACATTTCCATATCGACTGATGTTCCTTTCCCACGCAAACCATTAATACAAGCATTCGCGGCAAGAATAAGGTGTTCTTCCGTTTTCCAGTAAGTCTCATCTGTCAAATCATCCAATGGGATTCTATCCAGAAACGAATCATTACATCCGCTCAATATAATGACACAAATTAAACCGATTAATATTTTACTATTTACTTTCATACCAAATAATTATTTTAAGGTTATACTTAAACCAAACGAATAAGAAGCTGTAATAGGATAATAACCGCCATCACTTATAGGAGATTCCGGATCATATGAAGAAAAGAAATCTGTCAAAGTCCACAAATTCTCCCCCGAAAAATAAACTCTTAAATTACTAATACGCAGTTTTGACAAGAAATTAATCTTTTGAGCCGGGAATGTATATCCCAATTGAATATTCTTCACACGTAGATAAGATGCATCTTCAATCCAAAACGAAGAAAACTTCTTATTATACGTTTCATCATATGTAAAACGAGGATAAGTAGCATGAGAATTTTGGTTGTCCCATGTCCAACGGTCTAAATGTACTTTCTGAGGATAGTTCGCGACTTCTGTAAAAGCATGTCGTCCCATTCCGCCAACGTAACCGTCACACTTGCCTACACCTTGCAGAAACACTTTAAGATCAATGCCTTTCCATGCTGCATTTACCCCTAAAGAGTATGTATATCTAGGAATAGCACTACCAATATAAGTACGGTCATCCTTTGTTGTTATCTCACCATCACCATCCAAATCCCGGTATTTAATATCTCCTGGCTGCACCTTTGTTCTCAATTCTTCTATAACCGGAGTACTTTTTTTAGGAGTATACTTTCCTGTATTCACATCATAGTCAAAATCATCTACAGTATAGAGCCCATCAGCCTGAAATCCCCAAAAAGCATCGATAGGATAGCCAACAGCACGTATCTGATCACCACTAAAATCATCTGCAGTATTACCCATACTTACGACCTCATTCTTAACATCAGATAAGTTGAAATCCACACCATAAGTAAAGTTTTTACCGATCTTATCTTTCCAGGAAAGAGCTAACTCCCATCCCTTATTACGTACCTTACCTGCATTCTGGTAAGGCTCCGTCACACCCAATACTCCTGGTAATTCAACTCTTAACAATATATCATCTGTATCCTTTATAAAATAATCGAATGACATATTTAACTTATTGTTAAACAAGCCCATGTCTAACCCTAAATTGGTCATTTTTATAGTCTCCCACGTAATATACCTATTAGAAGCACTATTCTGCCGCATAGCTGAGGTTATACTTCCTCCAATAGCATTATAGAAGTAGTCGGTTCTATAGTAGCCATATAAGGATAAAGCGATGATGTATATTGGTTTCCTAAAGTTCCATATGAAAGCCGGAATTTCAAATTATCAAGCCAACTTCGTGTACGCCTCATAAATGTCTCTTCAGATATTCTCCAAGCAGCAGAAACAGAAGGAAAATATCCTCCTCTATGATCGGGATGAAAACGGGAAGATAAATCATAGCGTAAGTTTGCTTCAAACAAATAACGGTCATCAAAGTTATAATTGATTCTTCCAAAACCAGAACGAAAGCGCCCATTCCTCGCCCATGCCATCGTTATCAAATTTCTCGGTTCCAGCATTAAGTACATGTAAATCATCAGATACCAAATCTTGACGAGATGCGTTCATTGTTTGGTTTTCATTCCACTCCTGTGAAAACCCTGCCAATAAATGAACCGTATGTTTACCAAATGTCCGTTCATAATCACCTTGTACAAGGATGTTCTGATAACGTTCTGAAATATCTCTCGGTTCTTCGTCAAATTTGGTGGTAATCTCTTTTTTATTTCGATGGTTTTCCTCTTCTTCTTTCTTAATCCTATAAAAGTTGTAGATATGTTTGCTTTTTAGTAACTTTAAAGACACCACATCATTAAGAGTTACAATGCAACAAGCCATATCTACAACGTACAAATATACATCAAAAAAAGAAAATCCTCCTACAAATAGGGGATTATTCCATGATTTCAGATTCAGTCCTGGCTACGATAATCTGCAACAAGATGGTATCTCTGAAGCTGTTGGTTCATTGACGGTCTTTTTACATACGGCTGGCAAGGGGGCTTCCTGTCCTTATTGCGGACATTTCAGTCACCGATTACACAGTTATTACTCCCGTCATATTCAGGATCTTGAAGTTTACGGTCATACTTTGGAGTTAGTCATAAAGGTTGGCAAATATTATTGCGAAAATGTTTCTTGTCCGCGAAAAATATTCTGCGAACCGTTGTCTTTTCTGGCTCGTCGGTATGGTAGACGGAGCTATCTTGTTGAGGAACGCATCAGATCGATAAGCTTGGAACTTACTTCCCGAAAGGCCTCTTCTCTTTTGCAGCTGTTCCATATAACGGCCAGTAGCTCTTCCTGCTTACGCATCCTACAACAGTGCGGGCAACATAATCCTATGCATAATAAAAGTATTTATGTAGGTATTGATGATTTTGCCTATAAAAAGGTAAGGATTATATGAGTGTGGTCGTAGACCAGATGACACACATGCCTATTGCTTTGTTAGAGGATAGAAACGGAGAAGCGCTTGATAACTGGCTCACCCGGAATCCTCAAATACAATATATAACGAGAGACCGTGGAAGATGTTTCACAGAGGCTATAAACAGAATAATCCCTGGTGTTACACAAATCTGCGACCGGTTCCATCTAACCAAGAATATGACGGACACGATGATACCGGAAATAGAGAAAATGATTCGTCAGACCAAGCAAAAGCTCAAATACGAATATCCTGACAGAGACACGGCTTCTTCGTTAATTCTTCAGGACATATTTAACATGGGAGATGTCCGACACAGAGAAAAATTGAAGATATACAGGGAAAGCCTGAACTTAAAAATGCAGGGGATGACCATTGAGCAGACAGCCGCGCATTTGGGCAAGAAAAGTCGCTACATTTATAAGCTCATTCACAACAGGAGAATAGGGGCATACTTGAATGAGCAACAGAAGACAGCTCTTAAATATGTATCCGAACTGGCTACAATCATTAGTGCGGGCTGTATTACCCGAAAAATATTGGCACAAAAAATGGGGAGTAAAATCAGTGGCGCACTTATTGGAAGGATAACATCCAGCTTGCGAAAAATGTATCAACAAAAGAGGAAGGAAGTCAAGGAGCATAATGAGAGCATTGAAAACGGAAGTAAAACACAGAGAGTTTCACAGAATCAGATACGCAAATACATTCTAAAGGGAGAATCGGATAATCCTAAACTAGCGGAACTATATAAGTCCTCACCACAGATTAAAGAACTCTTAAGCGTGTGTCAGAATTTCAGAGATATGATTAATGGGAACACTTATGATAAGGATATTAGAAAGTGGATTGAAAAAGCGAAGGCAACACGGAATATGGCACTGACGAACTTTGCATATGGTATTGAAAAAGACTGGGAGGCAGTACAGGCAGCTATTGATATCCCCTTCAGTAATGGATTACTGGAGGGGACAGTGAATAAAATTAAAGCGGTAAAAAGGCAGATGTACAATAGGGCAGGAAGCAAACTACTGAGAGCCAAGATTCTTTATTCACAATAGAAGAAGTACCACCAAATTTGACGAAGAACCTATCTCTCTGAGAAATGCTGCTAGTAGTAGACGAAGAAGCCAAAGGAGTATCTGTATCCGGTATATAATGCTGTATCTTATTACTCTGCTGCTTACGCAATACATCTTTGAGACGAGTAGCATATTGTATTTTGGCAGTAAATCCTTCAAAATTTCCATTTCACCACCCAAACTCAGGTTTGTTTCACGAGCTTTGTAGTTAATAAAACCACCATCATATATAATAGCTATCGGATTGGCAGAACTCCCTCCATACCCCCATCCTCCATCTGTAAAACGAACAGGAGTTAATGGAGAACTCCTTAGTGCTTTATAGAAAAGACCGTCACTTGACGAATCACTACTGGCAGGAGTCCAATTATCCACGTCAGTATATCCAAAGTTTGCATCAATTTTTACTCTATCCAACATAGTAGTGGTAACTTCACTCGAAGATTATTTCTTGATGCATGGTAACCATTGCCTACAAATAATCCTGATGTTGACAAATTACCGTATGACAGATAATAACCAAGGGATTTACTTCCTCCATTCAAACTTACATTATGTCCGTGCTGTGGCGCCGTACTTCTATAAAGCTCATCCACCCAATTGACATTAGCCCTATTATTGAGGTCTGTTCTGTTTATTACAGCATCAACATCCTCCTGAGTATATCCCATGGCTTACCGACATTGGCAGTCGCCTCCTTCAATAAAGTCAAATATTCAACCGCATCACACATTTCAGGAAGAGCAGTCGGAGTTTGCAAAGCAAAAAAACCAGAGTAAGTAATCGTAGGAGTCATATCCTTATTCGCCTTCTTAGTTGTTACCAAAATAACTCCATTAGCCGCGCGTGAACCATAGATTGCAGATGAGGCTGCATCTTTTAGAACTGAAACAGATTCTATATCACTCGGATTTAACGTATTGATATTACCCTCTACCCCATCAATCAAAATCAAAGGGTTAGAATTATTCAGTGTTCCAATACCACGAATCCGTATACTAGTATTATTATCACCCGGACGGCTCGTTGTATTTGTAATAGAAACTCCAGGTAAACTACCTTGCAATCCAGTTACCGCATTATGAATTGGACGGGCAGCCAAAACATCACTATTCACCGAAGCCACAGAACCGGTCAAGTTCACTTTTTTCTGAGCGCTATAACCTACAACAACAACTTCATCCAACAATTCAATATTCTCTTTCAAAGAGATTGTTATATTTGATCTATTGTTAAGCAAAACGGCCTGATCAATATAACCTATATATGAAGCCCATAATTGTGTTGTTCCCAATGGTATCTCTAAAGAAAAACGGCCATCCAAATCTGTAATCGTTCCGTTAGAAGTTCCTTTAACTGTTATACTGGCACCAACAATCGGATTCCCATGTTCATCGACTATCGTACCTGTTATTTTCTTTGTGGATTGTTTACTCTGTTGAGTTTTACGAACTAAAACGATAACATTTTCGTGTTCATGGGTGTAAGTCAATTCCATCCCATCCAGAAGTTGCTTCATTGTCTGATCAATTGTTGCATCCTTTACATTCAAAGATATTTTCTGATTTAATTCTGGAAGATTCTCATTATAGAAAAACCTATAATTACTTACCAGTTCAACCTTCTTTAAGGAAGCTCTCAAAGAAAGTTCTTTCACGTTCATCGTTATTTGGGAATAAGTTTCAAAAGAAAAATTCAGGAATAACATAAAACAAATAGTCCGCAATACTTTCCAGTTTTTACTTCTCCCTATATGAGTTTGCGGGAGTTTAACAAAAGTTGTTCTGTGTTTCATATATCAATACTTTTAAGTTATTTGATAGGTATACAAGTTACTACCTCATTCCATCCAAACCCCTATTCCCCTTTAACTTTTATTAAGCATTTCAATAAAAAAGCCATTCTTGAAAACACAAAGAATGACCTTTTTATATCAATCAAAAATTACTATCTATTTCTCCTTCAAAACAATCACCGAACCGTCCATTTCATAATAGAAAGGTGAAGTAAGCATCAGGATATTCAATGCATTCTGTATGCCACCTCCCGGAATGGTTCCGGTGAAATATTCATTAGGTAGTTTATTGGAGTCGAAACGAATCTCTACGTCATAGATACGTGAAAGGGTTTTCATTATATCTCCAAAGATTCTTTCTCGAAATAGATATTTCCTTTCGTCCATTCAATGTAGTCACTCGGGTGTACTTGAGTGGCTGTTATCTTATGAGTGGCTTTATTATATTCTATTTTGTCGCCGGGCTTCATGATATGCGATGTTTTCTGCGCATAGACTCCAACTTTTCCTTCCAAAAGAACGACTGTCACGTCTTTAGCATCTTCATAGGCAGATACATTAAAAGAAGTACCGAGTACTTTCACTTCCAAATCGCCTACCTGTACAATAAAGGCGCGCTTTTCATCATGAGCTACTTTGAAATAGGCTTCACCATTCAGTTGCACACGACGCCCATTTTCTCCGAAGTTATTCAGATAGCTTAATTGCGAAGCAGAATTGAGAACGACATTCGTTCCGTCCGGCAATTCGATGGTTGCTTTATCTCCTTTATCAGCTTTTACTATAAAGGGCGCTCCCACTGTTTGGGAAGAATCTACAAGATAGTAGGTGAAGAAGGCAATACAAATGGGTAAAACGATGGCGGCAGCCCATTTCCAAGGATTCATACGAATAGTTCTTGGGTTCTCTTTTCCCTGTGTTTCTTCTTTTCCCTGCGTCTGTTCTTTGATTCGGGCAAATAGTTTATCGCGCAGTACCGGATTAATGCCGGCATCCGATTTGGAAAATTCTTCTTCCCACCAGTTCTGTAAATGGCGGTCGTTCTTTATCCAATCGGAGAGCTTTTTTTATTTCAGCATCCGTTATATTTCCATCGAAATACTTTTCAATCAGTTCTTTATAATATATCTTATCCATCTTCTTTCCTGCTTATTTACAAGTATACATTTTCATCCTATCTACTATCCAAAAACGTGTATTACAATTACATTTCATTAACAAAAAAGGCAATCAGAAGCGCAATTACCTTATCGTAATGCTTCATCAACTGTTCACGCATAAATTTCACCGCCAAAGATAATTGCGTGGCGACTGTACTTTCAGAAATACCCATCATTTCAGCAATTTCCTTATTCGTATAGTTCTGACGCTTACTTAAGATAAAGATTTTCTTTCGCTGTGCCGGCAATTCTTCCGCTAATGAGTCGATATAATCGTTCAAGAAACGAAGATCAATAGTATCTTCCGTCTGTGAATCATGGTCTAGTCCGCTTTTCAGCAGATATTCATTGTAAACATATTCAACGGTCTGACGCTGGTACATATTCATCAATAAATTTTTGGCTATCGTACAAAGAAAAGAAATAAATGAAGCGTTCGTATCGACTTTCTCACGTACTTCCCATATACGGATAAAAGTGGATTGCACCACTTCTTCAGCCATATATTGATTGCCGGAAGAAAGCCGCATAATGAAATTGTACAGTTTACCGCTGTACATATTATACAATCTTTCAAATGCTTGAAAAGAACCGTCTTTTAAATCGATTAATAAATGTTTTTCATCTGTAAAATTCACCATAGCTTAGAATTTTGCAACAAAGGTATGCAACCATAGACCATTAACAGGTGACAATATTATTAATATTTTCTCAATTATCCGATTTTATGAGGAAAAAGATACTAATATCAGGATAGTGACGCCATCCGGTCAAGATAGTGACGCTATCTAATCAGGATAGTGACGCTATCTTGAACGGATACCGTCACTATGTTCAGTAAGGTAGTTCGCATTAATAAGTCAAGCGGATACCAGCCTGTATATTGAAATTAAACGGATTCTCTTTACGTATGGTCTGTATATCCGAACCGTCATCAAAATAATAAGCAACACCGGGTTCTACATAGATACCCAGACGTTTCGTTGCGTTCACCTGTGCACCTACCGCACCGGATACCGAGAATTGCAAAGGTTTCACCGTTTCTTTCTCGGAACCGAGCTTTCCATAAACACATTTCTCCACCATACCTCCACCGGAAACGTAGAGAGTGATGAGTTTTTTATCAAGGAAATTCCAGTTAGCACGCAGCGGAATACCGACATAATGAAGTTTTTGTTCTATCTGCTGATCTTCACCCGCCAGTTTCGCATCCGAAGAAAGCAATGTGTAAGTCAATCCCGTTTCGAGAGAGAATCCTTTGGCCAGTCCTTTACGGACAGACAATCCGAAAGAAATAGGTTGATGGTGCTTAATGTCGACCACTTGTTTTGCCTGACGCAGATAAGGCACTCCATCTTCAAAAACCAATGTCTGATCGTTAGGTATCTCCATCAGACCGTTGGAAACAGAAAGCATACTCACACGAGACATATAAGCATGAGAGCCGGCACCGACTTCTGTGGAGCTCCGCCCGAATTTCCGACCGAGAGTCCCATGGACCATGTTCCTTTTTGAGGTGCTCTTTTTTCTGCCGGAATATGCAGCTTGTCTCTGCCGGAAGGGCGACGCGGCCTGTTGTTCGGCCGTTCGGTGTCCTGTGACTGTGTAGCCTGACCCACATTTTCACTGTCAACCTGCCTTGCTTCATTTTTCGTCTGTTTCGTCTCACCTTTGAGCATCTGGTCTTCCTCAATCACAGGATTATTTTCATTCCCTGTTACAGGTTCGTTGTTATTTTCTATTGCAGATTGGCCTGCATTTGTTTTCTGTTCTGTAAGATTCTTATCAATTTTCGCCAAACGGTCTTCACGAGCCACTGGTCGCAAGACGGGTTCTACGGAAGTGCCTGCACATCCGGTTGTTGCACACCCGGCAACGCATCGGGTGTAGATGCCAATGCCGGAGTCTTTATATGACGTATTTCATCCGCGGCCGGTGTCCCCAGAAAATATAGACTTACCGACGAAACGACGGCTAACAATATAACAGCTGCAGCAGCCATCATCATTTTCGATAAGGATATATTTTCTTCTCCACAGGAGGCATAAGTTCTTTTTCCAGTTGTTCCCAACCGGAAGCAGGCACCGGCTCGGAATAATCCGCGAGCTTCTCCTTCAACTTATTCATCCACAATTCTTTCTCTTCCATCTCTATCTATCCATTATGCATTATCCATTCTTTTACTCTTTTTGCCAATACACTCTTCGCACGAAATAGTTGCGAAGCCGAAGATTTTTCATTAATACCTAATTCCTGTGCGATTTCTTTATGCGATTTGTCTTCGAATGTATAAAGGTTAAACACTGTACGATATCCGGCAGGTAGTTCTTCTATAAACTGCATCAACACTTTCTGTGGAATAGCTTCTACATCAGAAGCATCCGGTTCTTCATATTCTTCAGGCAACTCTTCTAATGGTGCCGACTGATTGATTACATCATTTTTCCGGAGATATTGCAAAGCTGTGTTGACCATCACCCTTTCCATCCAGGCCCGCAGGGAGCCTTCACCCCTCCAGGTGAACTTGTCGAAGGAATCGAATATCTTTAAAAAACCGTCGTGAAGCAGATCCTGGGCTGTATCACGGTCGCCGGTATAACGAAGACAGATGCCAAGCATACGTCCCGCATACTGCTCATACAGTTCTTTGCGAGCTTGGTTATTGCCTAGCCTGCATTGTTCCGACAACTCTAATTCTTCCATTCTCTTATACACGTGTTTAACTTATAAATGCAGCAAAGATAGAAATACTGCATAGAGAGAACAACTCTTTTATCACTTTGTTTCTTTAACAGATTCAAATGCAATATTTTCTATCCCATTGCATTTTCACAATACAAAGGAACCATTTTATATAATCTAAAACTTAAATAAGTATATGAAGAAATTTAAATTCATTGCCTTTATCTTTGCTATTATGACTACAATGCCGATTCTCCAGTCATGTTTGGACGACGATGACAACCCGTCCGATCTTCTGGTTGTCAGTACCATCAATATGATTAGCCAGGATAGCAAGGAATTTTATTTCACTTTGGATGACGGGAAAAAGATGTATCCCAGCAATGCGCAAGGATGGAGTAATAAAGATTGGGTGGAAGGACAACGAGCTTTTGTGATATTCAACGAGCTGGAAGAGCCTGTAAATGGATACGACCTTAATATTCAGGTGAGAGGTATCAATCCAATCTTAACTAAAGACATCATCACGATGGGTGAAGATGACAACGATGAAGAAAAAGTCGGAGATGACAAGATCAACACGACTTATATGTGGATCAACAAGGATAATAAATATCTAACGATTGAATTCCAATATTATGGAACGCATAGTGAAGATAAAAACATTTCCTGAATCTCGTAATCAACGACAAAGAAGAGTCTGCTCCACTGCTGACGAAGACAGTGCGGAGGACGAATATATCAATCTGGAATTCCGCCATAACAGTGAAGGTGATTATCCTCAAAGCCTGGGCGAAGGATATGTATCTTTCAAACTGGATAAGATTAAAGACCGGATGGAAGGGAAAAAAGGATTAAGGATCCGTGTCAACACTTTATATGGCGGACCGAAAACTTATGAAGTAAAGTTTCCCTAAGATTATAAATCTAATGTAAACGTGCAAAACACACTCTTTTTTAATATAATATATTAATTACGCAAAAGAGGGCGGTAGTTGTGAAACTGCCGCCCTTTTATCTTCTCCTTTATATAAAGAAGTTATTCTTAATAAAGATTTATTCTTTTCTTCCTTATCTCCCAGATAATTCCAAACTACCGCACTCAACGCAGCTCCTACAAATGGAGCAATGATGAACAGCCACAACTGCGACAATGCTTCTCCTCCTGGAATAATGCCGGAGCAATACTACGTGCCGGGTTTACAGAAGTCCCTGTGATAGGAATACATACAATATGTACCAATACAAGAGTCAAACCGATGGCAAGTCCTGCCAGATTGCCTGCTCCCTTCTTCGAGTCGGTAGAGCCGAGCACCACTAATACAAAAATGAAAGTAAATACTGCTTCCGCAATGAATGCCTGCAACATTTCTCCATCGCCAAAACCATTGGAACCTGTAGCCGTAGGTCCGTCATGAGCACCGGTGGAAACTAAAGCAAAAAGAATAGCCGAGCCGATAATAGCTCCGATTACCTGGAAAATCATATACATACCTGCATCTTTTCCGTTCATACGCCCAGTTAAGAACACTCCTAATGTAATAGCAGGATTAATGTGACATCCTGAAATACCTCCGATAGCATACGCCATCGCTACTACTGAAAGACCAAATGCTAAGCTACGCCGACTGTTCCCACGCCAGCACCTACCGTACCGGTTACACTACCGGCAAAAACGGCACTTCCGCATCCCATAAGAACGAGCACCATCGTTCCAATCATTTCTGCAATGTACTTTTCATAACTATAAATAATGGTTAATGCATCAAATATAGAGAATTAACCCAAGAAAACAAAGCCTACGTGCCTAAATTATTATTGCTTTCGCAACATTTTTGAATAAAAGGCAAGCAAATAAAATGAAAAAAGGACTTTTGCACGCCATATTAGCCTCTACCTTATGGGCCATCGTAAACTCTCTTATCAAGCAAGGATTGAGCAATGACGTCACTCCGATGAATTTCTCCGAAACCCGCTTTGCCACTGTTGGAGTTATTCTTTTCGCTTATACCCGGTACATATATGACAGGAATCATCTCAACCTCTATTATTATAGCAAACACTGTATGGACTGCAAAGTAAGCATTTCTTTGGGACTGCAGCTTTTATTTCCTCTTTCAGAACACATAGCAGGCTGTGACGAATAAAATCTCTATTTGTCGCCAACACCACTTGCCGCGTCGGTCGGGGGATAGCAAACGGACGTACTAATTGTCGCTGTTCTTCCGTCAATTGAGCCACTGCCAGTTCGGGAATAAAAGTGATTCCTTTTCCGCTTTCTACCATTCTCATAAAGGTTTCCATGCTTCCCAGGCGATAAGCATCTGACTAACCTTCACCGCTTCCATCTGACAGAAACGGACAAGTTGGTCACGAAAACAATGTCCTTCGTCCAAAAGCCAAAGATGTTCGCCGGTTATATCGGAAGTGCGGATAACGTCATGTTTGAACGAGGGTTCTTTCCGTGATACATAAGCATAAAATTGCTCATAGAAGAGAGTTTCTTCCGTCAAGAATGTGTCTTCTAATTTACTGGCAATAATCCCTGCATCCAAATCGCCGGCATGCAGAGCCTGCTGAATATCCTGGGTTTTCATTTCCGTGACACGAATATCCAGTTCGGGATATTTCTCCATCAGTTGAGGGAAAAACGGGGTAGCAAATAAGGAGCGATAGTGGGTAATACTCCCAAGCGGAATACACCTGATAATGATTGCTTATCTTCACTGATGATTTCTTTTACTTGAGCTGCCTGCGCCAGAATCACACGAGCCTGGTCTATCACTTCTGCCGATGGGTGTCGGACAAACGGGTTGCACTGTCCTATCGAATAACTTTACTCCCAATTCATCTTCCAGCTTCTGAATCATGGCACTCAAAGTAGGTTGCGTCACACGGCAATATTCGGCTGCCCGTGCGAAATGCCTGAACTGGTCTACGGCTAATATATATTCTAATTGTTGTATCGTCATCTATCAAATCATGTTAAGTTATAGATTTCATCTATGCAAAGATAGAAATTTTCAGTTTGACAACAAGCATTTTCCGCCTTATCTTTGCAGTACAGAAAAAAAAGAAAACAAGTATAAATCATTAAAAATAAAAAGAATATGAAAACTTTAGAATTTATCAAATTGAACGAATCGGGAGCAAACAACGTAGTAGCATCTTTGCAACAATTACTGGCAGACTTCCAAGTATATTACACCAACCTCCGCGGTTTCCACTGGAATATCAAAGGGCATGACTTCTTCGTACTTCACAGCCAATTCGAAAAGATGTATGATGACACTGCCGAAAAAGTGGACGAAATCGCAGAACGTATCCTGATGCTGGGCGGTACTCCTGCCAACAAATTCAGTGATTATCTGAAAGTAGCCAATATTAACGAAGTGGATAAGGTAAGCAACGGAGAACAGGCACTGGATAACATACTACAGTCTATCAGTTATCTGATCGGTGAAGAACGCAAGATTCTGTCTATCGCTTCACAAGCCGGAGATGAAGTAACCGTTTCGATGATGAGCGATTATCTGAAAGAACAGGAAAAGCTGGTTTGGATGTTGACGGCTTATAACAGCAAGTAAATACAAGGTTTAGGTTTTAAGTGAAAAACAGGCTGACTCGTGATTATTCAGAATCAGCCTGTTCCATGTTTATAAACTCAGATTAGAAATAAGTCTCTTCGTCACTCACAGACTCTCTACAGAAATATCTTTTGTTAGTCTTATGTCATCCGAAGAGGCACCAATCATTATCCGGAAATCTCCTGTTTCCACAACACGTTTCATATTCCGGTCGATAATGGACAGATCTTTTTCGGTCAAAGTGAAAAAAGATTTCCTTCTCCTCTCCTCTTTTCAGGAAGAAGCGTTCAAAACACTTTAATTGTCTGAGAGGCTGAACTACTGAAGCATATTCATCCCTCAGATAAAGTTGTGCCACTTCTTCACCGTCATAGCTTCCTGTATTTTTCACTTTGAATGAAACTTCAAAATAGCAGGGAGATTTACGCATTACCTGTAAATCCGAATATTCGAAAGTGGTATAACTCAACCCATAGCCAAAAGTGTATAATGGAGAAGCAGCCTGTTCGACATAATCATGATTGCAGGGAGCCTTTTTATTATAATAGACAGGTATCTGTCCAACAGAACGGGGGACGGAAACCGGCAATCGTCCGGCAGGATTATAATCTCCAAACAAAACATCAGCTATTGCATACCCTCCTTCCTGGCCCGGATAAGAAGCGGTCAGCAATGCGTCGGCATACTCAGATGCCCAGACTTTATCCAGCGGACGACCTTCAATATAGACAACGATCAGTGGCTTCCCGGTAGCCTTCAATGCATTCAATAAATCTTGTTGTTTTCCCAGTAAAGTCAAAGTAGCCCTGTCAAACCCCTCGCCACATTCCATGTCGCTGATACTCTTTTCGTCAGCAATTGCTGCACCCGTCTCCTGATAGCTCGTCTTGAAATCGCGTGCGCTGGAACCTCCTACCACCGCTATTATAACTTCCGAACGGCTAGCTGCCTCCACCACTTCCGCTATTTCGTTCACTGTCGTATCACGAATAGCGCATCCACGCACGTACTCCACCTTAGAAGGAGACAGTTTGGAGATCACTCCGTCTAACACGGTTTTTATGTTTTCATCTTCTTGCGGAGCTGTATAGTCCCCCAGCATATTATAACGATTATCCGCATTAGGTCCGACAACTGCCACTTTTTAATCTTTTTATTCAAAGGAAGAATCGAATTCTTGTTCTTCAGCAATACGATAGATGATTGCGCCACTTTATGTGCCAGTCTGATATGTTCCTCACTACGTACCACCTTCGTTGCAGACTTCGGATTCACATAAGGATGCTCAAACAAACCCATTTCAAACTTCATCCGTAATACCCGGCATACGGCAGTATCAATCACTGCTTCACTGATTTTTCCGGATTGAACGGCATGAGTAAGATTCATAAATGCATTGCCCCCCAAATCAATATCCACTCCGGCAGAAACGACCTGCATAGCTGCCTCTTCTATAGTAGGAGCAACAAAGTGACTTCATGGACTCCTTCAATACTATATAAGTCTGAAACAACAAAGCCACGGAATCTCCACTCGTACGCAGTAATTGTGTCAGCAGATAATAATTAGCCGTACAGGGGATACCATCTATTGAATTGTAGGAGGTCATTACAGAGAGTGCTCCCGCATCAATCGCTTCCTGAAAAGGAGGAAGAAAGTTTTCGTGCAGATCTCTAGTCCCTACCGATGCATAATTACCGTTTTGTCCACCTTCCGGTACCGCATAAGCTAAAAAATGCTTCAGGGTAGCGATAGTAGCATATTCACGGGATAGGTCTCCGCTACCTAGCCCTATGACCATCGCCGCTCCCAGTCGTCCACTCAATACAGGATCTTCACCAAAGGTTTCTTCGACACGTGACCAGCGAGGATCACGAGATAAATCCAGTACAGGACCATAACTGATATGTGCACCCTGTGAACGAATCTCTTTAGCAATCACATTTCCTACTTCTTCAATCAGTACCGGTGACCAAGTTGCCGCCATCCCTATGCCGGTTGGAAAAACGGTCGTTCCAATCGCCATATGTCCGTGAGGCGCTTCTTCAGCCAAAAATAAGGGAATACCCAAACGGGTATTTTCAATCACATATTTCTGCAATGCGTTGCCGGCTTTGGCAGCCAGTTCGGGATTAAGTCCATTTTCCAATGTCTTCTTAGTCCAAGGGTCCGCACGATAAGTTGCCCACAGCATACCTGCGTTCTTTTCTTTCATTAGTCTTTTAAACTTTTCAGAAGGATGTACTTCATCGTCCTTTATTTCGTACATTTCCCAACCAAGAGGACATAATAGTTGCCCGACCTTTTCTTCCAACGTCATACGTGAAAGCAAGTCTTTCACCCGTTCGTCAACAGACAAGACCGGATTTTTATAAGGTAACAGAGAAGATTGGGCAAAAGCCACGACATTCATCGCCAACCCTACAATCAAAATATATAATCGCTTTGTCATCATACAATATGATATAATATAAAAATTACTTTCCGTTGGTTTCGCAGAAGTTTCATGCGGTGAAACTTTAGTTCCAAGCTGACGAAACTTTTGTTTCAAGCTGATGAAACTTAGTTTCAAACAGGAGAAACTTTAGTTTCAAGCCTCAGAAACTAAATGTTCTGCCAATTGAAACAAACCAAAGATACTATCAATTCAAAGAATCCATCAAGAGATCACTGTACTTCCCTAATAATGGTTGACTTGTTTATCTCTAATAGCTGCTATGTGTTGACTAGAAATATTACTAACCCTGGCAGCTGTTTACTTTATTATTTATTATTCCTGCCTCCGGTTTACTTATTTTTTTCTTATTCCTTTAACCGGTTGACTCTTCTCTTTGAAAGAAGAAAAAAAGAAAGGAACTCACCCTTTTTCCTCTTTCTAT
>ENA-OQJH01000315-OQJH01000315.1-human-gut-metagenome-genome-assembly--contig:-NODE-315-length-27735-cov-5.294009_pt1 | contig 27735 bp, 45 predicted proteins | sample MGYA00242597_ERZ504763 | MGnify/ENA primary metagenome ERZ504763 (study PRJEB26092, sample SAMD00036359) | human gut metagenome | host: Homo sapiens | study: EMG produced TPA metagenomics assembly of...
TATGCTCTCCGTGAACTGGTGTCGGCCATCTATGTGGATGCCCCGGATAAGTCCAGCGGAAAGCGGGTGCAGCACATCCATATTAAGTATGATGGGCTGGGGTATATCCCTCTGGATGAACTGGAGCAAAAGAAAAGGCGTGACCGAAGTCACGCCAAATCTGCCCCATTGCGGGAACTTTTGCAAATACTGTTTTATGGGAACTCTGCTCTCCACGCCGTCCCTTTTTACCTGTTCTCTCAATCCACCACCGGGATATCCAGCCCGAACTCAAGGGGGCGGAAGCGGGGGCAGACATTTTCCGTGATGCAGATGACCGAGGCGGCCAGGCGGCTGCCGATCTCGCAGGATTCCGCCAGAGTCTTGCCGTAGGTCAGGCCGATGACGGTTCCGGCAAAGAAGGCATCCCCCGCACCGGTGGTGTCGATGACATCCACCTTTTTGGCGGGCACGATGCCGCACTCGCCGTTGGCGCGGGCGAACACAGCGCCCTTGCTGCCCATGGTCACCACCATGCAGGGGATGTTGGCGCTGTGCACATTGCCCGCCAGCACCCTGCACATCTGCTCAGGCTCGAGATGGTCGTAATCGTCCGAGAAGAGCAGCCCGGCCTCCTGCTGGTTGCAGACAAAGCAATCGATCTGCTGCAAAAAGTCCCGGCGCTCCATGGCGATGCTCATGTTGGAGACGACCGCATACACTTTTTTGCCGTACTTTTTGGCGTATTTCAGGGTCTGCTTGACGGTCTCCTTTTCAAGGTCCAGCTCCAGCGCGATGCTGTCGCAGTCGGCAAAGATCTCATCCCCCTGCTCAGCCAGCAGGTCGATGAGCGGCGTGGTATCCGGCCGCTTGGAGATGGCGGCAGTCACATCACCCCGGTTGTCAAAGATGGCCAGCCAAGTGCCCATGCCGTCCGGCACCTTTTTGATGAACCGGGTGTTGACCTTGTGGTTCTCCAGCTTGTCAATGACATCCTGACCCATGCCGCTGTCATCGACAAGGCTCACGAAGGTGGGCCGGAGCTCCACGTTGGCGATATCCTCTGCCACGTTGCGGCTCACGCCGCCGTGGACCTGCTCCATTCTGCCCGCGTTGCGCCCGCCGGGATATAGGTGGAAAGCGGATATCCCTTGATGTCCACAAACACTGCGCCGATGACTGCGATGCCCATAAATTTCTTGATTCCTTTCCGGATTTTACTTTGATATCTCCTATTATATAACAGCTCCTGACAAAAAGCCAATTTTTTCTCTCAAAGCCTACTCTGCCCTTGAAAAACTGTGGTAGAGCTGCCCCGAAGAAAGAGCCTCCGGCATCCACCGATAATCGCTGCTCAGGCTCAGGATCGCATCATACTTCACGCAGTCCGGCCGGGCAGGCGAGGCCAGCAGGTAATCCGCCTGCACAGGGGCCGCAAGCGCAGCACTGCCGCTCAGGGTAACAAAGGTCTGCCCGGCGGCGTGGATGCGGGCCACACAGCCGTTCCGGGTGCGGAGCACCTCCACCTCTGCCGGGCCGCAGCGGACACGGCGGGTGGCATAGAGCGCCATCCGGTCAACGGCAATGCGCTGTTCCGCCCCCATCCGCTGGGCGCTCCGGGGCCGGAGCCGCAGGTCGATCAGGCACTCCACGGTCCGGATATTCCGGCGCTCCAGCGTGGTCTCCACGGCGCACCGGGTCACGTCGCCGCCGCGGAAGAGGATGACGGCGCTCTCGTTCCGGCTGATGACCACCGCCGGGGCATTCCGGCTGCCCACCAGCTCCACCCGGACGACATCCCTGCTCAGGCATTGCCGGTGAAAACAGCAAGCCCCGCCGTCAGCAGAAGGCAGGCAGAGCCACCCGCAGACGCACCCCGTTATGGAACGCCAGCCAGCAGAGCCCGGCCAGCAGCAGGCAGACCACAGCGGCATAGGCGGTGTCGAACCAGATCTGTGCCCCGGGCCAGCCGGACACCAGAGTGCCAGCGGTCCAGCACCTCTGCCAGTAATTCCGCGCAGCACGAGCACACCCGCTGGGCCGGAGCCAATGCAGCACAAGTCCCAGCAGGGCCGCCCCCAGACCGGTGAGCAGGATGGGTTCCACCAGCCAGAGCACCGCCGCGCCGGACACCAGCGCGTACAGGCTGGTGCTCATCCCCCGCAGCACCAGCACCGGGAAGGTGGCCATGGAGCGCAGGCCGAGATGCAGACCGTTTCCCACAGACTTCCCGCAAGCCCAAGCGCTTTCCGCTTCCAGAACCGGAGGCGGGGGCGCTTTTTCTTTGCCCGCTGTTTTTCCCAGGCTTCCTGACTGCGGCGCACCACGGCCCCACCGGCCAGGGTGCCCACCACCGCCGCAAAGGAGAGCTGAAAGCCCACGTCACAGACGGCGTAACTGTTGCCCGCTGTCATCAGGACACCGGCCACGCCCAGCGAGGTCAGGGCATCCGGCGGACCGTAGACCCAGACCCCCAGCGCACTGAGCCAGACGGCCCCCGCCGCGCGCAAAACAGAGGCGTAAAGCCCGTCACGCCCACCAGCAGCAATGCCAGCACCGCACTGAACAGCGCCCTGACCCGGCGGCCGGTATAGCCGCGCAGTCGCTTTTGCGGCTGGGCAGCAGCCTGCCCAGCACATGGCCGCACAGGATCGAAACGTGCATTCCGCTGACCACCAGCACATGGGAAAGCCCCGCGCCCCGGTAGGCTGTGCGCAGTTCCTTGGAGAGATGGGTGCGGTCACCCGTGACCATGGCGGCCAGCACGCCCGCCGGGCCGGAGGCCATCCCCTGCCGCAGGGCGGCGCTCAGCCGCTTCTGGAGCCGGGCCGTCCGGGCATGGAAGGAGGTGCTCTGCCCCAGCAGCGCAAAGCCTTTCTCATAAGCAGCGTTCAGGGCAATGCCATCGGCAGGCATTCAGGCGGGCGGTGTCATCGGGCGTTTCCAACGCAAAGCGGCCCTTGACCCGGTCGCCGGGGCTGCAGGTGGGCAGGCTGGCGCACTCCACCCGGAGGAGGCCGCCTCCCGATCCACCGTTTCCACCCGCAGGACCGCCCGCACTCTGCCGGGAAAATAGGAAGGGGCGGTGCTCTCCACCTCCGCCTCCAGCAGGACACTGCGGCCATCGTAGGCGGTCTGGAGCTTTTCCCATTTTGCCTGCGTGGAGCCGGTCAGCACAAGGCCCAGCACTGCCCCCAGGATCAGGCAGATGCCATAGCCCCAGGCCGGACTTTGCGCAAACGGCCTGCCAGCGCCCACAGCAGACCGGCAATAAAAATGCCGCAAACGGCACAAAACGTCCCGTTTGCGGCAAAAAGGCGCACACCAACTCCAGCCCCAGCGTTCCTGCGCAGAAAACACAGAGCGGGCGGCGCATCTTACTTAGTGGAAGAACAGGGGCAGCGGCTCAAGGAAGATGATATCCTTGCGCTCGGCTGCATCGCCCTCGGCCAGAACAGCGGCCTGGCCCACGATGGTGCACTGGGTCTGCTCTGCCAGTGCGTCCAGCGCCTTCAGGGAGCCGCCGGTGGAGATGACATCATCCACCACAAGCACACGCTTGCCGCTCATCTTGTCCAGCTCCTTGCGGTCGATGACCAGCTTCTGCTTGCCTGCGGTGGTGATGGACTGATCCTCCACCACGACAGGATCGGCCATATAGAGCTTTTCGCCCTTGCGTGCGCAGATGTAGGGCTTGCCGCTCTGGCGGCTCATCTCGTGTGCCAGAGGGATGCCCTTGGCCTCAGCGGTCAGCAGGATATCAAACTCGGGGCACTTTTTCAGTAGCTCGGTGGCAGCAGCCACGGTCAGCTCTGCATCGCCCAGCATGATGAAGGCCGCAATGTCCATGTGGTCGTTCACCTTGCAGATGGTCAGTTCACGGGTCAGGCCCGCAACATTCAGGGTATAGGTCTTTGCCATAACAATTCCCTTCCTTTTGTTCGATCCGTTATTTTTATGCGCAGCTCAGACAGGCAGCTTCTCGCCGCCCAGCACATGGAAATGCAGGTGCTTCACGGTCTGGCCGGCATCCTCGCCGACATTGGAGATCACGCGGTAGCCGTTGTCCAGGCCGACTTCCTTGGCCAGCTTGGCGATCACGGCAAAGATATGGCCCAGCAGGGCACCGTCCTCCTCAGTCAGGGCAGCGGCACTCTGGATGTGCTTTTTGGGCACAACAAGGAAATGCACCTTGGCCTGCGGTTGATATCGTAAAACGCCACGACCTGATCGTCCTCATACAGCTTTTTGGAGGGGATCTTGCCCTCGGCGATCATGCAAAACAGACAATCTTCCATGGGAATTGCTCCTTTCAGTTTTTTTCTCGCCCTCTCAGTCGAGCTTTGCTCGACAGCTCTCCCAAAGGGAGAGCCTATGCATCTGACAGGACAACAACTGCAAACTTGCAGAACCATTGCCTAAAGCCTCTCTTGCCTCTCCCTTTGGGAGAGGTGGCAGCGCTTCTGCGCTGCCGGAGAGGGTAAGCCCGCTTCCAATCAGCCCAGCTGCTTCTCAACGATGCCCTTGACAGCGGCCAGAGCCTCGTCGATCTTGGTCTCGTCCTTCAGGCCAGCCATTGCAAAGTCGGCTTGCCGCCGCCCTTGCCGCCTGCGATAGCGCTGATCTCCTTGACCAGCACGCCAGCCTTGAGGCCCTTTTCCTGTGCCAGCTTGTTCACGGTGACAGCCATAGTGACCTTATCCTCAGCCTTGCCCACCAGAACAGCGACCACAGGGTTGACAGCCTTGTCGCGGATGCTGTCGCACATGCCGCGCAGAGTGTCGCCGGTGGTGCCGGTGAAGTAGGCGGAAGCGATCTTCACGCCGCTCACTTCCTCGGCATTGTCGAACAGGCTGTTGACCTTGGAAGCGGCGACCTTGGCCTTGATCTCCTCCAGCTCGCGGCTCATGGCCTTGTTCTCGGCCATGACGGCCTCGGCACGGATGGCAGAGAGGTGATGTTGTTGGCCTTCAGGGTGTTGGCCACGGTGTGCAGCATTGCCTCCTGCAGATTTGCACGGACGAGCAGGTTGCGGCCGGTGACAGCTCGATGCGGCGGATACCGGCGGCAACAGAGGATTCGCTCACGATCTTGAAGCAGCCGATCTGGGCGGTGTTCTTCACGTGGGTGCCGCCGCAGAACTCAGTGGACCAGCCCTCGATGTCAACCACGCGGACGACCTTGCCGTACTTCTCGCCGAAGAGGGCCATTGCGCCAGCTTCTTGGCCTCCTCGATGGGCATCTCCTTGACGGTGACGTTCATCGACTCGTAGATCTTATCGTTGACGATCTTCTGCACCCGGGCCAGCTCCTCAGGCGTGACGGCGCTGAAGTGGGTGAAGTCGAAGTGGGTGATCTCCGCATCCTGATAGGAGCCTGCCTGATGGACATGGTCGCCCAGGACCTCACGCAGGGCAGCCTGCAGCAGGTGGGTCGCAGTGTGGTTGCGGCAGACGGACATCCGGTATTCCTTGTCCACCTGAGCGTTCAGGTGGTCGCCCACCTTGACGATGCCGCTCTCCAGCACGCAGGTGTGGACGTAGTAGCCCTTGGGGGTCTTTTTCACGTCCAGCACACGCAGGCTGCACTCGGGGCCGGTCAGCAGGCCGTTGTCCGCCACCTGACCGCCCATCTCAGCGTAGAACGGGGTCTTGTCCAGAACCACCAGCACACCGTCCTTTGCCTCCTCATCGGTGGCAATGGCATCGGTCAGGGTCTCCTCGTCGCTCAGGGCAACCACAACGCCGGTGTCGTTCAGGGTCTCATAGCCGGTAAAGACAGTGGGCTCAACGGTCAGGCCGCCGAACAGGTCCTCGCTCCAGCCGGAGATGTTCTTCTTCAGGCGCTCGGCACGGGCGCGCTCCTTCTGCTTCTTCATCTCAGCATGGAAGCCGTCCTCGTCGATCTCAATGCCCTGCTCGGCAGCGATCTCCTTGGTCAGGTCGAGGGGGAAGCCGAAGGTATCGTTCAGCTTGAACACGTCCAGACCCTTGAGCAGGTGCTGGTGTGCCTTTTCCAGGCCGTCGATCATGTTGTTCAGGATGTTCATACCGGCATCAATGGTGCGGGCAAAGTTTGCCTCCTCGGTGCCGATGACCTTCTTGATATAGGCATCGTGCTCACGCAGCTCGGGGTAAGCGCTCTCGCTGGACTGGATGACCGTCTCCACCAGCTCCACCAGGAAGGGGCGGGAGATGCCCAGCATCCGGCCATGGCGGGCAGCGCGGCGGAGCAGACGGCGCAGAACGTAGCCGCGGCCCTCGTTGGAGGGCAGGATGCCGTCAGACACCATGAAGGTGCAGCTGCGGATGTGGTCAGTGATGACACGGATGGAGATGTCATCCTTGGCGTTCTCACCGTAGGTCTTACCGGCAATGTGCTCCACATGATGCAGCACGCTCTGAACGGTATCCACCTCAAACAGGTTGCCCACGCCCTGCATCACGCAGGCCAGACGCTCCAGGCCCATGCCGGTATCGATGTTGGGACGTGCCAGACGCTCGTAGTGGCCCTTGCCGTCGGCATCGAACTGGCTGAACACCAGGTTCCAGATCTCCATATAGCGGTCGCAGTCACAGCCCACGCCGCAGGTCGGCTTGCCGCAGCCGTACTCGGGGCCGCGGTCAAAGTAGATCTCAGAGCAGGGGCCGCAGGGGCCGGAGCCGTGCTCCCAGAAGTTGTCCTCCTTGCCCAGACGCACCATGTGGTCCGGAGCAATGCCCACCTTCTTGGTCCAGATATCGTAGGCCTCGTCGTCCTCTTCGTAGACGGAGATGTGCAGCTTATCCTTGGGGATGGCCATCCACTCGTCGCTGGTCAGGAACTCCCATGCCCAGGGAATGACCTCCTCCTTGAAGTAATCCTGGAAGGAGAAGTTGCCCAGCATCTCAAAGAAGGTGCCGTGGCGGGCAGTGATGCCAACGCGCTCGATATCCGGGGTGCGGATGCACTTCTGGCAGGTGGTCACACGGTGGCGGGGAGGCTCTTCCTGAGCCAGGAACCACTTTTTCATGGGGGCCATGCCGCTGTTGATCAGCAGCAGGCTGGGGTCGTTCTTCGGCACCAGCGGGAAGCTGTCCAGACGCAGGTGGCCCTTGCTCTCAAAGAAGCTCAGGTACTTTTCACGCAGTTCATTCAAACCGGTCCATTGCATAGGTTTTCTCTCCTCAATTGTCCTTGGCGTTTGCACGTCAGTTTTTATGGTGTTATGGCAGAGGGGCGGGCAGGCGCAAAAACAAAAACAGCCCCATCAAAAGGGACGAGGCTGTGTAAAACTGCTCCGTGGTACCACCCAAATTGCAAAGGATAAAACTGCTTGTCCCTGCCGCTTTCGGCGCGGTAACGCTGCGCTGCGTCCGACTTGTTTCGCCGGAAGCTCCGGGGCGGCACGAAACGAGACCTGCCGGAGCGCCTTGCAGCTGGGAGCGCTCTCTCTGGGCGGCGGTGTGCATTTCTGACCCCATCATTGCCATCTGTCATAATTCACGTTTTGCCGCAAAGGCGCATATTCGCCCCTTGCGTACACTTAAATTATAGCATGGGCTCTGCGTTTGTCAACGGGTTTTCCACAAATTTTACGGCACCCAGATGCGGTCTACATGGGTCATCTCGCCGTTTTGGATGGTCACGGTCGTGTTTCCCGCATTCCACCCATAAACATCTTCTTCGCTGCTCATTGCATCGCAAACCGCCCGGTCTCCCTTGACCATCACCGGGTCGGCTCCAAAGTCTGCTGCGCCGTCCGATAGTTCGATATCGTCTGCCATAACAAGCTGCTTCACCACACCAACTTCATAATAAGCGGGAAAATCATCCCATGTCAGAGTCCGGTAATGGTCCTCCTCTTTGCATAAGTCGATGCCGCCTTCTTCTATTCCGCCGTTGATGGTCACATAGTTGTTTTCCCGCTCGATGCTCTCCACGGTCAGGGCTGTAGTTTCCTCTGTCCCGTTTAGATGTGTTACAATGGTATCGCCTTCGCTCAATGCTTCTATCTCTGGGGCTGTGTACCGGTCATAGTCGTATACGACCGCGTCGTTGATGGTATTCTTGCGTTCACCGACCCATACTTTATCGCTTTCAAAGCTGATGTGATAGGTGCCATCCGAAAGGGGGTCGCTCAGTAAAACGCCTTGCATGGGCTGTACTTCCGTTTTTTGCGCCTCCTGCGCCTCCGAAGAGGTCGTGCTTGGCGTGGAAGCCGCTGTGCTTCCGCCGTGGAACTGGAGGCCCCACAGCCCGCCATGGTGATCCCAAGCGCCAAAAGCACCGTAAATGTTCCTATTTTATGGTTCCATCTCATACGAAAACCTTCTTTCTCTTGCTTGACGGAACGTTTCCGTTCCGCTACAATAAAAACGATTCAAAGACACATTCTATTTCAAGATAGAGAGGAAAATTTCCGTGAAAATCTTAAAAGTAAAATGTCTGGCCCCCACCCGGCTGGACAACTATCTGATGCAGCAGTTCCCGGCGCTGAACCCGGCCGCCTGAACAAGGCTCTGCGGGAGAACAAGATCAAGCTGAACGGCAAAAAGCAGCCCCTTTCCACCCGCGTGATGGCAGGCGACGAGATCAAGCTGTTCATCCTGGACGAGGTGCTGGATGCCGACAAGCGGGTGGAAGGCCCGGCGTGGAAGACGCCCGCGGCCCGGCACAGGTCATCTACGACTGCCCGCAGATCCTGGTGGTGAACAAGCCCGCAGGCCTTGCCGTGGACGGCCCCGAGGACGACACCCTGCTCAACCGTGCTCTGCTCTACCTCAACCAGCAGGGCGAGTACAAGGAGAACGATCTGTACACCCCGGCCCTCTGCCACCGGCTGGACACCGGCACCAGCGGCTTGGTCATCATCGCCAAGACCCCCGAGGCCGAGCAGCTGTTCCTTGAGGTCATCAAGAACCGCGAGGTCAAAAAGACCTATCTTTGCGTCACCTTTGGCCGCCCCACCCCGCCGGACGGCACCCTGGGCGGCTACCTGCTCAAGGATGCAGACCGGGGCATCGTGAAGATCGTGCCCGACAAGCAGCCCGGTGCCAAAGACGTGGAGACCCAGTACGAGACCGTTGCCGTCTCCGGCCGTCTGGCCCTGCTCAAGGTCCGGCTCATCACCGGCCGCACCCATCAGATCCGCGCCCACATGGCAAGCATCGGCTGCCCCATCCTGGGCGACAGCAAGTACGGCAACAACACCGCCAACCGGGAGCTCAAGCTCAAGTATCAGGCCCTCTGCGCCTGGGAGCTGGTCCTCCCCCGCTTCACCTCCCCCGACTTCGCCGACCTCTCCGGCAAGACTTTCCGCGCACCGAAGCCCTGGTATTACCAGCAGGTGCTGGATGGAACGTTGAAGTAACACTCATACTCAATTAAACAGCGCATCTCTCCGTAAACACGGAAAGATGCCGCTGTTTAGTTACATTCTATACTTTTCCTGAATATTTCGGTTGTGTGTTTCTTTTTCTTCAGGAGATACTTCAGTATACGGCAACAACATCCTGTAAAGATTGTCAATATCTTCATTTGACAGCACTCTGCCGTAATACATTGCATTTTCTAAAACACTTTTTAAAAGTTCTCGACGCTGAATCACATAATAATTTGATTGACTCAATCGAACGTCCTTTAATGTGCAATCGTTTCCAAAAACAATATAGGAATAAATATTCACGTTCTTATCCCGTAGAATTTTCTGCAGCACTCGTATGTGAGTATCATTTTGCCACAACGGGTTATAGAACTTATATTTCTTCGTTCCACCCCTTCGATCAGAAAAACATTGCGTCCAGTACTTCTGATTTTCACTGCCAAATATCCAGCCACTATAATTTTTAGATTCAAAAACATAAATACCGGATTCGTGCAGAAAAATCAAATCAACTTCCGCCGTTTCTCCGTTACCTTTCGGAAGATAACAGTTCGGCAGGGTAGCTTTATAGCCGTCCACTTTTTGAAGGATATCATAAATTCTATCTTCGCCGTACTTACCTTTTCCTTTTACACTAAATCGTGCTATCAGAAAAAGTATCAGGCCAACTATCAAACACCCCCAGACCATAATCTTTAAACTCTCACCATATCCCGGGTGATCTCGGCCAGAGAGTGTGCGCCGCACATCTGCATGGTATCGGCTAGCTCGGCGGCGATCTTGTCGATGTAGCACTTCACGCCTTCCTCGCCGCGCCGTAGACTGCGGTGACAAAGGGGCGGCAGATGAGCACAGCGTCAGCGCCCAAAGCCAGCGCTTGAACACATCCACGCCGGAGCGGATGCCGCCATCCACCAGGATCTTCACGCCGCTGCCTTTGAGGGCTTCAGCGATCTCCGGCAGAACCTCGGCGGTGGCGGGGCACTGGTCCAGCACACGGCCGCCATGGTTGGAGACCACGATAGCAGCAGCACCGGCCTCCTTGGCCTTGAGGGCACCCTTGACGGTCATCACGCCCTTGACGATGAAGGGGTGCTCGGCCAGCTTGACGATCTCGGCCAGCTCGGCCACACTCTTGCTGCCGGCGGGCGGGGTCATATTCTTCAGGAAGGGCAGACCGGCGGCATCCACATCCATGGCAACGGCAAAGCAGCCGCTGGCCTTGGCCTGCTCCATCTTGGCCTTGACCGTGTCAATGTTCCAGGGCTTGATGTAGGCACGCCGCAGCCGCCTGCCGCGCCAATGGCCTTGGTGGCCATGGTCATCACATCGGGATTGGTGCCGTCACCTGTAAAGGCGGCAATGCCGTTTTCGGCGCAGGCGCGCACCAGCACATCATTGTAGGTCATATCGGTGTAGGTGTCGGAATAGTGGAGGTTCACCGCACCCACAGGGCCTGCAAAGAAGGGATACTTGAAGGTTTTGCCAAACAGCTCCACACCGGTGTCGGGGGTGCCGTTCTCGCACAGGGTGTCCATGTTCACCCGGATCTCCGCCCACTTATTATAATTGCGGATGGCCGTATCGCCCACGCCCTTGGCACCGGGACCGGGGATCTGGTTTTTGCAGGCCACGCCGTTGCACACGGGGCAGGCCTTGCAGTACTGCCCGATGCACTGGCGGGCATTGTTCAAAACATCAGCGTAATTCATATTGCATCCTCCTGTTCAGGTTCTCTTTTTCGAGCGGAACCTGCAAATTCCAACCGTTCTCTGCCCACATCATAGTCCGTTTTTATGGGTTCGTCAAGGGGATTATCATGTTCTGCTTTTTTAAACGAAAAAATGTATGGCGCAGAAACGTTGATTTTTAGATTTTTCAAATTTTTTTCAAAAAAATCCTTGACAAAAGTCATCCTTCAGGTATTATAGTGGAGCGCTGAGGCCACGGCCCGAAACGCTGAAAACTGAAGATGTGGAAAGATGGCTGAGTTGGTCTAAGGCGCACGACTGGAAATCGTGTAACGTGTCAAAAGCGTTCTGGGTTCGAATCCCCATCTTTCCGCCAGGAACCCCGGAACGAATGTTCCGGGGTTTTTCTGTTGTTCAAACCTCTCAGTCCTGCTTCGCTCGCCAGCTCCTATGATCGGGGAGCCCCTGGCATAACGGACAGCTTCCATCTGACTGAGCAAAGTTTCTAATAACGTAAAAGTAACGTAAAGGAAGTTTTTACAATGTCTGCTATTACGATTGCAATGCCGCGCATGGTGCCGAACCAGCTGCTGGCGGAGGCCCACGCAAAATATCCCGAAAGCCTTGCCCGGGCCGGGGCAGAGATGCGCTGGATCGAGCTGGACGACCCCGAAAAGGCCGTGCAGGATGCGCTGGCCTGTGACGGCCTGCTGCTGCCGGGCGGCGGCGATATCGACCCCAAATTTTACGGGCAGGAGCGCATCCCTGCCTGCGGTGAGCCCAACGTCCTGCGGGATACCGCCGAGCCGCTGCTGCTGCGCGCCTTCCTTGCCGCTGACAAGCCGGTGCTGGCCATCTGCCGGGGCATCCAGCTGATGAATGTTGCGCTGGGCGGCGATCTGTATCAGGACATCAAACCTTTTGAGCACGTCCCCCACAACGACCATTGGGGCAAGATCCACACTGTCACCGTGCGGCGGGATACCCTGCTCTCCCGCATTCTGGGGCAGGATACCGTGCTGGTCAACAGCCAGCACCATCAGGCGGTGGACAAGGTCGCCCCCGGCCTTGTGCTGTCGGCCCTGAGTGAGGACGGCATCGTGGAGGCATTGAGAAGCCGGACGCGAAGTTCTGCCTGGGCGTGCAGTGGCACCCCGAGTGGCTCAGCGCTGCCGACCCCGCCATGCAGGGGATCTTTGATGCCTTTGTGGAGGCCTGCCGGTAACGCCCTATGAAGATTGCGATTTTAGGCACCAGCGGCAGCGGAAAATCCACCCTTGCCCAAACACTGGGGGCCACCTATCATGCTCCGGTGCTGCATCTGGACACGGTGCATTTCCTGCCCGGATGGGTAGAGCGCCCGCTGGATGAGGAAAACGCCATTGTCCGCCGCTTTCTGGACACGCACGAAAGCTGGATCATCGATGGCAACTATACAAAGACCTGTTATGACCGGCGGCTGGAAGAAGCAGACCAGATCATCGTGCTCTGCTTTGGCCGTTTCACCTGCCTGAGCCGGGTACTGAAACGCTGGTGGAAAAACCGGGGAAAGGTGCGCTCCTCCTCCGCGCCGGGCTGTGAGGAAAAATAGATGCGGAGTTCCTATGGTGGTCCTGCATCAGGCCGGACCCCCGCCAAACTGGCCGGATACCGGCGCATTGGTCAGCAATATCCGGAAAAGTTTGTTTTTCTCAAAAATCAAAGCCAGCTTGAACGATTTTTAAGCTCTGGATCGTATTCCTTATAAAGAGAACAGGAGGTTCTGCCATGAAATCTTCCAAAAAGCGTTCCCGCGCCGTGGTCACGGTGGTGGCCTGCATTCTGGCGGTGTGTCTGGTGGCTGCGCTGGTCCTTTTCAGTCTGGTCAACAGCAAAGTCCGTGCCTTACAAAGGGGTGCGACCTTTGAGCTCAGCTATAACATCACCGCACAGGACAGTGCCAGTACCCCGGCCCTGTACAATATTCTGAAACAGGTGGGTGCAACCTCCGGCGATGTGGCCGGGCTGTATTCGCCGGGTCAGCTGCAATTGTACCTGTACCCCTCCGGCGGGCTTGCCCGCGCCGAGACCGGCGGCACCGACTTTTTCACCGACCTCTATATTGATGCCAACGACACCTACTTCGATGCCGGGCGGCTCTACCGCACTGCGGGATTCCATCGCGGACAGTGCGCCGCTGGTGGGTGCGTTCCTGCCGGAGTGGTCTCTGCCCAACTACATCACGCAGGCCCAGCTGGCAAAGATCCTCGGCGTGCCCAACACGCAGGTAGCCATGCAGGAGATGTCCGGCTACACCCTGACCCTCAGCCGCCAGTGCGTCGTCCACCCCGATTATGCCAAGAAGGACTACACCTACTATCAGTTCCCGTCTGAGGGGGAGGATGCGGCTGTCCTTGTGGTGGGCCTGCCGCTGAAGTCCCTGCTCTTCGATGACACCATCCCCGTGGATGTCCATGTGGAGATCCCCGCCCACGGTGTCAACGCAGCCCTGAGCGGCACACTGAAAGCCGGTGTCAACAGCCTTTCGGCTCCCGTCAGTGTCATTTCGGACAGCGACATCGATTCCATCGTCCAGCTCCGGGAGCGTCTGGAGCAGTTTGCCGATCTCATCAACACAGCGTTGAAGCGTGTGCAGTAACATAAAAAGCAGAGCCGTGCAGCGTTTGAACTGCACGGCTCTTATCTATTTCAGCGCTTATGCTCAATGTGTTCCTGGATCCATTTGCCGCCATCGCCGCTGCCACCGCACTGTTATAGACAATGCCGGTCAGCTCACTGGTCAGGTCGGACTTCATCTTTTTGTACTCCTGCTCGGCCTGATCCGCAACGCTCTGGTCACGGCCATTGTCCCGCAGGTACTGGCGCAGCTCTTTCAGGATAGCGTTGAACTCCTTGTCACACTCGCCCTGAACACCGGTCAGCTTGGCGGTTTTGGACACCACGATGGAGACCTTCATCCCCAGATTGCGCTCCTCCACCGGGTGGGAGATATACTCATCGTAGGCTTCGTAGATCACGCCGTAGAGCTTGGACTCCGTCTGCTTCTTCAGGTTCTGCAGCTGGCGGATATAGCCGTTGATTTTGGCATCCACCTCATTCTCTGAAGCAGCGGAGCTGCTGGAGCCTGGCTGCTGCCGGGGCCTGACTGCTGGCCGCATGACTGCCGGAAGCCGCAGAGGACGCGGGCACCGAGTGTGCGGCACTGGAACCGGACACTGCGGAGCTCACGCTGTCCGCCTTGCCTGCGCTGGCGGCAGAGGAGGCCTCACTGGACGAAGCTGTCTCCGAAGAGGAAATGCCAAGTTCCTCTTCCAGCTGTTCCAGGAAGGACGAAACCGGGGATTCTTCCGTCACCTCACTGCTGACGCGCTCTCGCTGGAGGCGGCGGCGCTGGAGGGTTCCTCAGCTTCCCCGCCGGACAAAGCGGAGGACGGCACAGAGCTGGCCTGCGCCTCGGACACAGGGGTGCTTTTCCGCATCCCTGTCAGGATCAAAGCAGCTGCCACGGCCACCACAAGAACGATGGCCGCAGCCAGCTGATAAAGCTTCTTTTTCTGCATCTGGTACAAAATTCTCCCACTTCAGATTTCGTTCCCGGCCTTTTGCCGCGCAGGAACAGGTCTATCATATCATCCCCGGGGAGAATTTCAATGGATAAATCGTGAAAAATGTCGCCTAACTGCCTTTTTATGACCGGATTTCGTCCCATTTCACAGCCTGCCGGAGACTCGGTCAGGCCCTGCTGCGGGGACAGAAAAAAGGCATCCCCGCACTTCACAGACGAGGATGCCTTTCTCAAAACGGTTTTCTGCCCCAAAGCACCTGCTCCGGCGCGGAGCCGGGCCGGGTCTCCGGCGCAGAGGCTTACATTGCAAACTGGACGGCGCAGAAGGCTGCATAGATGCAGAGCAGCAGCACGCCCTGCCAGCGGGAGAGCCTGCCCTTGAGCAGAGCGGGCACGGTCAGGAGGAGCATGACCGCGAACATCACGGCAGATCCATGACCAGAGAGGAATTGATGCCCATGATGGTGGAGTTCTGCGGGATGCTGAAAGGCGACACTGTGATGGACATGCCGCTGACCAGCACCAGATTGAACACGTTGGCACCAATGACATTGCCCAGCGAGAGGGAGCCGTGGCCCTTTGCCAGCGAGGTGATCGCCGTGACCAGCTCAGGCAGAGAAGTGCCCAGCGCCACAAAGGTCAGGGCGATGACGGATTCCGGCACGCCCAGCGCCTGCGCGATCAGGGTACCGTTGTCCACCAGCAGGTTTGCGCCCACAGCGATCAGGCCGCGCCGAGGATGAGCAGGCCGATCTCCTTGGCAAAGGACATTTCCTTTTCCGGCTCGTCCTCATCGCCTTCCGGGGCGGTGGCGTTTTCATAGCCAGCACATTGCAGACCATGTAGGCCACGAACATTGCCAGCAGCACAATGCCGATGGGGCGGCTGAAGTAGCCGGTGGTGTAGGCCACGCCCGCATACAGGGCCGCTGCCACAAAGAAGAACAGCACCGGCACCCGCAGGCTCTTGGGGTCCACCTTGCCCGGGCGGACCGCAATGGTGATGGCCGCGATCAGGCCGCGTTGCAGATGACCGAGCCAATGGCGTTGCCATAGGCGATCTCGCCGTGGCCGGTCATGGCCGAGGTGGTGGAGACCATGACCTCAGGCAGGGTGGTGCCGATGGACACCACCGTGGCACCGATGAGCAGCTCCGGCACCTTGAAGCGGCGGGCGATGCCGGTTGCACCGTCCACGAACCAGTCGCCGCCCTTGATGAGGCAGAGCAGGCCCACGATAAACAATAATACAGGGATCAGCATATAAAATCTCTCCTTTTTAATCCAAAAAGTATTATACCTGTTTTCCCTGCAAAACGCAAGCAAAATCGTGCATTTTTACCCAGCCTTCTCCACCTTTTTGGCGTTGGGGTAGATGCGCTCCATCCGGGCATTGTCAAAATGCTCATCCAGCAGCACATCCACCGCATTGGCCGGAGCTGCGCCGCTGGTGCGGGCATCGTAGCGGGCCAGCGCCAACGCACTGGTCACAAGGTTCACGGCCATGAACACGGCCAGCAGAGCGGTCATCCAGGGGCGGATCCTGCGCTTGACCGCCTTCATCCCCTTTGCCACCAGCGGGTAGCCATAGCGGATCCAGGTCACGGCCGCAATGCCCCAGAAGAAGCAGTACAGCAGGTTGATGCGCCCGCCCAGATTGAACTTGAAGCCGCTGTAATCCCAGAACACAGTGCCAAACAGCAGCTCTGTCACGGCGCTGCACACATACTCATACGCACCGCCCAGGATCACACCGAACCAGAAGATGCGGCTCTCGCTCTTCTGTTCGCCGCCCCGCAGCAGGATGGAGGCCAGCACCAGCGCCAGCCCCCACACCACGCTGAACGGGCCCCACACCAAGCTGGAACGGCTCATCCAGACCCCGGCGGTGATGCGGCAGAAGATGGTCTCCACCACATCTCCGAGGAAAGCCCCGATGACAAAGAGCCAGAGCAGGTCGGCAAGGGAGAGCTGCTTTTCGGCACTGGTGGTGGGCTCCGGACGAGCCGCAGCAGGGTACGCCCGCTGGATCCGCTTTTCCACGCTGGCGGTAATTTTCTGCCGCAGCCTCTCCGATCCCCTGCCCAGCTCCCGATTCAGCTGCTCAAGCCGTGGGTGGCGGTTCGCATACCGGCTGACCACCACCATGGCAGAGATCTGGTCGAGGACGGCCAGCGCCATGCCGCCCCACACCACAGCGTGGAACAGCAGCGGCGGCAGGTGGGCGCAGAGCCGGAACAGCAGGTCGTTGCCCCAGCGGACTGCCGCCATGCCCAGCAGACCCCACAGCAGGGAGTATTGCAGGCAGACATAGCCGTCCAGATTGAACTTTTTATCGGAGTAGTCCCACCAGCGGCGGTGGTGGATCCGTTCCAGCAGTTTGGCGGTCAGCCACTCCACCACCGTGGCATAGATCATGCTGCCGAAGAACAGTGCCGCCAGCTGGTGCGCTGGTCGTTCAGACCGATGGTGATGAGCACCCCTGCCGTGCCGTACACAAAGCAGAAGGGGCCGGAAGCCACGCCGCGGTTGGTGAACCGGCGGCCCTTTGCGGTTGCAACAACGGTCTCGCCTACCCAGCCTAAAAAAGAATATACCAGATAAATTACACAAAGAGTATAGAAATTCAGACTCATAGCGCTCCTTTCCCGGAACAAAAAGGGGCCGGGAAGCGGCGTTCCCGACCCTCTTTGTTCAGTTTACGAATTACAGCTGGCTCTTATACAGTGCCTCGATCTCCTCCACGCTGGTATCGCGGGGGTTGCCGGGGCAGCAGGCATCTGCAAAAGCAGACTCGGCCAGGAAGTGGATATCCTCTTCCTTCAGGATGCCCTGCAGGTTTGCGGGGATGCCCACATCCGCGCTCAGCTGCTTGACAGCGGCGATGGTGGCATCGGCGGCCTCGACATCGTTCATCTCGTCAATGCCCTTCACGCCCATAGCCTTGCCGACCGCGCGGTAGCGCTCGCCGGCAACGGTCTTGTTGTACTCCAGACCCACCGGCAGCAGGATGGCGCAGGCCACGCCGTGGGGGGTATCATACAGAGCGGACAGACCGTGTGCCATGGAGTGGACGATGCCCAGACCCACATTGGAGAAGCCCATACCGGCGATGTACTGGCCCAGAGCCATGCCCTCGCGGCTCCGGGGTGTTCTGCACGGCACCGCGCAGGTTCTCGCTGATGAGCTTGATGGCTTCCAGATGGAACATATCGGAGATGGTGCAGTGGCCCTTGGTGATATAGCCCTCGATGGCGTGGGTCAGAGCGTCCATACCGGTAGCGGCGGTCAGGCCCTTGGGCATGGAGGACATCATATCGGGATCGACCACAGCGATCTCCGGGATATCGTTGGTGTCCACGCAGACGAACTTGCGCTTCTTCTCCACATCAGTGATGACGTAGTTGATGGTGACCTCAGCCGCAGTACCGGCGGTGGTGGGCACGGCAATGGTGAACACAGCGTGCTTCTTGGTGGGAGCCACACCTTCCAGAGAGCGCACATCCGCGAACTCGGGGTTGTTGATGATGATGCCGATGGCCTTTGCGGTATCCATGGAGGAACCGCCGCCGATGGTCACGATGCAGTCTGCCTCAGCAGCCTTGAAGGCTGCCACGCCGTCCTGCACGTTGGCGATGGTGGGGTTGGGCTTGATCTCGCTGTAAACAGCGTAGGCGAAGTTTGCAGCATCCAGCAGGTCGGTAACTTTCTTGGTCACGCCAAACTTGATCAGATCGGGGTCAGAGCAGACAAAAGCCTTCTTGTAGCCGCGGGCGGTCAGCTCGGGAACGATGTTCTCAATGGCACCGTGGCCATGGTAGGAAATGGTGTTCAGAACAATGCGGTCAGCCATAATTTTTTTCCTCCAAATCATTCTGCCCGCCTGCCAGCGGGCTCTCTCTGTTGTTAAGCATACCACATTGTTAAACAATATTCAATGTACTTTTCTTTTGATTTCTATGAATTTTTTACACTTTCCAGCAAAAGAACGCTGTACCACTCCCTCAGTCTCGCATTCGCTCGACAACCCCCTCTCAGAGGGAGCCTTAACGCGGCGGCCAACGCAAAAGCTTCCCTCTGAGAGGGAGGCGGCATCGCATCAGCGATGCCGGAAGGAGTGATACAGCATTTCTATCGTTTCATTTACCACAGCCGGATGACCTTGATGACTCCCTCGGCCTTATCGCGGGCCAGCTCAAGGTGATGCTGCAGCGCATCGGCAGCGGTGTTCCAGTTGTCGCTCAGGGCGGCATTCAGAATTTCCAGATGCTCCTCACAGGTCTGATCCTGATTGATCATGCTCACCTTGCCGGTCATAATACGGAAACGGGTGTTCAGGCCGGTGATGCGGTCATAGCCAGAGCGCAGGTATTTGTTGGGCAGAGTGCTCATCAGCAGCTCGTGGAAATCATCATCGGATTTGCAGAAGTCGTCGATCCGCTCGGGGTGGTGCATCAGCTCAGTGTAGGCCTCCAGCTGCTCCCGGGGGATCAGGTTGCCGTAGGTGCGCAGGCGTATGCTCCACCAGCAGGCGCATCTCGAACATGCTGTGCACGTCCTCTTCGGTAATGCCGGAGACCATCAGCCCCTTTTGGCAGGATGGTGATCAGCCCCTCCTGCTCCAGGCGGCCCAGCGCGTCGCGCATGGGGGTTCGGCTGATGTTGCCCATCTCGGCACAGAGCTTCTGCTCGTTCAGAAATTCGTTGGGGCGGTACTCACAGTTCAGAATCTTGGTTTTCAGGTACTGGTAAGCCTGCAGCTTCAGGCTGGGCTTTGACTGGGAATCCATCTCTTTCATTGTTCTATCTCCTAGTTCGCAAGCAGGACCATTCAGGCAGCAATCAGTCGCCCGCCGGACAGCTTGTATCCCTTAAATAATCCAAATAATCATTGACATTATTATCACATATCTGGACAATGTTTACAAGACTTTTTTGAAAACTTTGGGAGCTTTTCCGTTTTGAACAGATGTCATGCATTATTTTGCTATAAATTGAACAGTTTTTTTGTGCTTGTCGCCAGTGTTTCGCTCTTGTTTTGCATCGAAGGATAAATTGTGGTACACTTGACCCAGAAAGGAAGGCTGATACCATGGCAGGTCGCGGGGGGTACAACACCAAAACCCGGCAATTGATCCTGGATTATCTCATCAACAACCGTCAGCACGCGGTCAGTGCATCCAACATTCTGGAACATCTGGAGGCAGAGGGGGCCAGCCCCAATCCCACCACGGTGTACCGGTATCTGGACAAGCTGGCAGGCGAGCAGCGCATTATGAAATATGTGGCCGATAAGGGCGAAAAGGCCGTGTTCCAGTATGTGGACGAGGGCCGCCACTGCCGCGAGCACCTGCACCTGAAGTGCGTGCAGTGCGGGCGCATCTATCACCTGGACTGCCACTTTATGGATGAGGTGCGTGCCCATCTGATGGCGGAGCACGGCTTCACCCTGCAGTGCGAGGGCAGCGTTTTGTACGGATTGTGCCGCAGCTGCGCACAAAACAGCCCCCATCCGGGGCAGACCGCACAAAAATGCGAACACTGTGTTGACACGGACAAAGAGCCGTGATACAATGCAGGCAGGAAAAGCGTTGATCGGGAAAAGTAAGTGCTCAAGGTTCTTTTGCAGCGAGTGCGGGCCGGTGGAAGCCGCACAGAGAATGAGCCCCGAACGAACCCCCGTGAGCTTCCCCCTGAACCTGCTTCGGGCAGTCAGTAGGGGCCGACGGCAGCCGCTCGTTATCGCGGCAGTGCTTTCAACGGGGAGAGTACACAAAAGTGACTGGTGTGTTCGCGCACCGGTAATTTAGGTGGCACCACGGATACGGCAGCATTCGTCCTAGCAATGGGATGAAGGCTGCCGTATTTTTTTATTTGCAAAAACCTCTCCGTCACCGGGAAACCTGCCTCTCCTATCAGGAGAGGCGGCAATGCGAAGCATTGACGGAGAGGTTTAGAGAGAGGGGTAAGAAATATGTGTTGTGTTATGGGTTACACGGGGCACGACCTGAGTGCCGCCAAATTCAAGGAGTATCTGCTGCGCACCGTGATGCGCGGGCCGGACGACCAGCGTGTGGTGGAAGGGCCTTTTGGTCTGATGGGCTTTGGCCGCCTTGCCATCATGGGCCTGACCCCGGAGGGGATGCAGCCCTTCTACGCGGTGCCGACTGCGTGGTCTGCAACGGTGAGCTCTACGGCTTCCGCTTTGAGAAGGAGATCCTGAAGCGCCGGGGCTACAAGTTTGCCTCCGACTGTGACTGCGAGATCCTGCTGCCGCTGTATTACGAGTACGGTCTGGATATGTTCCGCCACATGGACTCCGAGTTTGCGCTTATTCTGTATGATTCCCGCAAGGATCGGCTGATCGCAGCCCGCGATCCCATCGGCATCCGTCCGCTGTTCTACGGCTACTCCAAGTCCAGCCACCAGATCGCCTTTGCCTCCGAGATGCAGAACCTGATCGCTGGTGCGACGACATCCGCCACTTCCCCATCGGCAGCTACTACTGCGATGGCCGCTTTGTCCGCTATGAGGACATTGCCGACGTGCCCGCCCCCATGGAGGATGACATGGAGACCACCCTGCGGAACATCCGCGAAAAGCTGATCGCAGGCGTGGAAAAGCGTCTGGATGCCGATGCCCCTGTGGGCTTCCTGCTCTCGGGCGGTTTGGATTCCTCGCTGGTCTGCTCCATTGCAGCCAAGAAGCTGGGCAAGCCCATCCGCACCTTTGCCATCGGCATGGACACCGATGCCATCGACCTGAAATATGCCCGCCAAACCGCCGATTATCTGGCAGCGAACACCATGAGATCATCATCAACCGGGACATGGTCATCCAGAGCCTGGAGGAGGTCATCCGACTGCTGGGCACCTGGGATATCACCACCATCCGCGCCAGCATGGGCATGTACCTGCTCTGCAAGGCCATCCACGAGCAGACCGATGTGCGCGTGCTGCTGACCGGCGAGATCTCCGATGAGCTGTTCGGCTACAAGTACACCGACTACGCCCCCACCGCCGATGCCTTCCAGCAGGAAAGCCAGAAGCGCATCCGGGAGCTGTACATGTACGATGTTCTCCGTGCCGACCGCTGCATCTCCGCCAACAGCATCGAGGCCCGCGTGCCCTTTGGCGATCTGGATTTTGTCCGCTACGTCATGGCCATTGACCCCGAAAAGAAGCTGAACAGCTACGGCAAGGCAAGTACCTGCTGCGCAAGGCGTTTGAGGGCGACTGGCTGCCCCCGGAGATCCTCTGGCGCGAAAAAGCCGCCTTCTCCGATGCCGTGGGCCACAGCATGGTGGACGACATCAAGGAGTACGCCGAGGGCCTGTACACCGATGAGGAGTTCCAGCTCCGCCGGGCAAACTACTCGGCCCACTGTATGCCCTTTACCAAGGAGAGCCTGTTCTACCGCGAGATCTTCGAGAAATACTACCACGACCAGAGCCGCACCATCGTGGGCTTCTGGATGCCGAACAAGGCATGGCCCGGCTGCAACGTCAACGATCCCTCTGCCCGTGTGCTGGCAAACTACGGCGCTTCCGGCGTGTGATCCTTTTCCAGACAGCAAAAGACGGTGTGTCCGCTCCGGGCACACCGCCTTTTTGTTTACTCCAGATTCAGTTTATTTTTCATCAGCCACCGGGTCAGGAAGAAGTATGCCGCCGCAATGGCTGCAGTCACGGCAAAGCAGAACAGATAGCCAACGTCTGTTCCAAGTGCCGCCGTCAGCCAGCGCATCGGGGTCACTCCATAGCTCACACCGGTCACGTTCACACCCACGACCCGGTACGTGACATCCACGATCATACTCACATCATTCGTGCCCAGCAGCTTATCGAGCTGGGTCTCCACGATGTTCAGGCCGATAAACGCGAGGATCCCGGCCACCATCACATGCTTGGGGAATTGATGGGCGATCATACAGGCAGCGCAAACGCAGAGGATGAGCTTGCCAGCCGGGCCAGATTGATGAGGATGGTCCATGCCATTGCCACCCACAACTCCGGGCCTATCTCCTCGTACAGCATCTGCCACAGCTGCTTCCAGCTGTTCCAGTCCACCATGCCGAAGGTCTCCTGGTCAATCACACCGATGCTGACCATCACCGTGATGCAGACGATGCCCACAAGGCCGCTGCACAGCACCCAGACCATGCTGGTGAGGAGCTTGGAGAGGATGAGCTGGTTCTCATTGACCGGCAGCGTGTGCATCAGGTAGCCTTCCCGGCCCAGCAGGTTCTGATAAAAGCGCTGGATGGTGTTCACGAAGCAGAGCACCGCGATGGCAAGGATGACCGAGACATACACGATCATCAGAATCACTTCGAGATTCTGGAAGCTTGTGCTGTGAGCCAGCGCGTGTTCCTGCCGGAAGGTCACGCCCAGCACCACGCTCAACAGCGCCAGCGCCAGATACAGCCCGAAATACCGGCGTTTCGTGGCCTTGAACTCATATTTCAGCAATTGTTTCAGCATTTGAATACCTCCCGGAAATATGCATCGACGCTCTTGCCCTCGGTCTCGCGGATATCATCCACAGCGCGGTGAGCAAAGATTCGGCCGTCCTTCAGGAACACGGCCTCGTCCAGCACCGGCTCAATGTCCTCGATGAGGTGGGTAGAAATGACAACGGTCGCGTCCTTGCTGTAGTTGGAAATGATGGTGTTCAGGATGTAGTCCCGGGCCGCAGGGTCCACGCCGCCGATGGGCTCATCCAGCAGGTAGAGACGGGCGTTGCGGCTCATGGCCAGCACCAGCTGAACCTTCTCCTTGTTGCCCTTGGAAAGGGTCTTGAGCCGGGCATTGGGGGCGATGTTCAGCCGGGCCAGCATCTCATTGGCCTTGTCGGCGTCAAAGCCGATGTAAGCCTTGGCCTGACTGGGCGTGCCGTAAAATCCCGGAACATCTCCACCAGCTCCTCCACCCGCATCCAGTCGGGCAGCCAGTCGGCGTCCGGCAGGTAGGAGACCAGCTCCTTGGTCTCCGGGCCGGGGGCCATGCCCGCGATCCGGATGCGGCCTTCCGTGGGCTGCAGCAGACCATTGGCCAGCTTGAGCAGGGTGGTCTTGCCGCTGCCGTTGGGGCCCAGCAGCCCTACGATGCGGCCAAAATCCAGCTCCAGATCGATGCCGTCCAGCGCGGTCTTTTCCTTTCCGTATACTTTTATCAATTTTTCACAGGTCAGCACCTTACTCATGGGGTTCTACCTCCTCTGTATCCCAGTGCTCCAACAGGCTGCCGCCTTTTCCGGCGTGTAGCCGATGCTGCGCATCTTCTCCAGAAAATCTGCCGCGATGTCATGGGCGGCGGCAGCCCGCAGTTGTTCGATCAAATTCGTATCCTCCGTGACGTAGCGTCCGCTGGTGCGCTCGGTGCGCACAAGGCCCTCACTTTCCAGCTGGGCCAGAGCCTCTGCATAGTGTTGGGGTTGACCCCGGCAGCTGCGGCCAGATCCCGCACCGAATCCAGATGGCCCCCCGGCGGGTAGGTGCCCGCCAGAATTCTGGCTTTGAGCCGTTCCACCAGCTGGGCATAGATCGGGCGGCTGGCATCAAACTGTTCACTCATTCTGCTTTGCCCTCCTTATGTGTTGCTGTATTAAGCAGCTAATACAATAATACACATTTTTGCATTTCTGTCAAGAGGAAACCCAAAAGTTTTTTCGGACAGCAAAAAGGGACCCCGCAGCCAACCGGCTGTGGGGTCCCTCTGATTTATGGATTACTGCTGCTCCTGCGCGGCGCGCTTGGCTTCCAGCGCCAGAATGGCATCGCGGCGGCTCAGGTTGATGCGGCCCTGCTGGTCGATGTCCGTGACCTTGACCACGATGCATCGCCCACAGCGACCACATCCTCCACGCGCTCCACACGCTTGGTGTCCAGCTTGGAGATGTGCACCAAACCTTCCTTGCCCGGTGCGATCTCCACAAAGGCACCAAAGTTCATCAGGCGGGTCACCTTGCCCTTGTAGATGGCACCGATCTCGGGGTCCTCCACAATGGTCTTGATGGTGAAGATGGCGCGCTTTGCGTCCTCCTGATCCACGGCGGAGACGAACACATGGCCGTCCTCCTGCACATCGATCTTGCAGTTGCAGGTGGCGCAGATGTCCTGGATGACCTTGCCACCCTTACCGATCACGTCCTTGATCTTGTCGGTGGGGATCATCATGCTGAACATCTTGGGAGCCAGCGGCTCAGCTCCTGACGGGGCTGTGCGATCACAGGCTTGATGATCTCGTCCAGGATGTACAGGCGGCCCTTGCGGCACTTCTCAAAGGCCTCGGCAATGATATCGTAAGTCAGGCCGTCGATCTTGATGTCCATCTGGATGGCAGTGATGCCCTTGCGGGTGCCGCCCACCTTGAAGTCCATATCGCCGTGGAAATCCTCCACGCCCTGAATGTCCAGCATGGTCATCCAGCGGTCGCCCTCGGTGATCAGCCGCAGGAGATACCGGCAACAGGTGCCTTGATGGGCACACCGGCATCCATCAGAGCCAGGGTGGAACCGCAGATGGAAGCCTGAGAGGTGGAGCCGTTGGAGCTCAGGACCTCAGAGACACAGCGGATGGTGTAGGGGAACTCCTCCAGAGAGGGCAGTACGGGAACCAGAGCGCGCTCTGCCAGTGCGCCGTGGCCGATCTCGCGGCGGCCGGGGCTGCGGGGTGCGCGGGCTTCGCCGACAGAATACGGCGGGAAGTTATAGTGATGGATGTAACGCTTGGTCTGCTCGTCGGTCAGATCGTCCATCAGCTGGTTGTCCTTGGTGCCGCCCAGGGTGCAGGTGGTCAGCACCTGGGTCTGGCCGCGGGTGAACATACCGGAGCCATGGACGGGGCAGGATGCCCACTTCGGCAGCCAGCGGGCGGATCTCGTTGATGCCGCGGCCATCCACGCGCTTGCCCTCATCCAGCAGCCAGCGGCGGACAACGTACTTCTGCATCTTGTAGCTGACAAGGTCGAGATCTGCGTCAGACAGGTCGGGGTACTCCTCAGCGATCTTGTCCATGATGGGCAGCAGGGCAGCATCCCGCACATTCTTGTCGTCCGTATCCATGGCAGCCTTGAAGTCGTCCAGATACTTGTTCTGGATGGCGTGGAACACGTCCATATCCAGACCCACCACCTGGAAATCGATCTTCGGCTTGCCGCGCTCTGCAACGATGCCGTTGATGAAGGTGATGATCTTCTTGATCTCAACGTGGGCGCCTTGATGGCATTGAGCATGGTGTCCTCGTCCACCTCGTTGGCACCGGCCTCGATCATCACGATCTTGTCCATGGTAGCGGCAACGGTCAGGGCCAGGTCGCTCACCTTGCGCTGCTCCTGGGTGGGGTTCAGGACGATCTCGCCGTCCACCAGGCCCACCTGAACACCACCGATGGGGCCGTTCCAGGGGATCTCAGACACAGCGGTGACCAGAGACGCACCGATCATGCCGGCGATCTCAGGGCTGCAATCGGGGTCCAGGCTCATCACGGTCATGGTGATGCAGACATCGTTGCGCATCTCCTTGGGGAACAGCGGGCGCATGGGGCGGTCCACCACGCGGCTGGTCAGGATGGCGCGCTCACCGGGGCGGCCCTCACGGCGCATAAAGCTGCCGGGGATGCGCCTGCGGCGTAGAGCTTTTCCTCATACTCCACGTTCAGGGGGAAGAAATCCACACCTTCGCGGGGCTTGGGGCTCATCACAACGTTGCACAGCACGCAGGTCTCGCCGTAGCGGATCAGGCGCTTGCGTTGGACAGGCCGCACATCTTGCCCATCTCGACCTTGAACGGACGGCCAGCCAGCGTGGTCTCGTAGACCTTGAAGTTTTCAAAGGTCTCTTTGCGGGAACCAAATTCAATTGCCATTTGGTTTTGCCTCCTTTGTCCTTTTGCGGTTTATCTTCTTATCTTCCAAAAGGCAGCGGCCAGCGCATCATAGCAATAAAGCCAACGCCCGTGCTTTTTTACAGCACAGGCGCTCGATTTACTGCTGCAACGCGCAGCAGCGGCCTGTTGTTCCTCAAAAAAGAGCAAAGGGCAGGCACCACATTGCGGTACCTGCCTCTGTTTTCTATTACTTACGCAGACCCAGGGTTGCGATCAGAGCACGGTAACGCTCGATGTCCTTCTTCTGGAGGTAGGCCAGCAGATTGCGGCGGCGGCCAACCATCTTCATCAGACCACGGCGGCTGTGGTGATCGTTAGGGTTCTTCTTCAGGTGCTCGTTCAGCTCGTTGATATGAGCGGTCAGCAGAGCGACCTGAACCTCGGGGGAGCCAGTGTCCTTCTCGGTCAGAGCGACTTTGGCCATAACTTCCTGCTTGTTCATAGTAACAGTACCTCTTTATAAAATTTTATTTGCCGTCGGCACAGAATGCGGGAAAACGGTACTCCCGAATGGGCATACTCCCAGCCCCGTGCCGCGGTAACATGGCTAGTATAACAGAAATCCGTGCAAAAAGCAAGAAAAATTTTACTGTGCTTTTGCAAAATATGCCTTGGCACGCCGGGCTGCATGGTCGATGCAGGCCTTCAGCTCGTCCAGGGTATCAAACTTTTTGCTGGGGCTCAGGTAGGCGTAGAACTCCACCACCGGTCGGTGCCGTAGAGGTCGCCGGAAAAATCCGGGATAAAGGTCTCGCAGGTCACCTTGGTCTCGTCCGAATTGACAGTGGGCCGGTCCCCAGGCCGGTGGCCGAGGGATACCAGGTATCGCCGATCCGGGTGCGGGTGATGTAGATGCCGTAGCGGGGCATCTGGAAGCCCGCCGGGTAGATCTGGTTGATGGTGGGCACGCCCAGTGTGCGGCCCAGACCCGCCCCGTGCTGCACCGCGAAGCGGATGGCATAGGGCATCCCCAGCATGGCGTTGGCGGCAGGCACATCGCCGCCCTCCAATGCCGTGCGGATGCGGGTGGAGGACACCGGCTTTTCCTCAAACTGTGCCATGGGCACCACCACGACCTCCACCCCCAGCGGGGCGCAGAGCTCCTTCAGCAGCTCGGGGGTCCCGGCAGCCTTGGCACCAAAGGTAAAGTTTCGTCCGCCAGAACAACGCCTTGGCGTGGCAGTCCTGCACGATGCCGTACACGAACTGCTCCGGGGTCATGGCCGGCGGATCTCCTCAACTCGGGGCAGAGG
>ENA-OQJH01000316-OQJH01000316.1-human-gut-metagenome-genome-assembly--contig:-NODE-316-length-27712-cov-2.163676_pt1 | contig 27712 bp, 30 predicted proteins | sample MGYA00242597_ERZ504763 | MGnify/ENA primary metagenome ERZ504763 (study PRJEB26092, sample SAMD00036359) | human gut metagenome | host: Homo sapiens | study: EMG produced TPA metagenomics assembly of...
GAAAAAAAAGAGAATAGCGGGAACTGCTTTTGAAGCTGTTTATATCCATAAGCACGGCGATTATTATTATATGTTTGCTCCATAGGAAGTTGTTGTCAAGGAGTGAAAAGTACATATAAAGTCGTAGTGGGACGTTCCAAGAAGTATGGGGCCCGTACAAAGACAAGACTGGTAAACCGATGTTGAAAAATGGTTATTCTTTGGTGATAGGTGCGAATGATCATTTTGTAGGCAATGGGCACGGTTCGCAGATTATCCGGATGATGCCGGACAAGACTGGCTTCTGTATCATGGTTTTTCAAGATCAACTCCGGAGAACGGACGTATTCTGTTGTTGGACCAGATCAAGTGGGACCAAGAAGGTTGGCCTTACGTAGAGGGAGGATCTCCTTCTTACGAAACACAAAAAGCACCTGTATTTAATAACTGATTTTCAAATAAACCAATTATAATCTTAAATACCACAAGCATGAAACATACCCCTATTAGCAGGCGGGATTTTCTAAAGAATTTAGGCATAGCCGGGGCTGGCACTCTTCTTGCAGCAAGCCCTTGGCTTTCTGCTTTTTCGGAGGTGATGAACACCTCAAACGAGAAGTGTCGTCTGGCAATTATCGGGCCTGGTTCCCGGGGACGGTTTTTAATGGGATTTTTAGCTAAGAACCCCAAAGTCGATATTGTAGCATTGTGCGACATTTATAAACCGTCTATTGAGAACGCATTGAAACTTGCACCTAATGCCAAAGTGTATGGTGACTACCGGGAAGTGTTGGAAGATAAGTCGATAGATGCTATACTCGTAGCTACCCCTCTTAGCTCGCATTGTAAGATCGTATTGGATGCTTTCGACGCAGGAAAGCATGTGTTCTGTGAAAAGTCAATAGGTTTCACGATGGAAGAGTGTTACCGTATGTATCAGAAGCATCGTAGTACAGGGAAGATATTCTTCACAGGACAACAGCGCCTGTTCGATCCTCGTTACATTAAAGCAATGGAGATGATTCATGCAGGTACCTTTGGTGAAATAAATGCCATCCGTACTTTCTGGAATCGGAATGGGGATTGGAGACTCGGTACCTTCACCCAATTTGGAACGCCTGATAAATTGGCGTCTTTACAAAGAGTTCTCAAAAGGACTGATGACGGAACTCGCTTGCCATCAACTTCAGATCGGAAGCTGGGCTTTGCGTAAGATACCCGAAAAGGTGATGGGACACGGTGCCATCACTTATTGGAAAGACGGCAGAGATGTGTATGACAATGTGAGCTGTGTATATGTGTTTGATGATGGGGTAAAGATGACATTTGACTCTGTTATTTCCAATAAATTCTATGGACTGGAAGAACAGATCATGGGTAATCTCGGAACGGTAGAACCGGAAAAGGGAAAATATTACTTTGAAAGTGTAGCTCCTGCACCGGCCTTCCTGCAAATGGTGAATGACTGGGAAAACAAAGTGTTTGACTCTCTGCCTTTGCCGGAACAAGCTGGGCGCCGGAAACAGCAAACGAAAACAAAGGAGAATTCATTATCGGAGAACGTCCCAAGAGCGATGGTACATCATTGTTGTTGGAAGCTTTTGTTGAGGCCGTCATAACACAAAAACAACCTAAAAACATCGCAGAAGAAGGGTATTATGCAAGTATGCTCTGTTTGTTGGGACATCAGGCATTGGAAGAAGAACGGACACTCTATTTCCCTGATGAGTATAAAATAGACTATCTGAACCATCAATCTGTAAAAACATCCGAAGCAATATGAAAGACACGATTGTAACCGCACGACGTAAGAAAATAGAGTTAATCACTTTACTCGTTTGTTTCGTAGTATCTAATTTGCTACATCTTTATGCAATTATTGCTTATCATGCACCATTTACGGAGATGATAACGTCTATTTTTATATAATTATATTTACTTTTGTGCTTTATGCGTTTCTGGGGATTTTGGCGTCTCTTGTTTTATGGAATGCAAGCACTATTTAAAAGAAGAACAGGAGTTGATAGTTATTCTGCATATTTAAAATAAAGAACTTAATCAATATCAATGAAAATAAATAATTTATGGTAACACGAAGGGATTTTTTGAAAACGATGTCGATGGCTTCAGCCGGATTGGCATTGGGAACCGGTGATTTATTACATGCGCAAACTGCTTCACCTAAAAAAGGAAGAGGTGACAAAGTGAAGATTGCTTATATCGGCATTGGCAACCGTGGAGAGCAGATTATTGAAGACTTTGCACGGACAGGTATGGTGGAAGTGGTGGCTTTATGTGATGTAGACATGGGTGCCAAACATACACAAAAGATAATGCTAAATATCCGAAAGCAAAGCAGTTTAGGGATTTCCGCCAAATGTTTGATAAGGCCGGTAACGAATTTGATGCTGTAGCAATTGCTACTCCCGACCATTCGCATTTCCCGATCAGTATGCTGGCTTTGGCATCCGGAAAGCACGTATATGTAGAGAAACCGCTGGCACGTACCTTCTATGAAGCGGAACTGTTGATGCAAGCTGCGCTTAAACGTCCGAACTTGGTTACTCAAGTAGGAAATCAGGGACATTCTGAAGCAAACTATTTCCAGTTTAAAGCCTGGATGGATGCGGGAATTATCAAAGACGTTACTGCTATCACTGCCCACATGAATAACCCACGTCGTTGGCATAAATGGGACACTAATATTTATAAACTTCCTTCCGGTCAGCAACTGCCGAAAGATCTGGATTGGGACACTTGGCTCGGAGTTACTCCTTATCACGAGTATAATAAAGATTATCATTGGGACAATGGCGTTGTTGGTATGATTTTGGTATGGGAGCATTGGGCGACTGGGGAGCACATATCCTCGACACGGCTCACGAATTCCTGGAACTGGGATTGCCATACGAAGTCACTATGCAATATGCAAAAGGGCATAATGATTACTTCTTCCCGTATTCTTCCACGATTCTCTTCCGTTTCCCGCAGCGTAAAGGAATGCCACCGGTAGATATTACCTGGTATGATGGTTTGGATAATCTTCCTCCTATTCCTGCCGGGTATGGAGTTTCGGGACTAGATCCGAACATCCCGGTAACTAATCAGGGAGATACTCCGAAGTCTAAGTTGAATCCAGGAAAGATCATTTATACTAAGGATTTGATCTTCAAGGGTGGTAGTCATGGAAGCACTTTGTCTATAATTCCGGAGGAGAAAGCAAAAGAGATGGCAGACAAGTTGCCGAAGGTTCCTAAAAGTCCTTCCAATCACTTCGAGAACTTCTTGTTGGCATGTAACGGTATTGAAAAGACACGCTCACCGTTCGAAATCAATGGAGTGTTGAGTCAGGTATTCTCACTGGGGTGATGGCTCAACGACTTAATACACAGTTGTTCTTTGATCCTCGTACGAAGCAGATTACAAATAATGAATTTGCTAATGCAATGCTGGCGGGACTTCCACCGCGTAAAGGTTGGGATGAATTTTATAAATTATAAATAGAAAATAGCCTTTTCCATTCCTTCTTCTAATATTAAGGGAGTGGGAAAGACTAATCAATGATTATGAAGAAGAATATCGTATTAACTTTACTTTTATTCTGTACCGCTTCTTTAGGTGCGCAGAATTGGGAACCTCTTTTCAATGAGAAAAAACCTGAAGGATGGAAGAAATTGAATGGCAAAGCGAGTATAAAATTGTAGATGGTGCCATTGTCGGTGTATCTAAAATGGGAACACCCAATACTTTTTTGGCAACGACAAAGAATTATGGTGACTTTATCCTTGAGTTTGACTTCAAGTAGATGACGGTTTAAATTCCGGAGTACAGCTTCGTAGTGAAAGCAAGAAAGATTATAAGAAAGGTCGTGTACACGGTTATCAGTTTGAGATCGATCCTTCCAACGCGCTTGGTCAGGTGGTATCTATGATGAGGCACGTAGAAACTGGCTTTATCCTTTGACGCTGAATCCGTCGGCAAAAACCGCTTTTAAGAATAATGCATGGAATAAAGCTCGTATTGAGGCTGTGGGTAACTCAATCCGTACTTGGATAAACGGAGTACCTTGTGCTAATATCTGGGATGATATGATTCCTGTGGGCTTCATTGCTTTGCAAGTGCATGCCATTGGAAATGCGGCAGATGAAGGTAAAACTGTTAGTTGGAAAGATATCCGCATTTGTACGACAGACGTAGAACGCTATCAGACACCGGAAGCGCAAGCTGCACCGGAAGTGAATCTGATTGCCAACACGATTTCTCCGAATGAAGTAAAAGAAGGATGGACTCTATTATGGGATGGTAAGACTACTGATGGATGGAGAGGAGCTAAGCTTTCTACTTTCCCTGCAAAAGGCTGGAAGATAGAAGATGGAATTCTGAAAGTAATGAAGAGTGGTGGCGCTGAATCTGCTAATGGCGGTGATATTGTGACTACCCGTAAATACAAGAACTTTATTCTGAAAGTAGATTTTAAGATTACCGAAGGTGCCAATAGCGGAATTAAATATTTCGTAAACCCGGATATGAATAAAGGTGCAGGCTCTGCTATCGGTTGTGAATTCCAGATTCTTGATGATGACAAACATCCTGATGCAAAACTGGGTGTGAAAGGTAACAGAAAGCTAGGTTCGTTGTATGATTTGATTCCGGCTCCTAAGAATAAACCTTTCAACAAGAAAGAGTTTAATACTGCTACCATTATCGTAAAAGGTAACCATGTAGAACATTGGTTGAACGGAGTTAAATTGATTGAATATGATCGTAACAATGATATGTGGAATGCATTGGTAGCATACAGTAAATATAAAAACTGGCCTAATTTCGGAAATCCGGAGGAAGGAAATATACTTCTTCAGGATCACGGAGACGAAGTATGGTTCAAGAACGTGAAAATTAAAGAACTGAAGTAAGGCGTATTCCATATTATTGTGGGAGATACGTCAAAATTCTTTACGACTTTTTATTCAGGCACGGATTGCGCGAATTTCACGGTTGTTCTAATGAAATAGCAATCGTGTAATTTGGGTAATCCGTGCCTAATTTGTCCTGCTATACGATGCAAGTCCCTATTCAACATATGTATAAGCCGTCCCATGAAGGCAGTGGACTGCTTTATGCCTGGTTTCTTTCCATGCATACACGGTGGATATTATCCTGTATAGCAAGAAAACGGAAGGAGAATTGTTGTTTGTGGTCAATTGTATTTATGATGCATTGTGCCGGTTGGAAAAGATGGCGAACTTTTATAATCCGGCCAGTGAATTGGCTTATGTCAACCGGACAGCTTTTGTTTCTCCGGTCGTTCTTAGCGAAGAACTCTATTCAATGATTGATCTATGTCTGGAATATAATGGGAAGACTCTGGGGTGTTTTGATATTACAGTCCATTCAGAAAATTACAATCAGAACACGATACAATCGGTCCATTTATCAGCTGAAGATCATAGTATCTATTTTTCACGACCGGGAGTTGCTGTCAACTTATCTGGTTTCCTCAAAGGGTATGCTTTGGAAACAATTAAAAGCATATTGAATGAGTGTGTGATAGAAAATGCATTGATAAATATGGGAAACAGTTCCGTCCTTGCTTTAGGTAATCATCCGGTAGGAACGGGATGGAAAGTCAATAATATACTTCTTCATAATGAGTGTCTTACAACCTCTGGTAATGACTCTCCTGAACGTCGGCATATTGTTTCTCCTCGAGATGGAAAATTGGTGGAAGGTGCTCGACAGATATCTGTAGTTACAACTAATGGGGCAATAGGAGAAATATTGTCTACCGCTTTGTTTGCTGCTGACAGCGAACTGCGCAAGGATTTACTGGCTGAATTCTCTTCTGTATTAAGCCAGTTTTTCTTGATTGGTTATTAGGTATTTCTCTGATGTGCTAATATTTGTTTTCCTAAGTAGCTATGTTTGATTTTAAAGTATTCTGATGGGTTTTTCAATTATTAATAATTAAGGAGGTAGTTATTAATAGTTGAGGTGATAACTACTGATATCTGACAGGGCTTTTTGGGGCATATAGATACAAAATAGATACGGTAACTATTGTCAGGGAATGAGAACGCTATATGATAGAGATGCTCAATAATTCTGTTTCAGGTATAAATAAGGTATTGTTATTGCTAAAAGTGACAGTGTGGTACTTTGCGGTTTGGGAGGTGTTTTTGTGGAGGTGCTGAAAGATGTGTCTTCCGGTCTGGTTCCTTTTTTAGCTACACCAAAAGCCGTTGTAGCAGTTGACGCGGCGTATCCGAATAGAAAAATAGGACTATTCTTTCATTCATTGAGACATATTTACTATCTTTCCGCTGTGATTTTGCCTACATTTGGTAACTCAAACGGAAGGATAGAAAATATGTATATTTATGAAGAAGTTCTAATACTTTTAATCTGTTTAATAGGCTATCAGATAAGCTGCCATGCACAAATGCGATGAACATTATTATTTTAAAAATCTAAGTGTACAAAACGGCTTATCCCAGAATACGGTTAATGCGATTTTGCAGGACAGGCAAGGCTTTATGTGGTTCGGCACCAAAGATGGCTTGAATAGATATGACGGTTTATCATTCCGTAAATTCAAACATGATGACCGTACTCGACGGAGTATCGGAAATAATTTTATCACAGCACTTTATGAAGATACGAAAGGAGATATTTGGGTAGGTACTGACGTGGGACTTTATATCTATGATCCTGAAAAAGACTCTTTCCGGCACTTTACCGAATTGAGTGAGGAAAACACTAAAATAGAACATACTGTAACCGCAATTTCCGGAGACAACGAAGGATGCGTTTGGGTGGCAGTGGAATCACAGGGACTGTTCTGTTATAATCTCGAAAAAGGAGAGCTTCAAAACTATACCTTACAGAACTTCTCCTTTCTTACTACTAATGTTGAGACCTTTGCTTTTGACAATAGCGGAACCCTTTGGATCGGCTGTTATGGTGATGGACTATTCTATTCGAAAGACCGTCTGCAAACCCTTCATCCTTATCTTTCGCCTCTGGATAACAAGGAATTTTATGCGAACGACGTAGTGACCTGTATTGTGAAAGGTGCATACAATTGTCTGTATGTAGGTTCTTTAAAGGGAGGGGTGAAAGAGCTGAACCTGACCTCTAACAAATTGCATGACTTGCTTTCAGAAGATGAAAGTGGAGAGCCTGTTTTCTGTCGTGAACTGTTGGTCGCTTCTGACAATGAACTATGGATTGGTGCAGAGTCGGGACTTTATATTTATAATTTCCGGTTAAGTAAGTACGCCCATTTGCGCAGTTCGATCAATGACCCTTATTCTTTATCCGATAATGCCATTTATTCATTGTGTAAAGATCGTGAGGGTGGCATATGGATTGGTTCTTACTTTGGTGGTATAAACTACTATCCCCGTTTTTATACGAACTTCGAGAAATATTATCCCAAAGGGACTGATAAAGGTTTGCATGGGAAACGGGTACGTGAGTTCTGTCAGGATAACCAAGGAATTCTGTGGATTGGTACAGAAGATGGCGGTCTGAATCGTTTTAATCCTAAGACCAAGACTTTTTCTTTTTTTACACCAAGCAATGCTTTTACAAATGTTCATGGGCTGTGTTTAGTTGATGATAACCTTTGGGTGGGCATTTTTTCGAAAGGAGTGAAAGTGGTGGATACGCGTACGGGAGCTATTGTGAAAACCTATCAGAAGACAGATTCGCCCCGCTCATTGATAGATAACAGTGTTTTCTCTATTTGTAGAACGACGACAGGGGATATTTATCTGGGTACTTTATTCGGTTTGTTGCGTTATAATAGACAATCTGACGATTTTGACCGGATACCAGAGCTGAATGGCCGGTTTGTATATGACATAAAAGAAGATTTCGGAGGAAACCTTTGGCTGGCCACTTATGCAAACGGCGCTTACTGTTATAATGTAAGCGAGAAGAAATGGAAGAATTATCTGCACAATGAAAATGATCCGAAAAGCCTTCCGTATGATAAAGTGGTAAGTATCTTCGAAGATTCTCACCGGCAAGTTTGGTTGACAACTCAAGGCGGAGGTTCTGCCTGTTCCACCCGGAAACGGAAACTTTTACCAGCTATAATCTGGCAGACGGATTGCCAAACGATGTTGTTTATCAGATTGTAGAAGATAAAGACGGATTTTTCTGGTTGACAACGAATAATGGGCTCGTATGTTTCCAACCTACTACCGGAACAATGAAAGTATATACTACCTCTAATGGTCTGCTGGGCGATCAGTTTAATTACCGCTCCAGTCTGGAGACGGAAGACGGTACGATTTATTTGGGAAGTATCGACGGTTTTATCGCTTTCAACCCGAAAACTTTTCAGAGAATAGGTCGCTTCCATCTATTGTGATTACGGATTTCCTGTTGTTTGGTAAAGAAGTGTATGTCGGTGAACCGGGATCTCCATTGAAAAAGAGTATCACTTTCTCTGATGACTCATTCTCCAGTCTAACCAGAACTCTTTTTCTTTCCGGGTAACAGCATTAGACTTTCAAGCTCCAAGAATGAGTAAAATCATGTATAAACTGGATGGTTTTGATGCAGATTGGCTGACAATTGGCGAAAGTCCTATCGTTACTTATTCCATCTGCGATATGGCAATTATACATTCAAGGTGAAAGTTTCTAATAGTGACGGAGTATGGAATGAAAACGAAATATCATTAAAAGTGCATATCCTTCCGCCTTTTTATTTTTCTGCTTGGGCTTATTTTGTGTATGCTTTGTTGATTATAGGTTGTTCTTTGTATATAATTATGTATTTCAAAAGACGTAGTAATAATAAGCATCGCAGGCAGATGGAGAAGTTTGAGCAGGAGAAGGAGCGTGAGGTTTATCATGCAAAGATTGACTTTTTCACGAATGTAGCTCATGAGATACGTACACCGCTGACATTGATTAAAGGTCCGTTGGAAAACATCATACTGAAAAAACAAGTGGATGCTGAAACCCGTGAGGACTTGAACGTCATGAAACAGAACACGGAACGATTACTTAATCTGACCAATCAGCTACTTGACTTTCGCAAGACGGAAAGCCAGGGATTCCGGTTGAACTTTGCAAAATGCAATATAACGGAAGTACTGAAAGAAACCCATGTACGTTTCACTTCTCTTGCAAAACAGAAAGGGTTGGATTTTACCCTACAGGTTCCAGAGAAGGACTTCTATGCTCATGTTAATCAGGAAGCATTTACGAAGATTATTAGCAATCTGCTGAACAATGGAATGAAATATGCCGAAAGTTATGTACATGTAATGTTGGAAGCTCCCCAAAGGGATGATAATAATCTATTCCGTATTCGCACAGTGAACGATGGAGTAATTATTCCTGATGCAATGAAAGAGGAGATTTTTAAACCTTTTGTTCGTTTTAATGAACAAGAGGACGGAAAGGTGACTACCGGTACTGGAATCGGTTTAGCACTCTCCCGCTCGCTGGCTGAATTCCATCTGGGAACGTTGGTTATGGAGGCAGGAGAGGAAAGTAATATTTTCTGTTTGACTTACCGGTTGTTCAGGATACGACAATCACTTTGACTCCGGAGGCGGAGGTTGAAATTGAAAGGGTTAACGAAATTCCTGCAGAGCAGGCAGGAAAGAAAGATAATCGCCCCGCTGTGCTGGTAGTGGAAGATAATCCTGATATGCTAACTTTTGTTGTCCGTCAATTGTCGAGAGATTATACAGTGCTGACAGCCACTAATGGTGCAGAAGCCTTACAGGTGCTCGATGGCAATTATGTGAACTTAGTGATAAGTGATGTTGTGATGCCCGTGATGGATGGTTTTGAATTATGTAAGACTATTAAGTCAGATTTGAATTACAGTCATATTCCTGTCATCCTGCTGACTGCCAAGACCAATATACAATCAAAGATAGAAGGGATGGAACTGGGGGCAGATGCTTATATTGAAAAACCTTTCTCTGTAGAATATCTGCAAGCATGTGCTTCTAATCTTATTCAGAATAGGGAAAAATTACGTCAGGCTTTGCAGAGTCTCCTTTTATAGCTGCTAATACAATGGCCTTAACAAAAGCTGATGAGGAGTTTATTAAGAGGTTGAACGAAGTAATCCAAATTAATTATGGCAACCCTGAATTTAGCATGGATGATATGGCGGATAAGCTGAATATGAGCAGGTCTAACTTTTATCGGAAAATAAAGGGAGTCTTGGATTTGAGCCCGAATGAGTTTTTACGCTTGGAGCGTTTGAAAAAGGCGGCCCAATTGCTGAAAGAGGGAGAAAACCGTGTGAATGAAATCTGTTATATGGTAGGATTTAATTCTCCGTCTTACTTTGCTAAATGTTTTCAAAAGCAATTTGGAGTATTGCCTAAAGATTTTGTTAATTCGAAAGAAGAGTAGTTTATACATAAAGCTGTATTTCATTCTATTGCATCTATTATATTGAGATTTTATAATTTATTAGTGTAAATTTTTTTTAATAATACTATAAGATATGATGACCAGACAAAAGACAGTGTGGCTTGCACTATTACTAATTGGATTATATACTGATTTTTTGAATGCCAGTGAGATAATGAGATGGATGATTGCTTCTTCCGATAGTATTTGCTGGAAAGTGAATGGGGCGCATAATGACCACATTGAAATGAGTGGACTGAAAGTTTCAACGGTATTGCGCTATGGTGTTAATGAGGCAGGTGAATGGGTGATTGACCGGAATATGGTTTTACCTACTTTTCGTACTATCCTAATGATACCCATGGTAGTTTACAACACCATTTTAATGGGGACTGGGCACATTTATGTCTTGTAAATGGCCAGCCGTTAGTAGGGGAAAAGGTGGAGACTGTATCGTTGAATGGAATTATGACTGTAAAGAGTATATATGCTGCTAGGGGGATTTCATTGACACGTACGCTTTTTCCTTCCACATCACAACCGGCCTTCTGTGAGAAATATGAGTTGGAGAATACGACAGATCACCCACAGACAGTTCAATTCCCATCGACACTCTTTCTTATTCTACTGATGAGACAAAAGGAGTGGAGGGTAGCTATACATTAACGGCCACTCTTTCTTCTCCAGTAAAAAATGGTACTTATCTACTGAAAGCCGGAGAAAAAGCTTGGTTTCAGGTAGTCTATGCAGGATATAAGAAACATGATCAGGAGTTGGCGCTGGATGTTAATAATGAACTTTTGGCACGTCGGAGATTTTTGAGACGGATACAAGGTAACCTTGTGTTAGAAACTCCGAATGACGTAATCAATACCATGTTTTCTTTTGCCAAGATACGTGGTTCGGAAAGCATATTTGATACCAAAGGCGGATATATGCAAAGCCTGGCGGAGAAGCTTATTATGCTGCTGTTTGGGCAAATGATCAGGCTGAATATATCAATCCATTTTTCCATATTTAGGTTATCAAGCCGGAAATCGTTCGGCTATGGATTCATTCGGCTTGTTTATGCGCTATATGAATGATGAGTATAAACCTTTACCCTCGTCTATAATTGCAGAGGGGATTGATTGTTTTGGTGTTGCGGGTGATCGTGGTGATGTAGCAATGGTTGGCTATGGTGCAGCACGTTATGCTTTGGCATCCGGTAATCGTAATGAGCTGAAAAATTGTGGCCGCTGATTGAATGGTGTCTGGAGTATTGTCATCGCCAACTGAACGTAGACGGGGTAGTAAAATCAGATTCAGATGAACTTGAAAATCGTTTTCCTGCCGGAAAAGCTAATCTATGTACATCTTCATTATATTATGATGCCTTGATTTCAGCTGCTTATCTGGGGAAAGCGTTGAAAAAAGAACATAAACAGATAAAGTCTTATCAGGATAGGGCTGCTGAACTTTATAAGAACATTGATGTATATTTTGCCCGTAATGTAGAGGGGTATGATACTTATCGCTATTATGATGGTAATACTGTACTACGTTCATGGATTTGCATTCCTTTGACTATGGGTATTTATGAGCAGGCGAAAGGTACTGTAGAGGCTCTATTCTCTGATAAACTATGGATGGAGAATGGGTTGTTAACTCAGTCGGGTACTTCTACTTATTGGGATCGTTCTACACTCTATGCTTTCCGGGGGGCTTACTCTTGTGGTGCTAGAGACATAGCTACTGAATATTTGGATAAATACTCTGCTACTCGTTTGTTGGGTGATCATGTTCCTTACGCAGTGGAAGCGTGGCCGGAGGGAAACCAAAGGCATTTGTCCACAGAAAGTGCTTTGTATTGTCGCATTATGACTGAGGCTTGTTCGGCATCCGTCCCATAGCATTGGATGCTTTTGTGATGACACCGCAGTTGCCGGAAAGTTGGAACATGATGTCATTGAAACGTGTCTGTGCATTTGGTTCCATATTCGATATTGAGGTGAAGCGTGATAAAGATAACAAACTGTCGGTTTGATAAAAAAGGATCATAAGATTGTAAAAAGAAGCAAGATAATGAACGGAAAACCGATCGAAGTGCGCATTTAAATAAGATAAAATAATCTGCCCTTTGGTTTAAGCCAATTTTGGTAACAAAATTGGCTTAAATATTATTTTTTAGTACGATTCTGGTTGATTTGTTATATCATTTGGTCTGGTTATTTCCTAATGATTGGCAGATACGCCCTATTTTTGTGTCGGATGTCATTAACAAATTAAATATATTATTTTTTATATGAGAAGTCTATTGATCGTATTTTATTGTCTAGTATCAGCTCTCACCATTAAGGCAAATGGACAGGATCGTTTGTGGAAGATACAGACAACTGATTATCACGGAACTTATTACGGGGCAACAGTAGCCAATGGAGGTATTGGTATCCTGCCGTGGAAAGAGCCGTTTTCTATTCGCCATGTCATGCTGAACCATGTTTTTGATTCTGCTACTCCTCAAGATGTGAGCCGTGTTTTACGAGGAATCAATCCATTCAATTTACAGATGCAAATTAATGGACAGACTGTAAATGGCGATAATATTTCGGGATGGGAACAGTGTATAGATATGAAAGAAGCTACTCATAATACGCATTTCATTTGTGATGGAAAAGCAGATGTGTCTTATAGTATCTGTGCTCTAAGAAATTTGCCTTATGCGGGACTAGTTCGTGTGGAGGTTACGGCACTGGGGGATATGTATTTGACAGTGTCAAATCCTATCGAGGTGCCTGATGAGTATAAAACATAGGTTCGAAACTGGTCAATGTGAATGTTAATGGGAATGATATAAAATAGTGCGTACTTGGGCTTTATCAAAACACCGTGAACAGAAAGTTTCGGCTCTTCCGCATTTATTTATGATAAGAATTCTAACGTGCAGCAACAATATAATGGGAATGGGCAGATTTCTATTCCATTAAAGAAAGGAGAGAAATTCTTCTTTACTTTATTAGGTGCTGTTTGTACCGGGCGTGATTTTATAGATCCGTACAATGAGGCGGACCGTGAAGTTATTTATGGTGCGAAAGAGGGATTGGCGCGTCTGATGGATGGGCATCAGAAACTCTGGGACGAGATGTGGAAAGGTGATATTGTGATTGAGGGGGATGACGAAGCGCAGCGTGCTGTGCGTTTTGCACTTTATAATCTGTATTCCAATGCACGCAAAGGAAGTCGGTTGAGTATACCTCCTTTTGGGCTTTCTTCACAGGGATATAATGGACATATTTTCTGGGATACCGAATTTTGGATGTATCCGCCTATGCTCTTTATGAATCAGGGGATTGCACGAACAATGATGGACTATCGTACTGACAGGTTGGAAGCTGCTTGTCAGAAAGCATTAAGTTATGGATATGATGGAGCTATGTTTCCTTGGGAAAGTGATGATGCAGGAGAAGAGGCGTGCCCAACTTGGGCGTTGACTGGTCCTTTTGAGCATCATATCACTGCTGATATCGCTATTGCGGCTTGGAATTATTACTGTATGAGCGGAGATCAACGATGGTTGCGTGAAGAAGGGTTCCCTTTAATGGAGAAAGTGGCAGAATTTTGGGTAAGTCGTGTAGAAAAGAATGACGATGGTTCCTATTCGATTCGTAATGTTGTTTGTGCCGATGAATATGCAGAGGGTGATGATAATGCCTTTACGAACGGTACTGTTATTCGCGCATTACAGGATGCTACTAAGGCTGCTTTCATATGTGGGGTTAAAGCTCCGGTAATTTGGAAAGAAATAGCAGCAAAGCTACGTATCCCCAAATTTGAAAATGGAGTGACTATGGAGTATGATGGTTATAGTGGACAGGTTATCAAGCAGGCGGATGCTAATTTACTGGTCTATCCATTAAACCTGATTACCCGTCCGGAAGAAATTCGTAAGATTTGGAGTATTATGAGGGGAAGATTGACAAAGGAGGTCCTGCAATGTCTTTCTCTGTATTGGCTTTGCAATATGCACGCTTGGTGAGGGAGATAAGGCATATGAGCTGTTTGTGCAGAGCTTCCGTCCTAATCAGTTACCGCCGTTCGGTGTTCTTTCTGAGGGTGCAGGAGGTACTAATCCTTATTTCTCAACTGGTGCGGGGGGACTTTTGCAGACTGTAATCAATGGCTTTTGTGGTTTGGAAATTACAGATAACGCATTAAACAATTGCCATCGAAATTGCCGGAACATTGGAGAAGGTTGGTAGTTAAAGGAGTCGGACCGGATGGTAAAACATATGTCCGGCTGCAGAAATGAGTTCAATTTTTTTGGTTGTGTAAATAAAAGTCAGAGGATGTATGCTTTGGGAGGGAAATTGAGACTGGAATTTCATTTATTGACCTGTTTTTAATATCCTAAGCTGGTAGAATTCCATATTTTTGTTGCGTATCACACAAGCTACAAGATGTTAGCTGTTGCTCAAGTTTGAAAATGAATTATTAATGTATTAACAGAACCAGTATTTATTTTATTACTGATTCATTTAATTGAATTTACATGAATTTAAAATGCTTATTTTGTGGAATACTTGTTGGGTTATATGTTGAGGCTATTGAAGCTGTCAATTATACTCCAGAAAAGATTTCAGCATCTATTTCCTTAAAAGTACCGGGAAATGAATCGGAAAAATAACTCGCTGGATATGCGGCAGTGAAGAATGACCGTTCATCTTATCTGTTGGAACCTTCAAAAGGTATTCCGATGGTAATAACTCAGAGAATGGAGGATATGAATGGTAAGTTACGCATCAATGTCAGTCTAACTGCATTAGAGGATGTTTATTTTAATTTTAGCGAGCAGTTGTCAACCGGTTTTAATCATGATGATTGCCAGTTCTATATGCCGGGGTTCTGGTATCGTCGCAATCTGCGATCTCCTAAGGAAGCACCTTCATTTCATACATCAGACAGCTGGTTGGTACGTGAGGATAGATTGAGTGCTCCTCTTACAGGTATTTATTCAGAAAAGGAAAAAAGCTTTGTGACAGTGAGTCGTATAGACAATTTTGCTAATGAGGTTTTGTCTACTCATCGAGAGGGAGAAATCATTCTTTCAGGTAAAACTTCAATAGGTTTTACTGGATTCGAAAATCAGAATGGAGTGGCAACACTTTCTTTCGGTTTTCCTTACCGTGAAGCACCTAAAAGCTATATTCGAAAATTAACATTGGCTCCGGCGGTAGAGGCTTTTCAGTCTCTGAAAAAGGAGAAACAATGTTACTGACATGGAGATTATGGAGAATAAAGCTGATGATTATTCTGATTTTATTCGGAATGCGTGGGAGTATAGCTATGACACTTATGCTCCGGCTCCGGTTGATACTCCTTATTCTATTGAGGATATGAAAGAAGTAATGAGCCGTTTCTTTGTCAATAGTCTGGTGACTGGTAATTCGTTGACTTTTAATTCGGGTATTCATTTGCGGACTGCTGATTGTCAGAGTAACGGCCAGGCAGAAGTAGGTTTTATCGGTCGTGTGCTTCTTAATGCATTCAATGCTTGGGAATATAGTTGGCAATGTGGCAGAGAGGATCTGAAAGAAAACAGTATGAAAGTATTCGATAGTTATTTGAAGAATGGCTTTACCCAAGCTGGTTTCTTTAAAGAATCGGTAAACTTTGATAGAGGGTATGAAGATCCTGTACATAGTATTCGTCGTCAATCAGAAGGAATTTATGCTATGCTTCATTTTCTTGCTTATGAAAAGGAGAATGGTCGTCGTCATCCTGAATGGGAGCAAAAGATGAAAAATATGCTTGATATACTTCTACAGTTGCAGCATGCGGATGGCAGTTTCCCCCGTAAATTCCACGATGATTTTACAGTAGTTGATGACAGTGGGGAAGTACGCTTCGGCCACTTTGCCTTTAATAATGGGATATAAATATTTTAAGGATAAACGTTATTTAGCCAGTGCTAAAAGGACAGCAGATTATCTGGAGAAAGTCTTGATATCTAAAGCTGACTATTTTTCATCTACTCTCGATGCCAATTGTGAAGATAAAGAGGCTTCTCTTTATGCTGCTACAGCAACTTACTATCTTTCGTTAATAACGAAAGGAGACGAGCATCGTCATTATGCCGACCTGACAAGAAAGGCTGCTTATTTTGCATTGTCATGGTATTATGTATGGGACGTTCCTTTTGCTCAAGGTCAGATGTTGGGTGATATCGGTCTGAAACTCGTGGTTGGGGCAATGTCTCTGTAGAAAACAACCATATTGACGTGTTTGTTTTTGAATTTGCTTCGGTACTGCAATGGTTGTCAAAGGAATATGAGGAGCCACGTTTTGCCCATTTCGCAGAGGTGATCTCTACCTCCATGCGCCAATTGCTACCTCACGAAGGGCATCTATGTGGAATTGCTAAATCCGGTTTTTATCCGGAAGTCGTTCAACATACCAACTGGGACTATGGCAAAAATGGAAAAGGGTATTATAACGATATCTTCGCACCAGGATGGACAGTTGCATCTTTGTGGGAGTTATTGACTCCGGGACGTGCGGAACATTTCTTAAAATGACAGAAATAGGTCAGAAGATATCTCAATTTATATTTTAATTTCATTTTGAACGATTTTTTTTAATTATTGGTTTATATGTTTTATTATATTTTATGTTGGTTGTCTACTTTTGCTCTCACTCAATATGAGATAAGTATTTATTATTGAGTTTTTAAATTTTAATATTATGGATTTGAAGAAAGCATTGTTTTGTTTGCTTGTTGTTGTATTATGGAATAAGTGCTAACTCCGCTTTACCGGAACATTCTTCTATGTTTGGTAAGACTAATATGTCGGAGCAAGCGAAAGGTATTCGTATCAGTGGTACGATAACCGATAAGGACAAGAATCCTCTTCCTGGTGTGAATGTACGTGTACTGGAACAGACAGGGACTGGAGTGATTACGGATATGGACGGACACTTTTATTTGGATGTACCCGGAAAGAATTCCGTAATAGAGATTTCGTATATTGGTTTCAAAACTCAACAAATAAAAGTTGGAAGTAAGATTAACTTTGATGTAATTTTAGAAGAAGATATTGAAGCCTTGGATGAAGTTGTGGTTACTGGATATGGTAGTCAGAAGAAAATGTCGGTTATCGGTTCTATCGAGACATTACAGCCTAAGAAGTTACAGGTTGGTGCCACGCGCTCTTTGTCTAATAATCTGGCAGGACAGATTGCCGGTGTGATAGCGGTTCAACGTTCGGGAGAACCGGGTTACGATTCCTCGAATTTTTGGATTCGCGGTATTGCTTCTTTCTCTGGTGGACAATCTCCGTTAGTGTTGGTAGATGGTATTGAGCGCGACTTGAATAACATAGACCCTGCTGAAATTGAATCTTTCTCAGTATTGAAAGATGCATCGGCGAGTGCTATGTATGGTGTACGTGGTGCAAATGGTGTCATCGTTATCAATACGAAGCGTGGTAAAGTAGGAGCTCCTTCTGTCAATCTGCGTGTGGAACATTCTATTGCAGAGCCGACAAAACTTCCGGATTTTATTGGGGCAGCCGATCATATGACATTGATAAATGAAATAACAGAGAACAAGTCGCGTTTGCCTTTCAGCCAGGAGCAGATTGACAGAACGAGATATGGTTATGACAGAGATTTGTATCCGGATGTAAATTGGCTGGATGAAATAACAAAGGATTATGCTTATTCTACTCGTGCGAATCTGACCGTATCAGGTGGTTCTGATTTTCTGCGTTATTCGTTGGTTGGTTCTTATTTCGGTGAGAAGGGAATTATGGAGACGGATAAATCATTGCCTTATGATACGGGAACGAAACTAACTCGTTATAATATGCGTGCGAATGTTGACTTGGATGTGACTAAGACAACAGTGCTGCGTTTAAATGTCGGTGGGTTCCTTCAAACACACCGCAAACAGGCATTTAGTACGGACGATGCTTTTGATAGAGCGTTTATAACTTCCCCTTTTGTGTATCCTGCCCGCTATTCAGATGGGACTATTCCAATTATGGCTATTAATGATGTGAACCCTTGGGCAGCGGTGACACAGCGAGGTTACGACGTAGTTACAGCTTCACAGATTCAGTCACTCTTTGCTATTGAACAGAATCTGAAGATGATCACGCCGGGATTAAAAGCGAAAGTAACCTTTTCTTTCGACCGTTGGAATCAGAGTTCGATTACAAGGGGAAAGGATGCTACTTATCATAGTATTGCTACCGGACGTGACATTGAAGGTAATCTGATTCATTCGGTACTTAAATATGGAGATGAGTCTTTGGGACATGGAAATAAGGGGGAATATGGAAATTCGAGGGTGTATTTTGAAGGAACATTAACGTATGCTCGCACTTTCGGAAAGCATGACGTAGATGCATTGTTTCTGTATAATCAGCAAAGTTATGATAATGGTAGTGTACAACCTTATAGAAAACAAGGTATTGCGGTAGATTATCTTATACTTTCGATAGCCGTTATGTGACGGAGTTCAACTTTGGATATAATGGTTCAGAGAATTTTGCTAAAGGTAAACGTTTCGGCTTTTTCCCTTCTGTGGCAGTCGGATGGTTATTGTCTGAAGAACCTTTCATGGATCGTTTCAGAAATACATTGAGTAAATTGAAATTAAGAGGTTCTATAGGAAAAGTAGGTAATGATGATATCGGAGGACGCCGTTTTGCCTATATAACAACATTGAATACCAATGCAGATAAGTATAACTGGGGTGATACAGGACAGATTGGTCGTACCGGTATTTCAGAAGGAGAAGTTGGAGTTGAAAATCTTACCTGGGAAACAGCTCTGAAAATGAACCTTGGTTTTGAGCTGGGATTATGGAATGAATTGGAATTACAGGTAGATGTTTTCAAAGAAAAACGTACCAATATCTTTATGCAGCGTAAGATTATTCCTTCACAGACAGGATTCTTGACTAATCCTTGGGCTAATTTTGGTGAAGTGACTAACCGCGGTGTAGAATTCTCCTTAAACTATAATAAACAAATTAATAAAGATTGGTTTGTAGGTTTCCGTTCTAATTTCACGTATGCTATCAACAGGGTGGACGAATACGATGAACCAGAAACTGTGAAAGGTACATACAGAGGATTGACAGGTCGTTCATTAAATACTTTGTATGGATTGCAGGCAGAAAGATTGTTTACAGAAGATGATTTCGATGCGAATGGTAATTTGAAATTCGGTATACCGACACAGGACGTTGGAGCTTCAAAAGTACGTCCCGGTGATATCAAATATATAGATATGAATGGTGATGGCATTATCACTGATGCGGATGAAGGATACATTGGTGGAACGGTAGACCCGCGTATTGTTTATGGTTTCGGAGGTAATGTAAGCTACAAAAACTGGGATTTGAATTTCTTCTTCCAGGGAACAGGTGATACTTATCGTGTGATTGGTGGAACTACGTATTTCATTCCGGGTAGCGGACAAACATTACAAGGGAATATTTACTCTAATTATAACGACAGATGGACAGAAGAGAACCCTGCTCAAGATGTCTTCTGGCCGAGACTGACGGAGGAGCCTAATAGACAGAATTACCGGAATTCCACATGGTGGAAAAAGAATATGCGTTTTATGCGTTTGAAAACGTTGGAACTTGGATATACTTTACCGCAATCTGTAACTGATAAGATACATTCCAAAGCTATTCGTTTTTACGTGAGTGGTAATAACTTATTTTGTTTCTCTCCTTTCAAACTGTGGGATCCGGAATTAAATACGAACACCGGTCTGCGTTATCCGGCTATGCGTTCTGTAATGTTTGGAGTTGACCTGAATTTCTAATTAAAAAAATGACGATAATGAAACTTAAGAAATATATAGTTGCCGGTTTAATAGGCATTGTATCGTTGGGTTCCTGTACGTATCTTGATAAAGAACCGGATACGGAAATTGACATAGACATGGTCTTTGAGAATAAGACAAAAGTAGAATCATGGCTGGCCAATGTATACAGCCGTATCCCTAATCCGGGTAATGACTGGCTAAATACGTATGGTTGGGAAGTGTTTGCAGATGACTTGACTGCTTCTGCACGCTGGCAGCAATGGGACTGGCCCAATATCACCAAGATTTTTGGTGGATGGACACCGAATACACAATGGGCAGGAAATTTCTGGGATGGTCTTCCGAGAAAAATACGTCAGGCTTATATTTTTATAGAACGTGTACACGCATTACCTGATTCCGACCTTCCTCAGAGAGAAGTGGATTATATGAAAGCGGAAGCACGTTTTCTTGCAGCTTATTATTGGTGGCAATTATTGGAAGCATATGGGCCTATTCCATTCAGACCGAATTATATTGCCCCGACTGACTTTACTCTTTCAGATTTGATGGTGGGACAAAGGCCATTTGATGAAGTTGTCAGTCATTTGGATAATGAAATGTTGGAAGCATCTAAACAATTACCTGCTGTATGGCAGAGTGTGGAGAAATATGGGCGAATAACTTCAGTCATGTGTCTGACTGTTCGTGCGAAGATGTTATTATTTGCTGCAAGCCCGTTAGTAAACGGAAATGAGTGGTATATCGGGCATAAGAATAAAGAAGGTGAGGAATTGTTTAACTCTACTTATAGCCAAGAGAAATGGGTGAAAGCGGCAGAGGCTTGCAAACAATTACTTGATGTGGCAGAGCAAGCTGGTTATCGTTTGTATGTAGAATATAATGATGAGGGAGAAATTGATCCGTTCACTTCACTTGAGAATCTTTGGTTTACAAAATTTCAGGATGGAAACAAGGAAATATTGTTCCCATATACAAAAGAAGATGCTTATCAAAGTTATCAGTTCTACACAAACAAGGCGGTTACTAAAGAATATGGTGGCGGAAATGGTTTGGGCGTATATCAAGGATTGGTGGATGCTTTCTTTATGAAGAACGGACTTCCGAAAGACGATGACAATTCAGAATATGTAGAAGAAGGTTTCTCGACAAAAGTAGAAGCTAGGTCTACCAATTGGACTGGCGGAACAGGGCAAAAGGGAGAAATAACTGCCGAAGGTACATATAATATGTATTGTAACCGAGAGCCACGTTTCTATACGGCAGTGAGCTATAATGGTTCGTGGTATGCTTTGGCAGGGCGTAAATTTGAATTCTTTAAGAATCAGAGAGATAATGACTATACACACGATGCCCCCCAAAATGGTTATTTGGTTCGTAAAAAAGTATATCCGCAAGATAGTCCGAAGAATGGTAGTTATAAATGGCGGCAAATGTTCTTGTATCGTTTGGCAGCTTCCTATTTGGATTATGCCGAGGCCGTTAATGAGGCCTACGATAATAGAGCATCTCGTGAGGATGCATTGAAATATGTGAATAAAGTCCGTGAACGTGCGGGTGTACGTCAATATACGCTGAATACTGTAGCACTGGATGATCCCAAATACATCCATGTTGATGATAATCAATTAGCTGTGCGTGCGATCGTTCGTATGGAACGTCGTGTTGAACTTTGTTGTGAAGGATCACGCTGGTCGGATATTCGCCGTTGGAAAATTGTAGAACAACTTCCGGAGATGTGTGGAGATGATTATGGTATGAACTTTGCAGGAATAAATAGTCAGGAATTTTACAAGAGAACCGTTTTTCAGACCCGTGTTTGGAAAAAGGCGATGTATTGGCTGCCGGTATATATAGATGAGATGAATAGAACACGAACTTGGTCCAGGCGCCTTTCTGGAATTAATAAAATGAAAAGCATAATTATGAATAAGATAATGAAACTAATATGCTTGCTCTTTCTTATGTCGATAGCAGCGAGCTGTAATAAAGATCCGGAGTATTACGCGCTTGAAACTCCTGTAGATCAGATGCTTTTGAAGGCTTCTTCTACTGAAATTACTTTGGAGAAAGAGAAGGAGAATGAAGTTGCTGTTTTATTTACATGGGATGCTGCGGCTCAACGTGGGGGAGCTGATGCTACTATCACCTATTTTTTCAGAATGTATATGGCAGATTTACATTCTAATGTGACAGATTTGTATGAGATTGAATCGGAGGAACGTTCCATTAGTTTTACGCATAAGGAGTTGAATGATATACTGGCTTCCTGGAGTGTACTTCCTGGAGATAAGGTGACTATTGAAGCAGAGGTTATAGGACAGGTCAATTCATCTGTAGAATACTTGAAACCGGAGTTGTCGAAGACGCAATTGGATGTGATCGGATATGATAAGAATGCTACTGCGATATATATGGTGATGGTGGATGATGCTGGAGAGAAAACTGTTCGCCGAATGACGAGAAGGTTGTGGGTTCAGGAGTATATCAGTCGACAGCAGAATTGAAGCCATGTGAGTACTTCTTTGCACTTAGTCCGGATTCTGATTATCCATGCTACATGAAAGCTGAGAATGGAGATAATTCTTTGCAATATGTGGCAGAAGCAGGGAATGGTGAGATGTTTGAAAACACAAAGAGCGGTACCTATACAATAGTTGTGGACTTAAATCGTTTGGATGTGAATATCGTTAGTATTTACCCTTTACCGCAAGATGGGATTTGGATTGTTGGCGATGCCAGTACCATCGGATGGGATTGGGGTAAAATGAAAAAGGAAGGTGCATTTGTGAATAATGATCCACGCCATCCAGAACGTTGGACGTATACAGGTAACTTTTATGGCGGTAAAGAGTTTAAGTTGGCGTTGGAGCCGAATGGAGCAGATTTTGCAGGAAAATTCTTTTTTGCTCCTTCACAAGGAGCAAATCCGGGCGTAGAACATGAACTCGGAGAAGCAAGGTATCAGGATAATGGCGGTGACTTGAAATGGATTGTTGCTGATGATGGTAAATACATTTTGACAGTAGACCTTAATGAGATGAAGATATATTTGGAGCCGACTGAATAATCTCCATAAGAAGTAAATTAAAATATGAAAATCATGAAAAAACTGTTTATAATACTATATCTGCTTACTAATATATTTGTATTGGGAGCATGTGGAGATGTGGAAAGTGAGGGTGACCCACAACCACGTGTACCGAGAGTAGAAGTGGAATCTGATGATTATTATGTACAGATTACACAGGAGAATATGGATGGGGTTGCTTTTGTCTACCGTTGGCTGGATATAGAAACAGCATCGAAGTATGTTATGACTTTAGGACTGCAGGTAGATGGAGAAATAACTGAAACAATGGGTGTGGAAGATAAAAGCATACTTACTTATAACGGAGTACGCGAACAGCTTTTTACCAATCAACAGATAATGGAATATATGAAAGCTTTTGGAGTGGACGAAAAAGAAGCTCAGTTTAGCATTACATTGGAAGCGTTTCAGTCGGATGGTATGCCAATTACTTCAGAAATGGACAAAGAATCAAAGACTTCCATAATCCATATTGTATTGGGACCTGGTGTTGAATTGAATTCGAGTATGGAATAGATTAGTAAAATTAATAAAAACTGAGAACTTATGTTATACTTACAACATACGATTACGCTTGGAATACTCTCCCTGCTTACATGGGGGTGTGGTAACAGCGATAAACAAAAAGGTGAAGCAGAACAAGCTCCATTGGCAGACAAAGTGTGGTATTCAAATCCTGTCATCGATTCCGATAATCCGGATCCGACAGTGATAAAAGCGGAAGACGGATATTTCTATTTGTATGCTACCGGAGGAAATACATGGATACACAAATCCAAAGACTTGTTCACTGGACTTATGTGGGCGGTGCTTACGAGGATGATAAGAAACCGTCATGGGAACCGGAAGCAGGTATTTGGGCACCGGATATCAATTATATCAATGGAAAATATGTGATGTATTACTCCTTGTCCAAGTGGGGAGGTGGAGCAACTTGTGGTATTGGTGTTTCTGTTTCGGACAAGCCGGAAGGACCGTTTACTGATCAAGGCAAATTATTCCGTAGCAATGAGATCGATGTTCATAATAGTATCGACCCTTTCTATATTGAAGATGATGGTAAAAAATATCTTTTCTGGGGAAGCTGGTATGGTATTTGGGGTGTTGAATTGACTGAAGACGGTCTTGGACTGAAAGGAGGTATTGAAAATGCAAAGCGACAAAAATACAGGTCGCTGCCAATACTGGAGGTACCAATGCTTATGAAGGATCATATATCTTGAAAAGAGGTAAATACTATTATTTGTTCTGCTCTACAGGCACTTGCTGTGACGGTGCAAATAGTACATACCAGACAGTTGTGTGTCGTTCCACCGAGCTTTTTGGTCCTTATTTGAATAAATCAGGTGACAACATGAATGATAATAAACATGAGGTACTGATACACAGAAATGATGCGTTTCTAGGGACAGGGCACAATGCTGAAATAGTGCAGGATGATGAAGGTAAAGATTGGATTATCTATCATGCTTACCGGACTGCCGATCCATCTTTAGGGCGTGTAGTATTGCTTGATAGAGTTTATTGGGATGACGATGATTGGCCGTATCTCGTAGGGGACGGACCGGTTGTGAAGGCGGAAGCTCCGACTTTCAAGAAGAGTAAGTAGTTGACATAGGGTGGTTGTAGCTATGATAACTGCAACGACCCTATTTTATTCTCGAATTATAAATTTATTGCTTTTAAATGTTATCATGAAAAGAGGATTATTGCTTTTACTCTGTGTCATGCAGAGTTTTATATTTGTATTGCATGCGCAAAACACACAGCGAAATATTGCTTATACAGATGATAATGTAAGGTTTACAGTCATTTCTGATGGAGCAATCCGTCTGGAATATGCACCGGATGGGAAATTCGTAGACGATAGATCTCACATCGTTGTGAATCGTAACTATCCCCAGGTAGATTACAAGCTAAAAACAAGAGGGGGATGGGTTGAAATAACGACTTCCAAAATGAAGATGCGTTATAAGAAAAACAGTGGACAGTTTACAGATAAGAACTTGGTTATCACTGCCTCTAAAGAAATATTACCTTTTACTTGGAAACCCGGTATGCAACAGAAGGGCAACTTGAAAGGAACCTATCGTACATTGGATGGTATGGATGGTGATACACAGACACAAACATGGGTGGCTGATACAAAGAAAGGTGATAAACTGAAACTGGAAGATGGTCTGTTGGCTACTGACGGTTGGACTCTGATTGATGATTCTCAGGGACTTTTGTTTGATGATAATAAAGATTGGGATTGGGTGAAAGAGCGTCCGGCTAATGGCGGACAGGATTGGTATTTCATCGCATATGGACATGACTATAAAGCTGCCTTGAAAGATTATACCCTCTTTGCGGGAAAAGTACCATTACCTCCCCGGTATGCATTTGGTTATTGGTGGTCACGCTATTGGTATATTCTGACAGGGAGTTCCGTAATCTGATTGATAATTTCCATACTTATCAGATTCCTTTGGATGTATTGGTGGTAGATATGGACTGGCATTATACAGAACAAGGAAAAGGTGGTTGGACCGGTTGGACATGGAATCGTGATTTATTCCCGAACCCAAAGGAGTTTTTGGGATACTTGAAACAGAATGATGTGAAAATCACCCTTAACTTACATCCGGCGGATGGAGTAGCTTCTTATGAAGAAAAATATCCTGGATTAGCAAAAGATATGGGAGTCGATCCTCAGTCCAAACAGACTATTCCATGGATAAATTCAGATAAGAAGTTTATTAAAAATATGTTTAAGAATGTATTGACGCCAATGGAGAAAGATGGTGTTGATTTTGGTGGCTGGACTGGCAACAAGGATATATGATCCGAAGGTGAAGAATTTGAGCAACACTTGGTGGATTAATTATGCTTTCTTTAGTAATATGGAAAAGAACAGGGACACACGTCCGATACTATATCACCGTTGGGGAGGTTTGGGTAATCATCGCTATCAGGTGGGTTTCTCCGGTGATGCAGTTGTTTCATGGAAATCATTAGATTTTCAGCCTTACTTCAACTCGACAGCTTCCAATGTATTATATGGTTATTGGAGTCATGACCTGGGAGGACATATCGGTGAAAGTATAGATCCGGAAATGTACACTCGTTGGTTGCAATTCGGAGCCTTAAGCCCGATTATGCGTACACATTCTCAAAAAAAGTGCCGGTTTGAATAAGGAACCATGGTATTCAACAAAGAATATTGTGATGTTCTTCGTAAGACAATCCAGCAACGTTATGAGATGGCGCCTTATATTTATACAATGGCTCGTAAAGGTTATGATGAAGGATTAGCACTTTGCCGTCCGATGTATTATGATTATCCGGATAATAAGGAAGCATATGAATTCCGTAATGAATATATGTTTGGAGATGATATTCTGGTTGCTCCTGCCACAGCTCCTGCAAAAGATGGTTATGTACAAGTGCGTGTGTGGCTGCCCGAAGGTGAATGGTATGAGTTGCATACAGGCACCTTACTGAAAGGAGGACAAATAGTGGAACGTCCTTTTGCTATTGATGAATATCCGATTTATGTAAAAGCGGGAGCGGTATTACCGATGTATACAAGAAAGGTGATGAACCTGAACGGTAATGATGAGGAGGTTGTTGTTACCGTATTCCCTGGTGGAAATGGAATTTCGTCCTTTAATTTCTATGAAGATAATGGAAACGATAAGAACTATGCTTCGGAATATGCTGTGACTAAATTAACATCTTCCAGCCAAGGGCAGGAACGAACGATTGTTATCGGTAAACGTGATGGTCAATATAAAGATATGCCTGAATCTCGTTCATTCAAAGTGAAAGTGCTCTCATCACTTGTTCCTCAGTCTGTCACTGTAAATGGTCAACCTGCCAAATATGAATATTTGGGTGAAGAGTTTGCTCTTTCGGTTGATTTGTCTGTTTTGTCGTGTGATCAGGAAAAGGTTATTAAAATAGTTTATCCTACGGAAACAGCTGATATGAACGGCTTGTTGGGAGTATCTAGACGAATTGCTAAATCTATGGAGCAGTTAAAATACCGTGATTCATATATTTGCTTCAAGGAAGAATTTGGTAAAATGGGAAGTCTGAGTGAAGCGGTAATCTATGCACCGGAGAAGATCTCTTCTTTAGTTTCCGATTTCTGGAAAAGTTATACTGACCTCCCGGAGGTTTTGAAGCGTCAAGGTTTGAATGACGAAAATAAAGCTTGGTTTTTGCAATCTATTTGCTGGAGCAAGCAATAGTATGAGAAATGTAATAGTGGGGTGATAAAAGCTCCCACTATTTTTATATAAGTAATGAAGGGCAAGCCAGATACTACTGTAGTTGATATTTTCTGATGTTGCTCCATTTTAGAAAGAGTTTGTATTTTTATGACCATTTATACAACTATGCTATATGTAATATCACTTTCGGGGGGGGA
>ENA-OQJH01000317-OQJH01000317.1-human-gut-metagenome-genome-assembly--contig:-NODE-317-length-27649-cov-30.446770_pt1 | contig 27649 bp, 24 predicted proteins | sample MGYA00242597_ERZ504763 | MGnify/ENA primary metagenome ERZ504763 (study PRJEB26092, sample SAMD00036359) | human gut metagenome | host: Homo sapiens | study: EMG produced TPA metagenomics assembly of...
GGGATGGACGGGCCGCTGGTGCATCGGTTAGACTGCCAAGTCTACGGCCGAGTAGCCAAGCCCGGAAGGGATAAACGCTGAAGGCATCTAAGCGTGAAGCCCCCCTTAAGATGAGATATCCCATTCGTAAAGAAGTAAACCCCCTTGAAGACGACGAGGTAGATAGGGCAGAGGTGGAAGTGCAGCAATGCATGGAGCTGACTGTTACTAATCGGGTGAGGGCTTGACCAAGAATCGCAGGAAGAATGAATCTCAAGGAAATGTCAACATGTATGTAGTTTTGAAGGTGCAAACCTTTAAATGGCCCAGTGGCTCAGTTGGTTAGAGCGTCGCCCTGTCACGGCGAAGGTCGAGAGTTCGAGTCTCTTCTGGGTCGTTAGCAATGAGCTGACGAGTTTGGTAAATTGCATATGGATATGGAATCTTAGCTCAGCTGGGAGAGCATCTGCCTTACAAGCAGAGGGTCATAGGTTCGAGCCCTATAGGTTCCATACTTGGATGGATTCCCGAGTGGCCAAAGGGGGCAGACTGTAAATCTGTTAGCAACGCTTTCGAAGGTTCGAATCCTTCTCCATCCACTTAGCTTAACAGCTAAGCCGATGTGGCTCAATTGGCAGAGCAGCTGATTTGTAATCAGCAGGTTATCGGTTCGAGTCCGATCATCGGCTTTTGATTTTAAAAATTAATATCGCGGGGTGGAGCAGTCTGGAAGCTCGTCGGGCTCATAACCCGAAGGTCATAGGTTCAAATCCTGTCCCCGCTATTTTGCCCAGATAGCTCAGTTGGTAGAGCAGAGGACTGAAAATCCTCGTGTCGCTGGTTCGATTCCGGCTCTGGGCATTCACTTTGAAAGTGATAATTAAATAATATGGAGCATTAGCTCAGTCGGTAGAGCACTTGACTTTTAATCAAGTTGTCCGGGGTTCGAATCCCCGATGCTTCACTTTAAAACTTCTGTGAGAATATCACAGAAGTTTTTTTGTGTTTTTTTAACCCTAACATCATTTTATGGAATTACTATAGAGAAATAAAAAAGTTCTAAAGTTTTATGCTTTTTCATATATTATTAGTACCTGATACCATTAACCGTAGGAAGTGCGCAGTCTTAACGGTGGACAGGCTGTTTGAAGTCAGTAGATGTAATGCAGAACAGGAGGAGTTTTTATGAAGAGTCCTTTAAAGAATCTGAAAAAATATTTTCAGTTAATCATGACTGCTCTTATTTGCTTTGTAATGGGAGTCATTGAAGACAAGAAAAGAATCTGCATAAAAGATACAGATTCTAAAAAAGACAGAACTGTTTTGCGTCCGGATGATAAAAAGAACAACAGAAAAAATAAAATCATTTACTGGAATGAACCACGAATCCAGAATAGAATAAATAGGGCTGTATATTTTAATACGGGGTAATGAAGCCCCGTATGCAGAAACTATCGCAGTCCTCTCAATTAATGAATTTGAGACAGTTCAGCAGGATTTTATGTTCTGATGAGCAGGATCAATATGCATTATTTACGAGAATTGCTATATAACAGAAGTGTTATAAATAATATACATACAGATAAATATATAATGTATATACTAAAAAGAAGAAGTTTATAATGATGGTCTGATATGAGAAAGTCTTTTTTCCCTGGAACAACGGGAATCTTTGCTCTGTTTTTTGTTCCCTATATAGTTACAATTATTTTTAATGGTGCCAACACTACATTGATCAATAAAAAATTTAATGTGGAAATGCTTCTGCCGGTGATCGTTTCATCGCAGATTGAAGACAAATATGAACTTGAGACTATAAAAGCACAAACAATCATAGCAAGATCAAATTTTTACCGGACAATGAAAGAGGAGAAAAATCTGGCAATAACTTTATGTCAGATAAAGAAAGAGATGGAGGGGAAATCCCTGGCTTGTGTAATTTTACAGAATAAGTACGAAAAAGCAGTAACAGAAACAGAAGGAAAAGTCATTGTATGGAATAAAGAATTAAAGTTAGTTCCCTATCATGAATTAAGTGCAGGACAGACAAGAGATGGAATGGAAGTTTTCCACAACGAAGATGATTCGTATCTCAGATCCGTACACAGTCTTGTGGATAAAAATGCAAAAGATTATTTGAATAGTGTATACATAAATAAAAATGTCCTTCCGGAAAGAATTGAAATAAAATCCAGGGACAGTGCCGGTTATGTTACAGAAATTCTGGCTGACGGGAAAGTGTTGGAAGGCGAGGCATTCAGAAAAGGAATGGGACTCACGTCCTCAAATTTTACAATTCAGAAGTCTGGAAAGGAAATACGATTTTTATGTAGAGGAAAAGGTCATGGATTAGGATTCTCACAATATGGAGGGAATGAGATGGCAAAGGAGTCTGCGAATGCAAAAGAGATTTTACAATATTATTTTCCTGAGATGGATGTGCTGAACATAAAATCTGTAAATTGCTGAATAGATACGAATATTCTGGACACCCTATAGATATGAAGATGAAAACAGAGGTGAAAGGAATATGATGAATAACAAAGTGACAAGAATCATTGCCAATTCCGTTGGACTGGCCGCTGTAGCAGCATTGGGAATTACAGTTTATCAGTTAGGTACCTCCCCGGTCAAAGAGAAAACTCCTGAAGAAAAAACAGAAAATGTCGGTGAAAGTACACAGGATACGGAAGAACAATTGAGTGAAGATGCAGGAACGAATCATGTGGAGTCAGAAAATCAGTGGATATCCGATGACGGGGAAGATTTGGATGATACAAAGGTTACATTCCAAAAACAAGGAATGTATGGGGAAACAGCTCAGAATACTGTGGATAATAATGAATCAGATAATACTGCAGATGTGGATAAGACTGACAATGCTGTAAATTCTCAGCAAGCAGAAGAATCATCAGTAAATGCAAATATGAAATCCCAGACGATATCAGAAGATCAGGCAGATGAAGCAACAGATGTTTCGGCATCGGCCCTGAATCTTGCGACAGTAAATTTTTCGGAAGATACATTAATGGAGTGGCCGGTGAATGGAAATGTTCTCCTTGATTACAGTATGGATCAGACTACTTATTTTCCGACGCTTGATCAGTATAAATTGAGTCCGGCTATTGCTGTCGGTGCAGTAGAGGGAGCACCTGTGGTAGCTGCTGTTAATGGCAAGGTTTATTCTATAGAGCAGAATGCGCAGACGGGTACTACACTGACAATGGAACTTGGAAATGGATATCAGGCTGTTTATGGACAGCTTACAGATCTGACAGTGTCAGAAGGAGATACAATTAAAAAGGGAACGACGATAGGATATATTGCACAGCCTACAAAATATTACAGCACAGAAGGAACCAATCTTTATTTTGCAATGAAAAAGGATGGAGAACCAATAGATCCGATTGAATATCTTCCATAATGAAATAGAAGAAAAAAACAGGGTTGCCGTAGATCGGCAGCCCTTAATTTGGTATAGGGCCAAAACAGTAACGTATAAACAGTACTTTGATATTTGCAACAGAAATGATATGTGTAGTATAATACAAAATATGTAGTGATTCAGCAGTTAACAATTCGTGGATATCAGGTTAGGGGCACACTAGCATCATAAAATACTGCTGGTTATAAAAATACTTTCGGAAATTATACAGACAGCATGAAAGAGGAGCTTTTTATATGAATATTAATGAGATTGCCAAACTGGCAGGGGTCTCCAGAGCTACCGTATCCAGGTATCTGAACAATGGTTATGTCAGTGAGGAAAAGAAAAAAAATATCAGCAGAGTTATTGAAGAAACCGGGTATCAGCCTTCTTCACAGGCGCAGAGGCTGCGTACTAAGAAGACAAAACTGGTCGGAGTAATTCTGCCAAAGATAGATTCCAATACGATCAGCCGGGAAGTTGCCGGAATCAGTGACATACTTACCAAAAAAGGATATCAGCTGATACTGGCAAATACAAATAACAGTGTTGAAGAAGAATTGAAATATCTTTCGCTGTTCAGGGATAATCAGGTCGATGGTGTTATTTTTATTGCCACCATATTGACAAAACAGCACAGAGAAATGATGAAGGGATTTAAAGTTCCGATTGTTTTACTTGGACAACAGCTGGATGGTTATCCATGTATTTTTCAGGACGATTATAAGGCTGCCGTAAATCTTACTGAACAGATGGTGAAGACAGGAAAGAAGTTTGGATATATTACAGTTACGGATAAAGATGAGGCAGTTGGCAGGCAGCGAAAATCAGGTGTGGAGAAGGTTCTTGGAGAAAATCAGATCACATTGGAAAGTGGATGTGTAAAATGCGGAAATTTCACATTAGAGTCAGGATATGAGAAAGCGAAAGAACTTTTTACGGAGCATCCCGATGTAGATACATTGATCTGTGCAACAGATACTATGGCAGTTGGAGCGGCAAATTGGCTAAAGGAGAACGGATATCAGATTCCTCAACAGGTTCAGATTGCCGGAATGGGAGACAGTTTTCTGGGAAAGATCATAGAACCAAAGCTGACTACTGTACATTTTTTTTACAAGACAAGTGGAATGGAATCAGCAAAAGTGCTGGTAGATTTGATAGAATCTAAGGAAACATCATCTGTACATAAAGAAATAAAAATGGGATGTAAGGTGGTACTCAGAGAGTCTCACCGAAATATATGACTGAACATGAAAGAGGAACTCTGAGGCAATCATCAGAGTTCTTTTTTTCTGAATAATTGGATTTACATATATATTAAAGGGAGTGTTTTGGAAATAATATATAAAAAATGGATATAATATTTGTGATATGTTACATATTTACAAATAAAAACGCCCAGATATAATAGCATATATGAGAACGATTCCATAAAAAGTACATACAATCCATAGGAAATACATATTGGTGATTAGATAAGAAATATCGTGAGAGTGCAAGACATCTGCTGAGTTATAATCAGATATCAGAGTAAATTTGGAATGGTATAAGATGATATTAAGGTTAAAAGGTATTTTTATAAGATTAACAAGTGAAATTTGTTGAATATGTGAGAATTTTAAAGTGTACATTTATATGAGAACGATTCCATAAAAGGAGGATATTATGGATTACAGAAAAACAGCACAGGAGATATATGACCATATCGGTAAAAAAGAAAATATTATTTCCGCAGCTCATTGTGCCACACGTCTTCGCCTGGTTATCAGTGATAATTCAAAGGCTGATAAGGAATATGTTGAGAACATTGAAGGTGTAAAAGGTGTTTTCTTTGCACAGGGACAGATGCAGATCATTCTGGGAACAGGTGTAGTTAATAAAGTATATGATGAGTTCATCCGGATTGCAGGAGTTTCTGAGAGCAGTAAAGAAGAGCTGAAAAAAGTTGCGGCTTCCAGGGCAAATCCGGTACAGAGACTGATCAAGACACTTGGAGATATTTTTGTGCCGATTATTCCTGCAATTGTTGCAAGCGGTTTCCTGATGGGAATTATGGAAGCACTGAACTTCATGGTAAACAATGGATTTTTGAATATTGATACCAGCGGTTCTATTTATACATTTGCACAGCTTTTCAGTAATACGGCATATACGTTCCTGCCAATCCTCATCGCATACAGCGGTGCTAAAGTGTTTGGTGCAAACCCGTATCTGGGTGCAGTTATCGGTATGATCATGATTCATCCAAATCTCCAGAATGCATGGACAGTTGCCACAGAAGGTGTTAAAGCAACTCAGAAGTATGGTTTGGACTTTACTCTATTGATATGGTCGGATATCAGGGGCATGTAATTCCGGTTATCATTGCAGTATGGGTACTGGCTCAGATTGAGAAGAGACTTCACAAAGTAGTGCCGGCAATGTTTGATCTGTTTGTTACTCCGCTTGTAAGTGTCTTTGTAACAGGATATCTGACATTATCCATTATCGGACCTATCTTTGTTACTGTTGAGAACGGACTTCTGAATGGGATTCAGTGGCTGATCGCATTGCCATTTGGTATCGGAAGTTTTATTATGGGTGCGTTTTATGCACCGACGGTGGTTGCCGGTGTTCACCATATGTACACGATCATTGATCTTGGACAGTTGTCTAAATTTGGAGTTACTTACTGGCTGCCTCTTGCTTCTGCAGCGAATATTGCACAGGGTGGAGCCACTCTTGCAGTAGCACTTAAGACAAAGGATCAGAAGATTAAATCAATGGCAGTTCCGTCTGCATTAAGTGCCTGTATGGGAATTACTGAACCTGCGATTTTTGGTGTTAACCTTCGCTTTGGAAAACCATTTGTGATGGGATGTATTGGTGGTGCATTTGGTGCACTGTTTGCATCTGTTACAGGACTGGGGGCTACGGGAACTGGCGTAACCGGTATCTTTGGAATTCTTCTTTGTCTGAATAATCCGGTTTCTTATATTCTTATGTTTGTGATTGCATTTGGTGCTGCCTTTGTACTTACCTGGTTGTTTGGATATAAGGACACTAATGTTTCTGAAAAGACAGAAAGTGTTGAAGCTGTGGGAGATAAATCAACAACAGAAAAAAGCAATGCAGATGATTCTGTGCTTTATAGTGTATCAGAAGGAACTGCGATTTTGCTTTCCCAGGTAAATGACGCTACATTTGCTTCGGAAGTACTTGGAAAAGGAATTGCCGTAATTCCATCGAAGGGTGAAGTTGTTGCTCCATGTGATGCTGTGGTTGAGACTGTTTTTGATACAAAGCATGCAGTTGGTTTAAGTACGGAAAGTGGTATGGAGCTTCTGATCCATATCGGGATCAATACAGTGGAATTGAATGGAAAATATTTTACATCTCATGTAAAGAATGGAGATCACGTAAAGAAAGGCCAGCTTCTGGTTTCCTTTGATATGGAGAAAGTTAAGGCAGCAGGATACGATGTGACGACTCCTCTTATTGTAACGAATTCGGATGATTATAAAGATGTGAAAATTCTGTCGGAAGATTCGGTAACACCATCAGATAAAGTATTGGAGATTGTGAAATGAGTACGCTAACTAAAGTTCTTGAAAGAAATATAAAAGTAATTGAAAAGAACGCAGATCTGACAGAAGGAAGATTCCGGCTTGGACATCATCTGATGCCGCCGGTCGGATGGCTCAATGATCCGAATGGACTATGCTGGTATAAAGGCAAATATCATGTGTTTTTTCAATACGCTCCCTTTGATGTGGAAGGTGGACTGAAATTCTGGGGACATTATACAAGCGAAGATCTGGTAGACTGGAAATACGAAGGGACAGCTCTTTATCCGGATTCTCCTTATGACTGTCATGGTGTCTATTCCGGATCTGCATTGGCAGAGAGTGAAAAACTTCATTTGTTTTTCACCGGGAATGTAAAGATTGACGGTGATTATGATTATATTAATGAAGGACGTGAGACCAGTACGCTTCATGTAGAAAGTGAGGACGGAATTCATTTCGGAGATAAAGAAGAGATAATTTCTTTTGAAAAATATCCGGAAGAGTTTACCTGTCATATCAGAGACCCGAAAGTCTGGAAAGAAAACGACAGGTATTTTATGGTTCTTGGTGGACGTCTTAAGGGAGATAAAGGTGCAGTTCTGGTTTATGAATCAGAAAATCTGAAAGAATGGAAATTTAAACATATAATAACCACACCGGAAGCTTTTGGCTATATGTGGGAATGCCCGGACTATTTCGAACTGGACGGGAAGAAATTTCTGTCTGTATCACCACAGGGCTTGAAGAGGGAAGAATTTCGTTTTCAGAATATCTATCAGTCAGGCTATTTTCCGGTAAAAGAGGATGGCTCTGTAGATGAAAGAGACTTTCGTGAGTGGGATATGGGATTTGACTTTTATGCTCCACAGACCTTTACAGATAACAGCGGAAGGCGACTTCTGATAGGATGGATGGGAATGCCGGATGCAGAGGAGGAATATACCAATAAAACCATTGATGAAGGCTGGCAGCATTGTCTTACCGTACCGCGGGAACTGAGGGTAAAGGATGGAAAAATATTCCAGTATCCGGCAAAAGAACTGGAGAGACTCCGAAAAGAGAAAACAATTCTTGATGATGAAAAATCAATTGTTGAGGTTCGTGTAGAAGTAAATGAAGGTTTTGATCTGTTAATTGAAGATATTGCAGTGACAGACAGAAGTTTTCAGATCAGTATGGGCGGACAGATGCTCTTTAAATATGAAAATGAAATTGCGGAGATTGGATTTTCTGAAATTGCGGGTGCAGGAAGAAATAAGCGGAAAGCGAAAGTCAGTGAACTGAACAATATCCGGATTCTTGCAGATACTTCTGCAGTGGAACTTTATCTGAATGATGGAGAGATTGTATTCTCAACCAGATATTATCCGGATCGTGAAGATCTGCAGCTAAAGGTAAAAGGCGGAAAATTCAGGGGAAATCTCTGGAATCTTCGAAAAATGATATTCACAAAATAAGAAAATAAACGTATAATAAAGCAGGTGGGAAAGAAAATCCGCAGTCGGTTTCCCTGCCTGCTTTTTTGACATATTGGTATTTCTGGTGCTGAGAGATTTGGCTGTCAGAAAGAATATGTGTCCGGATGATATACGTGTTTTAAACCGACTGTTTATTATAGAAACAGGGACGACCGCAAAAGATAGCAGTTGTCCTTTACATAAATTATAAAAAATTTCAAATAATGCAATTCCAGACAATAAGACAGTTGCTTGATTATAATATATGACTGTCGGGTGATTATGATGAATTATACTTACATTGTTAAATGTGCAGATGGGACTCTTTATACAGGGTGGACAAACTGTCTGCAAAAACGTATGAAAGCACACAACGAGGGAAAGAACGGCGCGAAATATACAAGGACCAAAAGACCGGTTACACTTGTATATTATGAAGGATTTTCAACAAAAGAAGAAGCGATGAGACGTGAATATGAGATTAAACAATTTACCAGAAATAAAAAACTGGAGTTGCTGAGCTTCTGAACCCGTCAGATAAGGAGGATAAGAGAAAATGAAAAAGATGACAAAATGGCTTGCAGTATGTGCAGTATGTGTGATGGGCAGTGTTCCGGCCATGGCAGCAGAAGTACCGGATGTTACTGTAACACCGATCCCGATTGAAACACCGGCTCCGGATGTAACACCAATCGAGACACCTGCACCAACACCCATACCGGAGGTGAAAAATGGCTGGTATGAGTATGGAACAAAAAATAAGAAATATTTTAAAGATGGACAGTATCTTACAGGAATGCGTAAAATCCATGGTGAAGTTTATTATTTCAGTCCAAAAGGATTTATGAAAACCGGATGGATCAAATACAATAACAAGAAATATTATTTTGGTTCCAATGGAATACGTTACAGTGGCGTTAAGAAAATCAGCGGAAAATATTACTATTTCAGTGATAAGGGTGTTCTGAGAACGAAAACAGTTAAAGTTGGAAATACAATTTATTATTGTACAGAAAAGGGAATTCTGGAAGCCTGGAAAAAAGGAAAGACGATTTATTATCCAAATGGAAAGAAAATGAATTCCACCAAAGCGTATGAGTATGAGACTTTGCAGAGAGCAAAGAATGTTGTCAGCAAGATCACAAAACCGAGTATGTCAAAGAGTGAGAAATTTGAAACCTGTTTCAGATGGGTAATGTATCAGCATTATTACGATACCAGAAGAATATTTTATAATCAGACTGCATGGCCTGCGTTATATGCAAATGATTATCTGATACTGAGCGGAAAAGGCGGGGACTGTTTCTCAGATGCCTGTTCGTTTGCCTATCTTGCAAAGGCTCTTGGATATAAGAATGTTTATGTCTGCGTAGATACAACGGCAACTGACGGAAGCGGTCATTGCTGGGCTGAAATCGGAGGCAGAGTATATGATCCGCTGTTCGCAGAGGCGAAGAGCTATTATGGATATTTTGGCGTGGGATATGGATCCTATGGATTGTATCCGGAAAGAAGAGTAGCTGTGTAATATAAAAGCTTTCCTGCAGGGATTATGCTGCAGCAGAGAAAATTGTATTGTTAAGGGGTTGCAGCACCGGAAAAAATCCGGTGCTGCAACCCCTTGTTTTGTTTATTGGCAAATTGACGGTTATACAGGTAGTGGAGCAACAAAAAAGTACATGACAATGAAATGGCAGGCACTTCCAAGCATAACAAAGATGTGAAAGATCTCATGGGAACCAAAATTCTTATGTCTGGAATTAAAAAGCGGAACTTTTAATGCATAGATCACACCACCGATGGTATAAATGATTCCGCCTGCAAGAAGCCAGTCAAATCCTGCACGTGGGAGTGCATGGAAGATTGGAACAAATGCCAGTACACACAGCCAGCCCATGGCGATATACAGTACAGAGGACAACCATTTGGGACAGGTAATCCAACAGCCCTTTAAGATAATGCCGAGGACTGCAATACTCCATACCAGCGCGCACAGAATATATCCAATGCGGTTATGAAGAACGATCAGGCATACAGGAGTATAGCTTCCGGCGATCATCACAAAAATCATCATGTGATCCATTTTTCGCAGCCGTCGATTGACCTTCTCTGTAGAATCTACAGAATGGTAAATGGTACTGGCTGCATAGAGCAGAACCATGGTAAGTATAAAAATACTTAAAGCAACAATATGGAGCACATCATAAGAACGCGCTGCCTTGATAATAAGAGGAACTGCTCCGACTGCAGCGAGAAGAAGGGCAATACCATGAGTGATCGCACTTCCGGGATCTTTTAATTTAAATTTCATAAAAACGCCTCCATTCATTCAGATAAACATAATGAAAACAATATAACATAGTTTTAAAAACTACATATCAAGTATATAAATACTATAGCACAAAAAACAAAAAATCAAGGGCTTATTTTGGGAATCAAAGAAATGTTTGTCCGGCAATGCAAATGAGTTACAGGGTTGTGAAGATGAGGAAAACAGTTGAATCTATATGATAAATCTCCTATAATACAAGTAAAGTAAGTGGTAAAGGAGACAGTTCCATGGGAAAAACCATAACGATATGTTTTACAAATAATAAGGGTGGAAGTGGAAAAACCACAACCTGTTCAAACCTTGGAGCGGCGATGGCTCAGGCAGGGAAAAAGGTTCTTCTGATCGATGGAGATATGCAGTTAAATCTTTCTCTTGCTTTTTTTCCGGAGAACTGGGTGCTGGAGCAGGCGAAAGGAGAGAAGAATCTGTATTGCGCAATCGGAAAACAGGAAGAGCTCAGCGGTTATGTGGTACATACTCCCTACGAAAATCTGGATCTGATACCATCGTCTACATTGATGAGTTCTATAGAATATGAACTTTTTACAAAATGGCAGAGAGAATTTATCCTGCGAAAATGCATTCAGAAGATAAAGGATGCAGGAAATTATGACTATATTCTGATTGATGCACCTCCTACGCTGGGTGGTTGGGTGATGAATATCCTTTGTGCATCAGACCGGGTAATTATTCCTGTTGAGGCAAGTCCATGGGGAATGTTCGGACTTGCGAATATGTTTGAATTTCTTAATGAAGTAAAGCAGATTACTCCGGAACTGGAAGTTGCCGGAATTGCAGTGACAAAGGTAGATACAAGAAAGAGTTATTATAAACAGACAATGGAAACACTGCATGAACTTGAGGATATTCATGTATTTGAGCAGATCATCAGAGTGGACAGCTCTGTAGAATGGTCACAGGATAACAGTATTCCGGTTGTGGAATATAAAAAATCAAGCAGAAGTGCCAGGGAATATACGAGATTGGCAGAGGAGGTCATGGAATTATGTCAGTAGGCAGGGAGAGTATTCGGCGTGCAGCAAATGCAGGTGCCGGGAAAACCGTAAAGAAGCCCGTTGTATCCACAAAAGAGGCAGAGAAACCGGAAACAATATCTGTTACAGAAGAAAAGAAAAAAACAGCAAAAGGTTCTGTTCATATTAATGAGGAACTGCCGGTATATCTTCTTTAAAAGTTACTTGTAAGTGCTTGAGTATTTTGTTATTTTATAGAATATAATCAAGTGGTTGCGCAAAAAGTGGGGTATTTTATGGAAACAGAAGAAAAGAAGATATATACAATAGAAGATATCGCCCGGGAGCTTGGGGTAAGTAAGACTACGGTATCACGTGCTATTTCAGGAAAGGGAAGAATCAGTCAGGCTACAAGAGACAGAGTACGGGCATTTATAAAAGAACATGATTACAGACCCAATGTTGTGGCAAAGGGGTTGGCACAGCGTAAAACTTATAATATTGCACTGCTGATGCCGAAGGATTATGTTGCCACAGAGTTTCTTTTTTTTAAAGACTGTATGAATGGAATCTGTGAGATGGCTTCCTCCTATGAGTATGATATTATTATTTCTATGATTGATGGAGCAGATGTATCGCAGATACAGAGACTGGAGGCAAATCGAAAAGTCGATGGGATCATTGTAAGCAGAGCAGTGGTAAGTTCCAAGGTACAGAAATATCTGAAGAACTGTAAGGAACCATATATATTGATCGGCCCATCTTCAGATCCGGAAGTTCCGTTTGTAGATAACAAGAACCAGGAAGCCGGAAAAGAACTGACAAGTATTATGTTGATGAAAGGTTTTCGGAATCTGGCACTTCTGGGTGGAAATCAGTCCTACAATGTTACCGGAAGCAGATATCAGGGTTTTCTGGAAGCACATGAGGAAATGGGAGTTTCTGTTAACGAAAATCTGATCTTCATGGATACGGATAATCAGGCAGCAGTATCTGATGCTGTGAAGAGACTGCTTGAAGAAGGCGCGGATGGTATTGTCTGTATGGATGATGTGATCTGCAGCATGTGTCTGAGCAGTCTGAGGGAAAAGAAAATATCGGTTCCTGCAGAAATAAAAATAGCCAGTATGTATGACAGTAAGAATCTGGAATATAATAATCCACCGATTACCAGTATACGCTTTGATACGGTAAGACTGGGAAAGATGGCATGTGCGAAATTACTGAACATCCTGGGAGAGAAGCCACTGGAGGATACAGTGCCTCTGAACTACCAGGTAGTGTTGCGGGAGTCGACACAGTAGTATATGGATGTAAAATCCGATCAGATTATAGAAATTGAAAATGAATGGCAGGATTAGAAGTTCTCTGTATTTATTGTAAGGATCAATAAGCAGAGAACTTTTTGTGTATAAAAAAATCGGTTGAAATTCTCTGGACAATCTGATTTTATCAAAATGAAAACGGTTGCACAAATCAAGTATATCATTGTATGAAAAAACGAAAAAATCAAACTGAATTGTGCAATATGACAAAAAAAGAGTTTTGAAATTAGATAATAATGGCTAATTGACTTTATAAATATAAAGGAATATACTAAAAATATGAACAAACGGTTGCGCAAACAAAACTGAGGGCGTTTATTACGCAAATCGGATGCGGGCTGTTTAGGCATAACCATCAAAAACAGGAGGAAGAGAAAATGAGAAAAAATGTAAAAAAGGTGATTGCACCGTTACTGGCAGCAGCTATGGCACTTTCCTGCACAGTATGTGTAAGTGCAGCAGAGGATGAGACAATTAAACTGACTGTATGGGGAGCTGAAGAAGACCAGAATTTATTAAAAGAACTGACAGATAAATTCCAGGAGAAGTATGCAGATCAGAAATTTGATATTCAGATTGGCGTAGAATCTGAGTCTACTGCAAAAGATACTATTCTGACAGACGTAGAGGCTGGTGCAGATGTATATGCATTCGCAGATGATCAGCTTCCGGATCTTGTAAAAGCAGGAGCACTTCTGAAACTTGATGATTATGCAGAAGCACTTCAGCTTGCAGATACAACACTTGATGATGTAAAAGCTGCAAACGTTGAAGGCGCTATTGATGCAGCAACAATTGATGGCAGTTTGTATGCATTTCCAAGAGCAGCTGACAACGGATATTTTCTTTACTATGATTCATCTGTAATTTCCGAGGAAGATGCAGCAAGCTGGGACAGCCTTCTTGAAGCAGCTGATAAGGCCGGAAAGAAAGTTGGTATGACACTTGCTTCCGGATGGTACAATGCTTCTTTCTTCTATGGAGCAGGATTTACAACAGGACTTAATGATGACGGAACAACAACTATGGACTGGAACGGAACAAGTGCTGATGGATATACAGGTGTTGATGTAGTAAAAGGAATGCTTGATATTACATCTAATCCGGCATTTATGGCAGTTGCTGATGGTGATATGTCTAATCAGCTTGCATCCGGTAATCTGGCAGCATGCGTTTCCGGTACATGGGATGCAATCACAGCAAAGGAGATATTTGGTGACGGATATGCAGCAACAAAGCTTCCTACATTCACAGTTGGTGACAAACAGGTTCAGCAGGGATCTGTTGCCGGTTACAAATATGTTGGTGTAAACGGCTATTCTGAGAATTCCGGATGGGCAGTTCTTCTTGCTGAGTACCTTACAAACGAAGAATCCCAGCAGATGTTCTTTGATCAGAGAGAAAGCGGTCCTTCAAACAAGAATGTAGCAGCATCTGATTCTGTTCAGGAAAATGTAGCACTTGCAGCACTTGCAGCTCAGTCTGAATATGCACAGGCTCAGAAGGTTGGCGGAAAATATTGGGATCCTGCAAAGACATTCGGAGAACTGATTGCACAGGGAACATTATCTGCAGATGATGATAATGCAATCCAGGAAGCACTTGATAATCTGGTAGAGGGTGCTGCTGCTTCTGTAGAATAATTGTAAAATAAAAAAATTATATAACAGATTTTAAAAAATGGCCCATATGCATAACGGCATGTGAGCTGTTTTAAGGAAACGGCAGATGCTGTCTGAGAAAAGATAGTAACAAAAATGAAATGACGAGGAGGAGAGATATGGCAGCACAGGACAATAATTCTGCTGCAGCGGCAGTGAGTGGATTCTTTAAATCCATCGGTGGATTTTTGCTGACTTTGGTACTGCTGTAGTGAAAGGTGATGCCTTTGTAAAGCTGTCCCTGATCTGGATGGGCGCAGGCTATGCAAAGCGTAAACAGTATGTGAAAGCAGTACTGATGACATTGCTGGAGATCGCAGTGATCGTTTTTTCAGTGAAATTTGCAATGCAGTATGTACCAAAATTCAGTACCCTTGGTACTGTAAGATGGAAAAAGTCTTTAACATGAAAACAATGAAAAGTGAATTTAATGATTATGATAATTCCTTTACGATCCTGTTGTTTTCATTGTTCAGCTTTGTTGTATGGTTTGCGGCAGCTGTTGTGTGGTTTAAGAACGTGATCAATGCTTATACACTTCAGAAAATGGAAGAAGCGGGAAAGCATATCAATACTTTTAAAGAAGATCTCAGATCACTGACAGAAGAGAAGTTTCATATTACATTACTGACACTTCCGGTACTTGGAGTTGTGATTTTCACATTAATCCCAATCTTACTTCTGATCTTTGTAGCATTTACAAATTATGATCAGCAGCATATGCCTCCTACTGAGTTGTTCTCATGGGTAGGTTTCAGTAACTTTATCAGTTTGTTTGGCGGCGGCGGTCTTACATCTACGTTCGGATATGCATTTGTGCGGGTTCTGGGATGGACACTTGTATGGGCTTTCTTCGCAACATTTACAACTTATATCGGAGGTATCCTGCTTTCACTGCTTCTTAACAGCAAGAAGACAAGACTGTCGAAGATGTGGCGTACTTTATTTATCGTAACGATTGCAGTCCCGCAGTTTGTATCACTTCTGCTGGTGCGTAATTTCTTCTCCAATGGTGGTATCGTCAACACAATCTGTCACAGCATTGGACTGACCGGATTCTTAAGAAGCATAGGACTTGTGTCCACAAGCTATATTCCGTTTCTTTCTGCTCCGGGCTGGGCACATGTAATGATCATTCTCATTAATATCTGGATTGGTGTTCCGTATCAGATGCTGATCGCAACAGGTGTTCTGATGAACCTTCCTTCTGACCAGCTTGAGAGTGCAAGAGTAGACGGTGCAACAAACTTCCAGATATTCAGAAAGATTACAATGCCATATCTGCTCTTTGTAACAGGACCTGCTCTGATCACAGACTTTGTAAAAAATATTAATAACTTTAATGTTATTTATCTGCTCACACAGGATGTTTATACAACAACTAATCAGGCAATGGCAAGCTCACAGGCAAAAGAGGTTGACCTTCTGGTTACCTGGCTGTTCCGTCTGACTCAGGATTACTACAACTATAAGATGGCATCAGCAATCGGTATTATCGTGTTTATTATCTGTGCAGTATTCACCCTGGTTGCATTTAACAGGATGATCAAGGGAGATAAGGAGGGAACATATCAATAATGAAAAAGATGAAAGACAGTCGTACTTCTTCTATAGTATTACATAATTTATTGATCGCAGTGCTGGCATTTATCTGGCTGATCCCGATCATCTGGCTGTTATGTACTTCCTTCAGTGCATATTCAGGAATGAATACCAGTACATTTTTTCCGAAGGAATGGAGCATCAGCAATTACATGAAGCTGTTTCATTCAGATTCTGTATCTCAGTTTCCGCAGTGGTTTCTGAATACATTTATCATTGCATGCTTTACATGTGTGATTTCCACTATGTTCGTACTGATGGTTGCATATGCAACATCTGTTATGAGATTCAAGATGAGAAAACCGCTGATGAACATGGCAGTTATCCTGAATCTGTTTCCTGGTATGCTGGCAATGATTGCAGTTTACTTCACACTGAAATCTTTTAATCTGACAAACAGCTATGCCGGTCTGATCATGGTTTACTCTGCTTCTTCAGGTCTTGGTTATTTGATTGCGAAGGATTCTTTGATACAGTTCCGAGAGCACTCTGCGAGGCTGCCAGAATTGATGGATGCAGTGAGGCAAGAATCTTCTTCCAGATGGTTCTGCCCATGAGCCGCCCGATTGTTGTTTATACAGTTATCAGCAGTTTCCTGGTGCCATGGATGGATTTCGTATATGCAAAGATGATCCTGAATGCCGGTATTTCTTCCAAATATACAGTTGCCATTGGTCTGTACAAGATGCTGGATAAGAGCCTTATCAATTCTTATTTTACTCAGTTCTGCGCAGGTGGTGTACTGGTATCCATACCGATTTCTATTCTGTTTATGATCATGCAGAAATTCTATGTGGAAGGAATTACAGGCGGTGCTGTAAAAGGTTGATATTATGAATATGACAACGGGAAGAAGAGGAATCGTCTGGAAAACTCCGGATATCACAGCTGATGGGCTGAAGATGTTTGCATGTATTACTATGCTGATCCAGACAGTTGGAATTGCCATTATTGAAAAAGGCCTGATCCATTTAGACCAGTATACTCAGGAGAGTCTGAACCAGGCGATGTCTCAGGATTCCCGTTTGATGACACTTGCGGGAGTCGGATCCATTATGCAGCTTATAGGCGGGATGGCGATTCCAGTATTTGCGTTTCTGCTGGTAGAGGGATTTCGTAATACATCGGATTATAAGAAGTATCTGATCATGATGGCTGTTACTGCACTGGTCAGTGAGATTCCATATGATCTGTCAATCTGCGGAAAAGTATGGGACTTTTCCAGTCAGAACGCAATGATCACGATGTGTATCTGCCTGATTATGCTGAAATGCTTAGATCTGTTTAAAGAAACTTCCGGATTTACAGGTGGTATGTTAAAGGTACTGATCCTGATCGCAGCTATTGTCTGGGTGAGCATTTTCCGGGCAGAGTATGGACTTTGTATTGTTCTGCTTGTGTTTGTGTTCTATGTGTTTGAGACAAAAAATGTGCTGAAAACAGTGCTGGGCTGTATTATCAGTCTGATGTATGTGACCGGACCGATTGCGTTCTATGGAATCTGGTGCTGCACTGGAGAGAGAAAGGATCACATCAATAAATATGTCTATTATGCTTTTTATCCTTTGCATTTGCTGGTGCTTGGAGTAATTGCAAACTATATCCTGTAAGAAGAATGAAATCAAATCCCGTCTGCTTTGACTGAGAAAAGTAATAAGCAGCGAGAATAGTGTGTTTTGAAATTGGATAGAGTATTAAATATGATAGTGAAAAAGAAAACGACTGAGAATAGAGAATTAAGAGGAGAACAAGTATGGACTTTAGAACGGATAAGCTGCTCCATGGAGGTGATTACAACCCGGAACAGTGGTTAAAGAGACCGGATATTCTGGAAAAAGATATTGATATGCTGGAGGAGTCTGGCTGTAATGTAGTAAGCCTTGGGATTTTTTCCTGGTCCACACTGGAGCCGGAAGAAGGTGTATTTCATTTTGGATGGCTGCAGGAGATCATTGATAAGCTTTATAAAAGAGGAATTTCTACAATCCTGGCTACACCGTCAGGTGCAAGACCAAAATGGATGGCAGATAAGTATCCGGAGGTACTTCGTGTAGATGAAACGCGTCACAGAGCGTTATTTGGATTCAGACATAATCATTGTTATACTTCTCCTGTTTACAGAGAGAAGGTACATATTATTAACAAAAAGCTGGCACAGGAGGTTGCCACACATCCGGGTGTGATCCTGTGGCATATTTCCAATGAATATGGCGGAGAATGTCACTGCCCATTGTGTCAGGAAGCATTTCGTAACTGGTTGAAAGAGAAATACCAGACTATTGAAAACCTGAATGATCAGTGGTGTACCACTTTCTGGAGTCATACCTATAACAGCTTTGACCAGATTGAGAGTCCGTCTAAGATTGGTGAGACACAGCTTCATGCACTGAATCTGGACTGGAAACGCTTTGTCACTCATCAGACTGCTGATTTCATTCATCATGAGATTGCAGCACTGAGAGAGGGAGGAAGCACACTTCCGACTACTGCTAACCTGATGCATTATTTTGGAGGTTTAGATTATTTTAAGATTGCGAAAGAGATAGATGTGGTTTCCTGGGATACCTATCCTACATGGCATAAAGAGGCTGTGATCGATACAGCTTATGACAATGGAATGTGCCATGACCTGATGCGTTCTCTGAAAGGAAAGCCGTTTTTCCAGATGGAATCCTGCCCGACTTCTACAAACTGGCAGAGTGTGAGCAAATTAAAGAAACCGGGAATGCTTTTTGCACAGTCCATGCAGGCAATTGCACATGGCGGAGAGGGTGCTCTTTATTTCCAGATCCGCCAGAGCAGAGGTGCTTCTGAGAAGTTCCACGGAGCAGTGATCGATCATTACGGTGGAAATGATACAAGAGTGTTTAAAGAAGTTTCCAGGGTTGGAGAAGTTCTGAAAGAGTTAAAAGAACTGGCAGGAACAACTGTGAACAGCTCGGTTGCCATGCTTTATGACTGGGACAGCCAGTGGGCAATGGAGGACAGCCAGGGACCCAGAAATAAAGGGCTTCATTATCTGGAAGCAATGTTGAAATTCTACAGAGGTTTCCGGAAGCAGGGCGTCAATGTGGATGTGATCGATATGACCTGTGAACTGGACAAATATAAAGTACTGGCTCTTCCAATGGTTTATATGTTCAAGGAAGGTTTTGCCAAAAAGATTCGTGCGTTCGTGGAAAACGGCGGTACATTGATCACAAGTTACTGGTCCGGAATTGCAGATGATACAGACAGGTGTTATCTGGAAGGAACACCACATGGACTGATGGATGTACTGGGAATCAGAAGCACAGAAATTGACGGCCTTTATGACTGGGAAGAAAATTCTTTTGTTCCTGTGGCTGGCAATGAACTTGGACTGGATAAGACTTATACATGTAAATATCTGTGCGACCTTGTGGAGCTTCGCGGAGCACGTACTTTAATGACCTACGGAAGTGATTTCTATGAAGGCTATTCCTGCCTGACAGTGAATGAATACGGCAAAGGTAAGGCATGGTATGTGGCAGCAGATGCTGATAAAGAATTCTATGGAGACTTCCTTGAAAAAGTGCTCAAAGACAGCGGCGTTTCCTGCGGAATCAAAGAAGAAATCCCGGATGCACTGGAGATCACAGTGAGAGAGAATGAAAATGAGAAATATTATATTTATCAGAATTTCGGAACAGAAGCTGTAAGCATTCCCGTACCGGAAGGCGAGATCAGTTGGATTTATGGCAATGGCAGCGATAAACTTAAAGTTTATGGTCTTGCAGTTGCGAAGGTTATCGTGTAAAATAAATAACGATGGATGAGGAAATCCCTTCACTTTAAGCAGAGATTGATACTGCCTGGTGAAGGGGTTCTTTTTTACTCAGGTTTAACCGGGAAAATGATACAAAAAGTTTTTAATTGTATCAGGAAAGGTATAGAAATATGATTTCAAAAACTCAGATCAGATATATGGCAAATTCTTCATCATACAGTAAAGGTGCAGAACTTTATGCAACAGGAAAAGTTTTGGATATGGATGTAAAAAATATGGGTGCGTCTGATGAAATTGTTGCATCTGTAAAAGGCAGTGGAAGAAATATCTATGAAGTAGATGTATCAATCGATACAGAGAATGATGAAGTTAATACCTGCTATTGTGAATGTCGGGCATATGCAGAATATGGTGGACTTTGTAAACATTGTGTAGCGGTTCTTCTGCAATATAATGATTATGAAAATGATATGGATAGTTATGATTACGGACAATCTGTAGAAAAAATTGTAAAAGGTGGTCTGACCCATACGATCAGAAAAGGAGTGCAGATGCATACCACGCCGGAATTGGCTTCATTATTGCAGAAGCAGGCGGTTGCGAAGTCACTTCCTTTGATTCAGGGAAGCACTTATGGAAAAGTAAAGCTGGAACCATATTTTGATTTTGACGGAAGATCATTTACGGTAGAGTTTAAAATAGGAATCAATAAAATGTACGTACTGAAGGATGCATTTTCCTTTGATAATCATATAGCAAATCAGGACGATTATAAATACGGGAAAAATCTTCAGTTTGTTCATACAATAGAATCCTTTGCCGAGGAATCCAGACCGCTTGTGAAATTTATCTGTAAATGGGCAGACAACAACAGGCAATTTCACAGATCCTCTTCCTATTATGGATACTATATGGGAACTCTGGAAAAGGTAAGGCATCTGGAGCTGTCAGGAAATGAACTGGCAGAATTTTTGCTTTTGATGGAAGGAAAGACATTGCAGGGAGAATCTATAGGAACCAGAAACACAACCTGGGAAATAACCAGAGAACATCTTCCAAGAAAAATGACCATAACAGGTGCAAAGCAGGGAATTGAACTGAAGGTAAGCAAATTTACGTGTGCAGCAAATACGGAACGGTATAAAATTTGCTTTTATGATAAAAAGATTTATATTGAGAATTTAGAAGAGCTTTTACCTGTTAAGGATTTTCTGGACAGTTTGTCTTTGATCTCCGGTGAGAAAGCGTTTATAGAAAATAAAGATGTACCGGCATTCTGTCAGGAACTTTTACCGGTGATCCAGAAGTTTTTTAAATGCAAAATGGTTGAATTTCATCCGGAAAATTATGGAATGGTTGAACCGGAGTTTCGGTTTTATCTGGATGCGCCGCAGGAAAATATGGTTACATGTAAGGCGACTGTTAAGTATGGAGACAGGGAATTTTCTTTATATACAACGGACGATATTGCAGCAAGGGATATGAATAGAGAAACAGTTGTCAGAAATGTGATCCATAAATATTCGAATGCTTTTAATCCATTTGAACAGTGTGCGGTAATTGCGGATGATGAAGAGATGGAATATGAATTTCTGACAGAAGGAATTCAGGCACTGCAGGCAGTGGGAGAAGTATTTATTTCTGATGCGCTGAGACGGATTGAAGTCCGGAATTCGCCAAAGGTTACAGTAGGTGTTTCCCTGAGTGGAAATCTGCTGGAGCTGAGTATGACAGCAGGAGATATTTCAAAGGAAGAACTGATTGACATTCTTTCCAGATATAATAAGAAGAAAAAGTTCTATCGTCTGAAAAACGGAGCTTTTGTAAATGCAGCAGACTCGGGTCTGGATACAGTGGAAGAACTCAGGGCAGGGCTTCAGCTGACGGATAAGCAGATGAAGCAGGATAAGATTGAAGTACAGAAGTACCGTGCGTTGTATTTGGATGCACAGTTGAAAGAGAATCCGGTTGTTTCGGCAGTAAAGGATAAATCTTTTAAGTCGCTGGTAAGAAATATGAAGACCATTGAGGATAATGATTTTGAGGTGCCGGAGAGCCTGGATAAAGTTCTGCGGGAGTATCAGAAACGGGGATTTCTGTGGATTAAGACATTGAATTATAATGGATTCGGCGGAATACTTGCAGATGATATGGGACTTGGAAAAACGTTGCAGGTGATTGCATTTCTACTGTCAGAATTTCTGGAAAGAAGGAATACTGTTGTTGAAAATATAGCAGTAAAAGAAACTGCAATGTTAAATATGCAGAGTGAAATTGAGATAGTGGAACAGGCGTGCAAGGCAGCAGAGGCGCAGAAAGCTGATGGAAAGAAGGCAGATGGACAAACTGGAAAGCTGCAAAGAAACACATTAATTATAGCCCCTGCATCATTGGTGTATAACTGGAGCAGTGAAATTCAACGTTTTGCACCGGAGCTTACAGCAAAGATGGTGACCGGGACTGCAGCAGAGAGAAGACAGATCCTGGCAGAAGCAGATTCTGAGGATATTCTTCTGACTTCCTATGATTTGCTGAAAAGGGATATCAGCGAATATGAAGGATATAAGTTCAGATGTGAGATTATTGATGAAGCTCAGTATATCAAGAATGCAAATACTCAGGCTGCGAAAGCAGTAAAAGAGGTTCAGGCAGACTTCAGGCTGGCTCTTACAGGAACTCCGGTGGAAAACCGCCTGAGTGAATTGTGGAGTATATTTGATTATCTGATGCCCGGTTTCCTTTACAGTTATAAGAAGTTCAGGGAAGAAGTTGAAATTCCGGCAGTTCAGAATTCAGATGAAGATGCAATGAAACGTCTGCAGAAAATGATCCGGCCGTTTGTACTCCGAAGATTGAAGAAGGAAGTGCTTACAGATCTGCCGGATAAGCTGGAAGAGAATATGTTTGTACAGCTAACAGGAGAGCAGCAGAAGCTTTATGATGCACATGTGAAACGGATGATGCTGATGCTGGATAAGCAGTCCGAAGAAGAATTTAAGACCTCAAAGATTACAATTCTGGCAGAGCTGACAAAATTGCGCCAGATCTGTTGTGATCCGTCTCTTATTTTGCAGATTATAAAGCTGATTCTGCAAAAGTGGATATGTGCCTGAATATGATCAGTAATGCAGTGGAGAGCGGACATAAGATTCTGTTGTTTTCGCAGTTTACGACAATGCTTGACCATCTTGCGAAGCGCCTTGAAGAGGAGAAGATCAGTTACTATATGCTGACTGGTTCTACAAGTAAGGAGAAGCGTGCACAGATGGTAGAGAACTTTAACACAGATGACACACAGGTATTCTGTATTTCTCTGAAGGCAGGAGGAACCGGTCTGAATCTGACGGCAGCAGATATTGTAATCCATTTTGACCCATGGTGGAATCTGGCAGTGCAGAATCAGGCAACGGACAGAGCACACAGAATTGGTCAGAAGAATGTAGTGAATGTATACAAGCTGATTGTGAAGGATACGATTGAAGAAAATATTTTGAAACTGCAGGAAAAGAAACGTGAATTGGCAGATCAGATCCTGGAGGGCGAAGGGCTTAACGGAGGCAGCTTCACAAAAGAGGAACTGATGGAATTACTTTCCGGGAAATAACCGCTTGATTGCAGTTAAATGGCATTTTTTGTAAATACAGAAATGTATATTCTCCCTGTTTTTCCACATAATAACCATACAACACATGATATGGAAACTGAAGGGTACAAAGACAGTAAACTTCGATAAAAGGAAAAACAGGAGGAAGAAAAGTGCATGAAAGCGACAGGAATTGTTCGGCGCATAGATGATCTGGGGCGTGTGGTCATTCCTAAGGAGATCAGAAAAACGCTGCGGATAAAAGAGGGGACACCACTGGAGATTTTTACTGACCGGGAGGGGGAGATTATTCTGAAAAAGTATTCCCCTATCGGAGAACTGAATGTTTTTGCAAAGGAATATGCAGAGGCGCTGGCGCAGTCAAGCGGGATGGTAGCGTGTATCACAGATCACGATCAGGTGGTGGCTGCTGCGGGACAGGGAAGCAGGGAATATGTGGGAAAACCTATCAGCAAAGCTCTGGAAGATGCAATTACGGAGAGAAGCTCTGTGTTTGCCAACGGAAATGACAGAAGCAGGATACCTGTGACTCAGGAACAGAGAGAACCTTTGTATTCCCAGATCATGCAGCCTATTATCAGTGCAGGAGATACAGTAGGATCTGTGCTTTTACTGGGAAAGAATGAAAGGGATGTGATGGGTGAATCAGAGAAGATGCTCATCAGAACGGCAAGCGGATTTCTGGGAAGACAGATGGAACAGTAAAATTAATAGAATCTTCAGCAGCTTATAGTGGCGGCTGAGGATTCTTTTTTGTATAATAAGAAGCAGTTATGATTTTCTGGAATTGTTATAGTAATAAAATTGTTATGGCAATGAGAGGTGGAAAGGAGACATATTATATGGCTGCAATATATCTGGCTGCAATATATCTGGCACCGTTTTATCTGTTGGTGTGTGTATATATCCTGCTTCGCAGCCTGCACTGGTTTCAGGTATTGCATACGGTTTTTCGGAATGTGTGGGTGTGCAGGGGGATTGGACTTGTATATTTATTTGTAGTGTTTAGTATACTGATCGCATTTATGGCACCTGCATCAGGATTCAGGAGATTTATGAAGCTTCTGAGTAATTACTGGCTCGGTGTTTTGATGTATACACTTATGACTCTGGGAATCGCGGATGGATTGAGACTGTTACTGAAATATCCTCTTAGAAATTTTGCCTTTCCGGGGCGAGAATTGCTTTTCAGCAATATGGGAACTGCTGTTGTGGGAGCTGTCTGTGCGGTGATCATTTCAACAGTCAGTATTTACGGAGTGCTCAGTGCCGGAAATATACATACAACGAAGTACAATATTTCTGTTGATAAAAAGGCAGGAAATATGAAGGAATTAAATGTGGTTCTGATCGCAGATCTTCATCTGGGATATAATATTGGATGCAAGCAGATGGAGCAGATGACAGAGAAGATCAATGAGCAGAATCCGGATCTGGTGGTAGTGGCAGGAGATATTTTTGACAATGAATATGAGGCACTGGATGATCCGGAAAAACTGGCGGAGATATTGAGAGGGATTCGGTCGAAGTATGGCGTGTATGCATGTTACGGAAACCACGATATCCAGGAAAAGATTCTGGCGGGATTTACCTTTGGCAGTAAGGAAAAGAAAGAGAGTACCCCGGAGATGGATGAGTTTCTGGAGAAAGCGGGGATTACGCTTCTGAGAGATGAATATGTGCTCATCGATGATTCCTTTTATCTGTATGGCAGACCGGATTATGAGCGTCCCGGACGGGGGATTGATAAACGAAAGACTCCGCAGGAAATCACAGAGGGTATGGATGTGTCACTGCCAGTGTTGGTTATCGATCATGAGCGAGAGAACTTCAGGAACTGGCGGATACAGGTGTGGACGTAGATCTCTGCGGACATACCCATGACGGACAGGTATTTCCGGGAAATATTGTGATCAGATTCTTCTGGGAAAATCCCTGTGGTTATCTGAAGAAAGGAAATATGCATAATATCGTTACATCCGGTGTAGGGCTTTTTGGACCAAATATGAGAGTTGGGACTAAAAGCGAAATCTGTGATGTCAGCATATGTTTTAACTGAATCAAAAAGTAAGTCCCCGGCTTCAACTGCCTGTTGATTTTTGCGGTTGGAGCCGGGGACTTGTCTGTTTTGTTACTCTTAATCTGAGTTTATGCTCAGTCGAGAGCTTTCTCACTTATTTCTTCCAGAAGGTCTTTTTTCAGATCCCAGAGTTTCTGAGAAAGGTCTACATATACTTTCTGAGGATTTACGAAACGTCTGGATTCATCCCAGAGAGTATTCTGCTCTTTCTGGCAGTATTCGCGAAGCTCCATAACAGATGGAGATTCATAGACCCGTTTACCTTCTCTGATGACAGGAACGAGAAGTTCGCGTACTTCATAGGTTCCGCCGAGAACTTTTGTCTTTTTCCAGGTATCGATTGGATCAAAGAGAACCATGTTCTGGTCTGCATCAAGCTTTTCATCAGCAAGGCAGATAAGATCTGCCTGATTTTTCCGGTTTTCTTATTATAGAGACGATATACGGTTTTATTTCCAGGGTTGGTTACTTTCTCTGTGTTTTCGGAAAGCTTGATCTTAGGTGTAAATTCGGTACTGTCTGCATCTTTGACAGCAGCAAGTTTGTATACACCGCCGAATGCAGGATTATCGTTGGCGGTGATCAGTCGTGTTCCGACACCCCAGGAATTAATCTTGGCATCCTGAGCCTTCAGGCTCTCAATGAGATATTCGTCCAGATCGCTGGAAGCGGAAATAACTGCATCGTCAAATCCGGCAGCAGCAAGCATCTTATATGCTTCTTTGGAAAGGTAGGCAAGATCACCACTGTCGATACGGATACCGTATTTGGTAAGCGGAATACCTTCTTCGCGCATTTCCTCAAATACACGGATTGCATTTGGAACACCGGATTTCAGGACATCATAGGTATCTACCAGTAAGGTGCAGGCATTCGGATAAAGTTTGGCATAGGTTTTGAATGCGGTATATTCATCCGGGAAGCTCATGATCCAGCTGTGTGCGTGAGTTCCAAGGACCGGTACGTCGAACATTTTGCCTGTGAGAACACAGGAAGTACCGGCACATCCACCGATGATTGCGGCACGTGCGCCAAAGATACCTGCATCCGGTCCCTGGGCGCGACGCAGACCAAATTCCATGATCGCATCACCCTTTGCAGCATAGCAAACGCGGGCTGCTTTGGTAGCAATGAGGCTCTGGTGATTGATGATATTCAGGATTGCTGTCTCTACAAGCTGAGCTTCCATGATAGGTGCTACGACTTTGACAAGCGGTTCTCTTGGGAAGACAACTGTTCCCTCAGGAATTGCATAGATATCACCTGTGAAACGGAAGTTGCTTAAATATTCAAGGAAGTCCTCTTCAAAAGTATTCAGACTTCTGAGATATTCGATATCTTCATCTGTGAATTTAAGATTCTCAATATATTCAATCATCTGTTCCAGTCCGGCAGTGATGGCAAATGCACCTCCGCATGGATTGGTACGGTAAAACATATCGAAGATAACAGTCTGGTTTGTTGGGTTCTTAAAATAGCCCTGCATCATAGTAAGTTCATAAAGGTCTGTGAGCAGAGTAAGATTATTAGCTCTCATATATAGCTCTCCTTTTGGGTTCATAATAATATCTCGGGTGTAACTGTTTATCGCAATTTACAGATATCAGGCCAGGGCTGAATAGCTTTTGACCTCAGTATCATAATATATAGTCTGGAGAAATTATTATTAAGATTTCCTGCTGCTTTGATCTCTATAGCAAGTTTCTAGTGTGCCGACAAGTTGATTCTTGAAACAATCTTGCGTCAACCTGTCGGCACACCAGTTACGAGAATTGTTATATTTAAGAAAGAGTATATCAGAAGCAGCAATAAGTTTTTATTGATTATAGCATAATTTTTCCCAGAGTACATAAAAAAACTCCGGGAAATAGGCGGTATTTTCATGTTTTTGAAGAAAAATAAAAAAAAT